>JAAUYI010083132.1_pt1 | contig 17956 bp, 13 predicted proteins | sample 7278041 | NCBI WGS metagenome assembly JAAUYI01 (sample SAMN14350216, study PRJNA611818) | marine sediment metagenome | isolation source: surface marine sediment (0.6m) | place: French Polynesia: Moorea | collected 2018-08
AAAAGTACATCTCATTAAACGGAATACAAAATTATGCGTTGCAGCCTAAGAGATTGTTTGATTTGTCGCTGTCCTCCCCCCTCTTCTCGCTACGCGAAAAATTGGTCACAGAACGCAACAAATCAAACCAGCAATTCCTCCCAACACCGAATCGAAGATTACGGTGTGGGACTCCTTGCTGTTTTAGTTGAAGATTAGGAGATTGATTAACAATCCGCTACTCCTACTTCCTCAAAAACCAAGACTAACTACTGAAAGGTTAGCAAACCTTATTAATAAACTATATCCAAATGTGGGTATCAAGGATGATTACTTGAAACATTCCCAATCCTGTTCCTCAACTATGGGACTGACTAAATCGCCCAAAGTTTTACCTTTACCCGCAATGGAAGCAGGGGGAGTCCGGCGCAATGATTGTGGTTCAGTATCCGGAAAATAGTTGTTAGTTGTTAGTTGTTAGTTGACAGCTTAGGAGTGGGAGTCGCAGTCGAGGTATTTTCATCTGCAGGTTGTGTACAAACGTCCATGAGAGGCTAGCTTGAAAATAGTTAGGAGGCGCACAGTAGGGGCGCATTGCGTGCGCCCTTGAGGAGTTAGTCACAAAGCATTTTCATCCTTGGTTGTGGGATTTTCCCGTGGGGGACTAATTTGAAAAAAGAATGCGACAGATAGGTAGGGTGGGCAATGCCTACCTTACCCTTATTCTCACCTAGCCCAAATGTCCGCCTAGGAATAAATTCCCAGGCTCAAAGACAAAGTCTGATAAATCAGACTGGAAAAGGCAGGAGAGTGCGTTTTAACGTACTTGGTTTATTAGCCTTGAAATTTATTTCAAGGTGGGAATGTGGGCTAAGAGAAAAATAAATGGGGAGCATCCCAGCAAGCCCTAATTGTGAATTTCAATATAATAGCTTGTCAAAAAAATTTTTCCCGCTTCGCGCAATGAGGGTAAAGTTTAAGAAGCGTAAAGGGGAAAAGAACTAGAGTATAAAGGGCTACTAAAAAGTCTTCCCAAACGCGCAGACCACACGAAAACCGAAGAGGTCGAAGTAGTTGTCGTAACCCTCCGCCCTATAGTTGTCGTCGCGGAACGCCGAGCGGCAGCTTTCAGGATTGATGAGCCAGGAGCCGCCCCGCATTACAGCCCTACCAGACTTTTGATCAAGATTATCATTATTATTAAACCAAGGGCTACCATCTGTAGTAGCACCTTCATAATTACCATGCCAATCATCAAGACACCATTCCCAGACATTGCCATGCATATCGTATAAACCAAAGGCATTAGGTCGAAAGATTCCTACTGGTGTGGTTTGTCCTCGTTTTTCCCCTTTAGGAGCATTGCCGTAAGTACTTTCGCCATTATAGTTGGCTAAATCGGTGGTAATTGTCTTACCAAAATGAAAGGTTGCAGTTGTCCCTGCACGACAGGCATATTCCCATTCTGCTTCACTGGGGAGATGATATCCCCGTCCAGTTTTTTTAGAAAGTCTGGCACAGAATTCTAATGCATCATACCAAGATACTCTCTCCACAGGGCGGTTATCACCTTTGAAGTAAGAGGGATTTAGTTCCAAGTCACGATTCACTTTGGGTAGTGCTGCCACAGCTTTCCACTGTGCCTGGTTAACTGGGTATTTACCCATGAAGAAAGGTTGAATAGTTACTTTATGTTGGGGACGTTGTGAATCGCTACTACCTGGCTCATTTTCTGGAGCACCCATCATAAAAGTACCACCGGGAATAGCAACCATATCCAAGGTGACATTCTGCCCTAAATCTTCGGTAAAATACTGAGCCTGACACCGTTGCCACTGAATTTCATGTCCTTGAGCGTCAACAGTAACAACATCAAATAGGGATAGGGGTGAACTGCGTTCAATGCCACAATCACTATATTTTTTCACTAGGGCTGAGAAGACTTCTTTTAGATTACCGGAAGCATTCAACCACCAGAAATAAGGTACATTACCGGAGTTTGCACGTAATCCCACACTTTCACCCATACCCCAGCTATAATATCCCAGCGAATATTGCATCCATAGCTTATCAATAGTGCTAAGACAGGAACAGGGAATTCTCTGAATCGAAGCAATATCTAAACTATCTTCAATTTCTCGGTTAGCTGCTTTCAGGATGACTTTTGCTGTTTCCTCACAAGCTTTCTCTACCTCTCCACCAGTGAGGTAATTGAGAAGTTTAATATACTGTTGGAGAATTTTAGCTCTAACTACTCGAATGCCATTTTCTTCCTGATTGCTTCCTTCTATCTTCCAGCAGCCTAATTGGTTATATTGTGTTGTTGAATAATCTTGCACTTCATTTCTAGTTGGCAATCTATAATAAAACACACCATCACTACTTCTTAAATTCAACCAGTTACAGAACTCCAAGGCATTTTGCCAACTAACACCCGTAATTGGTCTTTTTGCACTACCAGGTGGAAAATGAGACTGTGAATTTAATCGCTCATCTACAAAAAGTTGATATTCCGCACAGGTAATGTAACTAGCATCAATCTCTAAGTTTTCATCAATCTCCCTGAAATTATTCAGCCTCCGTGACAGCTTCACTTCTGCTGCTAACTTGGCAATTTTTGGTTCGGGAGATTCTAACCCCTCCTCTAACATTTCTTCCAGTTGTTCCCGTACTACTGGCTCCACCTTCAAACTCTCTTGCAGACAATCTAAAGCTAGGGTTAATGAAGCAACAGTGGGATTTTCTATGGCTCTCCGAATCAGGTTAGTAGCATCACCTTGAGCAGCATATAAACGGATAGTTTCCGCCCACCAAAAATTATCCAAGTTCTCGACTAAAATATTATCCCGCTGTAATTCCTTTACCCGCGCAGCCGCTAAATATTCTTGAAAACTCAAATGAGCAAATTCATAAACCCCTAGCTCTCTTTCCATTAATAACCCACTCACCTGTTTTATCTGCTCCAGGAATTGAGAGGGATTTAAACTACTACCCGCAACCCTTTCCAGTTCACCTGCAATCAGTTCTTGTCCTAACTGAGGGTTAAATTCCCTCGTTTGTCGTTCCATCAAAGCTAGTGCGAGGACTTGCAGCACCGATTTATTTTGTTCTGCAGTGAGTGGAGTCTTGATTTTCTTTGCTTCCTGGCGCGAACCCAAGAGCAAATCACAAATTTTCTGATATAGTTCTACTCTCCGCCCTGGTAACACGCTACCACAATAGTGAACTGTAGCAATCATCGTTATCAGTAGCGGGTTCTTCGCCATGTCTGAGATGGCGCGATTGGAGATAATCCGCTCAATTAAATTATCAGCATTATTTTTAGCTTCAGCCCTGACTGCGGGAGTATCCCTCCCCGCACGACTCATAATTTCAGTTTGCAGATACCAACTACGGATAAATTGCTGCATCTGCTCTGAGTTGAAGGGAAGCACTTCTAGCACAGTTCCCACTTGCTCTACAGGCGCACTCCTAAAGCCGTGGGGACGAGAAGTGAGGATAAAAGCAGTTTGGCGATAGATTTGCATCTGCCGATTTACCCAGTGGCTCACCTGCTGGCGTTGGGATTCATCGGCGACTTCATCCAACCCATCCAACATTACCAACAAGTTACCCGTGTTTAACTGCTCTTCTACCCAATGGGGAGGGGGAGTTAAGGTTTGAGGTGCAGGTAGGTTGTGAATATGCTCCTTAATCAGTTGGGGTAAACTGGGCGGTGGTTCTGTAACAATCAAATTACGAATATCCCGCAGATACAAAAGTATGGGGATGAATTTTGGTGCTTTGTATTTACCATGTTGCTTTTTGGCGTAGGTGAGAGTTAAATGGCGCAACAGGGTAGTTTTTCCCGAACCAGGAGGCCCAATTACCGCTAAACGGCGATAGTTGGAGAATTTTTTCTTGGTGCTTTGGGCTAAAAAATCCCAAATAGTTTGACTCTCAGATTCACTGTACGCCGAAATCATCCCTCCAGATATATTTTCAGGAATTTCGGGATCGACTCGCAAGGGCACAAACACATCTTCTAAATCCAGCACTGGTAAACCAATGCGGAATCCTTCAATTTTGAACTCCCGGAAATACTCAACTAAACTCCGGTAATAACTGCGCTGAAATTGAGGGTTTAAACTCCACCATAAATCTATTACAAATGTTTTCAAACCCTTGACAATCCAAGTCGCTAGGGGTTCCTCTGCTTTCTCTAACTCCTCCTCAATCTTGTCCAGAACTCGGTTAGTTACCCCAGATACAAATTTATATGCGATCGCTACTATGATAAGAGCGATGGTTAACATGGCCGATGCCAATGCAATTTGCCCGTTTCCAGCCATGAGGGCAGCAACTGTTCCAGATAGTCCCAATCCAGAACCAGACAAACCCAGATACTTGGTTAGCTTTTGCACCCTTTGATTTCTGGCTTTGCGACGCGCATCAGTGGATTCTTGCGGTGGTGTGATAGATGGTTGTGCTGGGTTATTGTTTGGCATCGGTTGTGTGGCTATGTCTGAAAATTGATATGCAACCGCATCTCAGATTAAACCTTAAAATCACTAATTTTTGGTAGATTTAGCGATCGCTGGTAACTGTAAACCCTGGGGATAATTACCTTCTGCTTTAATACGTTTAATTTCAGTATCTGCAATCCGTAGGTTGAGCTTTCCAGCCAAAGCTTGGACAATATCTCCCTTGTCAATGATACCTGCCACTGCACCGGCGGGAGTGAGTACGGTAACCAGAGGTAGATTTTCTGCTTCTAGTTGATTAATCACATCTGCCAAGTCAGTTGACTCGGCAACGGTGGGAATTTCTGTGAGAGGGTGAACAATAGTTTGCAAGGTTTGGGTTTCCCACTCACTTCTTTCTATGGTACGCAAATCATCAATGGCAACCATACCCCGGTAACGTCCATCAGATTCTGCAAAATAAACTTGAGATGGATCTGCTGTTAATAAGTATATATCCGCAAAAGAACGCAAAGAAGAATTAGCATCTACTATACGAAAATTACGGGTCATGGCATCGGCAGCGGTTAATTGGAGCAAGGTTGATTGTAAAATTGCTACGCGATCATATCTAGTGGCATTGCGGATACCAAACCACCCCAATAGGACAATCCACAACCCAGTTACCAACTCCCCTGTCAAATAATCTATCAAAAATCCCAAAGCGATCGCCACATAGCCTAAAATTTGCCCTGCTTTAGCCGCTAACCTAACTGCTTGAAAGCGATCGCCCGTAGCCTGCCATAGTGCTGCTTTTAACACTTGTCCCCCATCCAAGGGTAAGCCGGGTATTAAGTTAAATAAACCCAAAATCAAGTTTATTTTTGCCAAATCCCCTACCATTGAACTGAGGATGGCAGTATCTGGTAAAATATTACTGAGCAGATAAAGTAAGAAAAATAGAGTGATACTAACTAATGGTCCAGCAATTGCCACCTGGAAAGCTTTACCTGGAGTTTTCGACTCTGATTCAATGGCAGCAATACCACCGAATATAAACAAGGTAATTGAGTTAACTTTAATACCTTGGGCTTTGGCAACCAAACTGTGCCCCAATTCATGTAACAATACAGAAGCGAATAGCAGTAGTGCCATTCCCATACCCGCAGTCCAAGCGGCGATTGTTCCCAATTCCTGGTAAGCTACACCAAAGTTGAGGGTCGCTAGCCCTAAAATTACAAACCATAAGGGATCTAAAAACAAAGGAATCCCAAATAAAGAACCAATTTTCCAATTTGTCTGCATATATATATTTCCTATATTGTGACTTCTCCACACACTGACCACAAGGGGTGAGCGTGTGGGCTTCTATCCTCACGAATAGAAATTTCTGCGTTGCACTTATCTAGATATTGCTATCCCCGACAGTACGCATTCAGCAGACAGTTTCCTTTCCCCCCAGTCCACGGGTACTACATTTTCCAACCCCCGGTTTAAAATTACTCGCCCACTAGCATGATCTCTTGTAGTTTGGTATCCGCATTCAGGACAAGCATGGAATCGTTGACTGAGTTTCTTCTTGCCTGTATGTGCATTGCACTCAGGGCATATCTGGCTGGTGTATTTGTGGTCAACTTGATGAAAATACTTGCCACGTTTCCAGCATACCCAAGATAATAGCTGCCTGAATTGACCAAACCCACCATCGAGCATTTGTTTGCCAAGGAATCCTTTAGCACAGATCCGAAAATCAATGTCCTCAACAAAAATCATGTCTGCTTGGTTACACAAAAGATGGCTAACTTGAAAGTGAAAGTTTTTCCGGGTATTGGCTATTTGATGGTGAAGTCTAGCAACTTTTAACTGTGCTCGCTCTGAGTTTTTACTACCTTTTTTCTTTCGAGCAGCCCTGCGTTGCAGCACTTTAAGCCTACTTTGCAAGTCTCGAAAAAATCTAGCTGGTTCAACTCGGAAATTATCGCTAGTCACCAAAAACGATTCCAATCCAATGTCTACTCCAATTCCATGTCCAAAAGGCACGGGTTCTGGCACATTAACATCACACCCAATTGTAACTACTGCATACCAAATAGTTCCTCTTGCTCTAGATACAATCCTGACTCCTTTGACATTAAACCCTTCTGGGATTGGGCGATGTTGATTGATTTTAATTTCACCAATCTTAGGAAGCTTAATCGTGTTTCCTTTTATGGGATTTTCCTTAAACTGGGGAAACAAGAATGATTGATAAAAGCCGAATTTTTTATATCTAGGAAAACCAAATCCCCTTGTTTTAAAAGCTTCCCAAGTATTATGTAACCTTTTGATTACATCCTGAGTTACTTGGGAGTGAACCTGTTTGTAATATGGATTAGTTTTCTTCCACTGAGTTAGTTGTCGTTTCTGCTCCAAGTAACTAGGGAAAGGGATATGGGCAGACATGATGTACTCTTTTTGCAATGAGCAGCAGAGTAAACTACACTTTCTCGAGGCAACCCAATCTTTTATGTCCCGTAAGCATCTGTTGTACAAGCGGCGACAAGTTTCCAACCATTCAAGCATTAATGCTTGTTGGTCAGTAGTTGGTTGCCCTAAGCCAGATATGTCACCATTCTGGCTCGGCTTCAAAACGGTGCGTGAGACTTTCACCTCACACCGCTTCTCTCTCCAATGGCTCTTTTGTCATGAGTACCAGTTTTATCCTGTGCAGTTTTCAGGTCATGGCAATGTCGATGGAGTAACTGCTTATTGCTTCTGTTGTTTTTACCCCCTTTAGATTTGGGGATAATATGGTCGGCTTCTAGTAAATCTCCATCTTGGAATGTCAATCCACAATATGCACAACGTCCTTTTTGTTTCTTCAAGAGAAACGCTTTTTCGGCTGGCATTTCTGGGTGTTTACCTAATCGACTACTCCAATAGATTAAATCCCCGTCATAGGGACTTTTGTTACCCTTTACCTTGACATATCTTACGATTTTTGTGTCTCGGTGTCTTGCCATTCTAAAAGGATTTTCTCCTTCTCTTGTGCTGAATACCCAGTTATCATTTCCCTCGGTATGCCAATATTTACGCATAATCCAAGTTCTATTTTTCATTGGGTGTCGTCTGTACGCCCATCTTTTGAGTTTTTCAAAGAAGTGGCGGTCACAATCCGAGAATGTTTCTGAGCTTACTTTGGTCGAGTAGTAATTGCTCCATCCTCTAATGATTGGATTTAGTCTTGTTATTAAGGCAACCTGTGGGGCTGACTTGTGACTATCTACTACTTCTCCCAATTTTATTAGGTGGGCTTTAACCTTTTCAGCACTGGGCTTTATTAGGGTTTTAAAACCTAGTTTTTTCCCACGATTATTTGTTCCACTTTGGTGTTTTCCGACTTGATATTGTCTGATGTTGAATCCTAAAAAATCGAATCCAACATTTCCATTGTGGAGGTTTAAGGTATGGGATATTTTTGTTTTGCTAGGTTTTAGTTCTAATCCCATTTCTGCTAACCATTCTTTGATTATTTCTTGACATTCTTCTATCACTTCGAGTTCATGGTGAAGGATTACAAAATCATCAGCATATCTTATCAGTGAGATTGCTTGTCTCCTGAGTGATTTGCTTAAATGAACACCATTCTCGGTGTACCATCGTTGAGATTCTGCATATTGTTTTAATCTTTCTTCCATCCCATGTAAGGCTATGTTTGCTAATAACGGGGAAATTACACCTCCCTGTGGTGTGCCTTTGTTGGTAGGAAATAAGTCCTTTCCATCCATAACTCCACCTTTTAACCAAGCTTTGATTTGTTGTCTTAGCTTTGGGTATGTTTGAAGTTTTGTCAGTAGTTTTGAATGGTTGATTTTATCGAAGCATTTTGATATGTCAGCATCTAGCACATATTTAGGCTTTTTATTGATGTTTATATATATGGCTTCGATTGCGTCTTGGGCTGAACGGGCTGGTCTAAATCCATAACTATTAGGTTCAAATTTTGCTTCCCATTCGGGTTCTAATGTTAATTTGACTAAGGCTTGTAATGCCCTGTCAGTCATTGTAGGAATCCCTAAAGGTCGCTTTTCATCACTGTTGGGTTTTGGTATCCATACTCTGCGAGTTGGTTTTGACTTATTGCCAAGTTTTAATTGATTAACAAGTGCCATTCTTTGTTTGGGTATTAGGGATTTTACCCCATCTACCCCTGCGGTTTTCTTGCCTTGATTATCTTGGCTAACCCGTCTGACGGCTAATAGTTTGGTGTACCAGCTTTTTAGGAGTAGCCTTTGTAATTTGTGGACTAATTTGACATCACCCCGTTGACTGGCTTTGAATATTCTTTTTTGTAACTTAAAGACACATCTCTCGGCTTTTCGCCAGTTGATGTCCTTCCATTCATACATCGGTTTTGATGCCGTGTTCATAACGTTTTCATTACTACTCAAGACCATTCATTCCATTGAACAGTGTGTACGTCAGCATATCCTTATCTATTACAGATAGGCTTTTGCTTCTTACACAATCCTTCCCTATATGAACCTTGCGCTGGTTACTACTTAGATTTCGACCTTATCTAAGAGATTCATGAGGGTTACTTCGTTCCCAACAACCGTATTACTAACTTTAGTGTCTTCCTCTGTACCGAAGCTGTGTAGATGGTTCTGGTTAAGTTTTACCTTCTTCCAGTACATTAGCTTGTTAACATTTTGTTGCCAGCCGATAATCTGCGTAGGCTGGGTTATCGTCACGATACTTCAAACGGAAGTTTTTAGTCATACACATAGTTAGATGCTAGACAGGATTTGATGTCAGATTCATCATTACTGCCGTTTAGCCCCGCTTTTCCCACTTTGATCACCATTCTCCATCGGAAGGGGTTATGCTGTCATTCCACCATCGGGAGGGATGGACTTTCACCATCACGGTTGTTGAGTTATCAAGGTTTAAAACCTTGCCCTACCCACGTCTGTTAGACTTTTGGTAGGAACGAGTCGCACGGTAAATTCGATAGGTGTAATTCATAGTCAACATCTCCGTATTTTAGCACGGAGTGTTACCCGTGATAAAATATTTGTGACCGAAGGCTTCTGCCTTCGTCAGGCAGCGAGAGCTGGAGGCAGAAGGCACCTCTGAGGATTTTTCCGCTCAAACCCTTCTGACTTATGGATAGTGGGATTTGACCGTGGGGGGCTAGCTTGAAAATGGTTGTTAGTTGTTAGTTGTTAGTTGACAGCTTAGGTGTGGGAGCCGCAGTCGAGGTATTTTCATCCTTGGTTGTGTACAAACGTCCATGTAGACGCGCGAAGCGCGGCTTGGAGCAGAGTGGGACTAGCTTGAAAATAGTTCAGAAGCGCGGAGTTTGTAGGGGCGCATTACGTGCGCCCTTGAGGAGTTAGTCACTTTATTTTTATTCCCCTCCTTTTTAAGGAGGGTTAGGGAGGATCTCACGCTGATTTACACAATACACCTCCAGGCTGATAACCTGGAGGCGTTTTGGTATAGTTGGGATGCGCCCCATTCACTCGATTATTTAGAGGGAATTACACACAATTCCCCAGCCTAGATCCGACCGATATTAGTTAATCCTAAAACAATACCAATGCCAATCGCATGACCGAAACACATTGCAGCAATAAATGCGGGAATACTGATAGGTAAAAAAGGGAACTTAGGACCAACTAGAGGCTGCTTAATTTTGAAAGTTAGCAGCAGAGATACTAGACAGCTAACACTAATAATTGCCCCTACCGTATTATTCCACTCTGGGGTTGCTGGAACAGATGCAGCGGCTAGTAAGATTAGTGACATTAATTTTATCTCCTGAATGGGAAATTTACAGTAAGTACAAACCAAATTATTATAAATTAGGTGATAAATAGTGAAAAATATTTATTTTTTTGATGAAGCCTGTATTTTTAGGTATATATAACTAATTTTTGTCAACTAATGCTGGTTTCCAGAATTGATGAGTTAGAGATGAGAAAGCGATCGCATACGTACAAAAAATAATAATATGCAAGAAAATATACTAATTAGTAGAAAATAACTAGATTAACCTGAGTTCGGTGTTAGGAGTTCGGTGTTAGGAGTTAAAACCGTACAATAGTTGGTTCGGTTATCCTCCCGTTCGGCTCAGTTCACGGCCGAAGCCTTGTCTTATCCCCCTTGGGGGATTATAGGGGGGTTCCTACCTTGTCCTCCTTGTCTAACCAACACCCAATTGTAAAAAACCTACACTTGTGAACCTGCTCCCTCTCTCCCTCTCTCCCTGCTCAAGAGCCTCTTCTTGAATTACCCATAACTTGCTAAAATTAACAAATGATTAAGGTTCATCAAACCATTGCCAGTATTTCAAATTTGAATGCGAATTAAGATTTGTGGAATTACTCAACCCAGCCAAGGAGTAGCAATATCCAAACTTGGTGCCAATGCATTAGGATTTATTTGTGTTTCCGCTTCACCCCGTTACGTTAATCCCAGTCAGATTAGGGCAGTAGTAGAAGTACTACCACCAACAACTGAAAAAATTGGTGTGTTTGCCAACACCATCACCGAAGAGATTGCTCGGATAGTAACTGATTCTGGATTGACTGGGGTTCAATTACATGGAGATGAGTCTCCGGCTTTTTGCCAGCAATTGCGCCAATATTTACCTGACACAGAAATTATTAAGGCTTTGAGAATACATAGCTGGGAAGCATTGCAAAAAGCACAGATTTACAGTTGTTGTGTAGATACCTTATTAATCGATGCCTATCATCCCCAGCAGTTGGGTGGTACAGGTAAAACCTTAAACTGGGAGATGTTGAAAACATTTGACCCTACCAAACCTTGGTTTTTAGCCGGAGGATTAACACCAGACAATATTTTGGATGCCCTTAGTTATGTACATCCTCATGGCATAGACTTATCTAGTGGAGTAGAACGTGCTCCTGGTGATAAAGATATAGATAAGGTAGCTAAACTATTTGCCCAGTTAAAAGATAAAGCCTCGCCCTAGAAAACTGGGCTTGTGGGTGCTTACAATCGGGAAATTTTGATTTGAAAGCACATAAAAGCCCAGTTTCTCAGCCTCGATTTTTGTGACAAAATGATGCCAATTTAATCGCTTCTTTAAGCACTTAGAGTTTGGCTAAATCCTTACAGAATAAGCTTTTAGCTTTTGGCTTAACCTGAACTCAGGTTAATTTTAACTCCTAACACCGAACTCCTAACACCAAACTCAGGTTGGTTTAGAAAAATCCGGGTTGATGGCGAATTAAGTTGAAAAACTCCTCCCTAGTTTTTTGCTCTTCCTGGAACACCCCTAACATGGCACTGGTAACAGTCCAAGAACCAGGTTTTTGTACCCCGCGCATTACCATGCACATATGACTAGCTTCAATCACAACAGCAACACCTTGGGGTTCGAGAACACTCTCAATTGCCTCAGCAATTTGCCTTGTCAGTCGCTCTTGAACTTGTAAACGACGGGAATACATTTCTACAATGCGAGCCAATTTACTCAGCCCTACAACTTTTTGGTTGGGGATATAAGCTACATGAGCCTTACCCATAAAAGGCAACATATGATGTTCACACAGGCTAAAAACATTTATATCCCGTACTAATACCATCTCATTGTGCCCTTCATCAAAGATGGCACCATTAACTAATTCGTCAAGAGACTGTCTGTAGCCACTGGTGAGAAAGCTCATTGCTTCTGCTACTCGCTTTGGTGTTTTCAGTAGTCCTTCACGTTCGGGATCTTCCCCTACTCCCAACAATATTGCCCTCACGGCTGACTTCATTTTCTCCATTTCTTCCTCTGTGGGTGGATGGAAGTCAGCTTGCTTCCCACCGTGGCTATTACGGTCTGGTCTAGCGCCATTTATAGCATCTTTCAGCTCAGTAATCAGAGGAGATTTAGAAGAATTAGAACCGTTGGAACTAGCAATAGTCATGATGTCAGTCTGTCTAAGATTTTTGTATTTGAGAGATGGATTATACAATGCCATTAGTGTTCTATATTCAGTGCCTAGATGCTCATAGAACACCTGCGCTGGGCATGAGAATTAATTCATCGATCGCTGCTTGTGGTGGTAATAATGCGGCGTGGAGAATCGATTGAGCCACAATTGCTGGGGTAAGCATATTGGAACGGTTAAAGTCAGCATTCACCGTTTCCGTATCCCAAAGTTCTGTGTTTACCGCTCCAGGACAAATAGCGGTGACGCGAATACCGTGGGCGCGTTCTTCCTGTGCCAATGTTTGGGAGAGGGCAATTAATCCTGCTTTACTGACAGAGTAAGCCCCCCAACCAGGAAATGGTTGTTTAGCTGCAATGGAGGCAACATTGATAATTGTCCCGGTTCCCCTTGCCCGCATGGCTGGCAAAATACCCATCGTACACTGAAAAACACTGGTAATATTTAAATCAATGACCCGTTGCCAGTCATGCAAGGGAGTATCACTTAAATTGGCTGTATAGCCCATACCAGCATTGTTGACCAAAATATCTATATCCCCAAATTCATGGGCGATCGCTTGTATCTGTTCTTGCACCCGGTCAACACAAGCTAAGTCAACAGCATATACTTTAGCTGTGACTCCTACATGTTCGGCAGCTGCAGCTACCGCCGTCAATTTCTCAACAGAACGGCTAACTAAGGCGATGTCTATTCCCGCCTTTGCAAATGCCAGAGCTGTCGCTTTTCCGATTCCACTACTTGCCCCAGTAATTAGGGCACGTCGTTTCTGCTCAACACTCATGCTGTTTTCTCAATTGTTTGGCAGTTTTGAAATTTCATTGACACCCTGTTATTCCAACTTTGAGATTTGTATGGATGAAACACACCTCAAAGACTGAATAATTGATGGTGACAAATGCTATACTGCATTGCCGAAATTGGCATAATACTATCGATCGCGTTGCCAGGTATAACAATAATTGATTATATTGTCCCGACAAATAACTGTATGCAATCTAGATTTCTTAGCCATACCCTAGGGATAGCTACCCATCTACCGATTTGTAATCTATCGGCTATAGTTTTATCAACGTTGTAGATACACCAGTTGTTTGATGGTGACATATTCAAACGGATTGAACTTTCAACGCTAAAAACTCTCTTCTCCCAAAAATAGAAATACCTATGGTAGATCCAGATTGTTAAAAATCTTTACATACCATAGGCAATTATAGCACTGGTGTTATACCAATAAATGGAATTTACTCCTATGAGTGGGAAAGTTCAGTAAAAACACCAATTTTGCGGAATTTTTCATACCGTTGTTGCTGTCTTTGTTGGGGAGACAGATGTTGAACTGATTCCAAGTTTGTTAACAGTGCATCTTTAAGAGTTTTTGCTGCTTCTAGGGGATCGGAATGTGCTCCACCTCTAGGCTCTGTGAGGATTTCGTCAATAATGCCCAGGTTTTTCAAGTCGTGGGAAACAATTTTTAAAGCTACTGCTGCTTGGGAAGATTTGCCCGCATCTTTCCACAAAATAGCGGCACAGGCTTCTGGGGTAGCGACGGTATAAACGGCGTGTTCAAACATCAGTAAGCGATCGCCAACACCAATACCCAAAGCTCCACCAGAACCACCTTCACCAATGACGGTACAAATAATCGGCACTTCAAAGCGGAACATTTCCCGCAGATTATAAGCGATCGCTTCCCCTTGTCCTTGGTGTTCCGCTTCGATACCAGCCCAAGCCCCTGGAGTATCAATAAAGGTAATAATCGGCATCCCAAACTTATTGGCGTGTTCCATCAGTCGTAAAGCCTTGCGGTAGCCTCCAGGGGATGCCATACCAAAATTGCGAGCCACATTATCCTTAGTATCACGCCCTTTTTGATGACCCAACATCACCACTGGTTGCCCACCTAAGCGACCGACACCACCTACCAAAGCCGGATCGTCATGACCACAGCGATCGCCATGTAACTCCATCCATTCATCACTAATTGCCTGAATGTAGTCAAGGGTACTGGGACGACGGGGGTGACGAGCCACTTGCAATCTCTGGGAGGGAGATAAGCTAGTGAAAATTTCCTCCCGTAACTGCATGGCACGGGTTTCTAACTGACGAATTTGACCGGATACATCAACACCATTTTCTTCTGCCAGTTCGCGAATTTGCTCAATTCGATTTTCTAGTTCTGCTAGTGGCTTTTCAAAATCTAACAGTAGCGGTTTGCGCTCAGTAGTTGCCATCTTAAGAGTTATTTTGTATTCAGTGTGGAGTTGGGAGTTATGAATTATGAATGTTAAAATTCACACTTCACGACTTAAAACTATGAAACCAGCAGTGGTCTAAATCCGTGCTTGACCGATACCAGACCAATTTGCTCCATTTTGTCTACGGTAATCTGATTTCGCCCCCAAGAAAAGTTAGTATATAACTTCTCAAATTCTAGCAACATGGATTCAGCAAAGCAGGCAAACAACTGTCGCGCTGGTACATCCATATTCACAATTTGCATAATTTTCCAATCAATATCCAGAGAATGCTCAACAATGCCGCCATTGAGTACATGAATATCAGGATGCTGAAGTTTAGTTGCTAAATTCTTGGGATAACCCCCATCGATTAGTAAACAGGGTTTCTTCAGAGTTTGGGTATCTATTTCTAAACCCTTGGGCATACTGGCAACCCAAACCACAATATCAGCTAGGGGTAAAGCTGCTGACAATGTCATAATTTTGCCACGCCCCAGCTCCGCTTGTAATTCCTGCAATCGGTCTTGGTTGCGAGCAATCAGCAATAAATCCTGGACATCCGTTTTCTGATCTAGCCAGCGACAAACTGCACTACCAATATCACCTGTTGCCCCACAAACTGCCACCGTAGCTTGAGATAGGTCGATTCCTACTTTTTGTGATGCTTGCTCTACTTGCCGACAGATAATGTATGCCGTGTGAGTGTTACCCGTAGTAAAGCGTTCAAACTCCAGCTTGACGTTACGAACTTGTGGAAATCGATCTAAGTTGAAATTTTCAAAAATAATTGAGGAAAAACCACCCAAGGCTGTAATATTAATGCCATTTTTTTGGGCATGAGCCATAGCATTCAAAATTTTGCGGGTGGCTGCCTTAATCCTTCTATTAGCTAGCATTTCTGGCAAAAAGCAGGATTCCACATAACGTCCTTCAATTTTTTGCCCTGTCACACTAGTAACGGTAATGTTGTCTACTATTTGTGGTGGGGCACTGCACCAGAAATCTAGCCCTTGATCGGCATATTCGGGATATCCCAATTCTCTGGCTACTAGTTGAGCGTGTTGTAAACTCGTAAGATGTCCTATAAGACCAAACATGAACTATTTTATTAAGCGTGTGCTTCTGTAAAAGCTGGCAGGTAATTTGGGTTAAGATATCACTAAATCTTAAAAATACTACACAAAGGGCAAGAATAGCTAGGAGTGATGGAGTGAGGGAGTGAGGGAGTGAGGGAGTGAGGGGGTGTAGACGCACAGCGTCTACAGCTTTGAGAATAAATAACTGAAAAACTGAAAACTCCACTCAATTTTCTTTCCCTCCTTCACTCCTTCACTCCTCCCCTCATCCTCTCAGTCCATACGCCGATAGACGCATAATGTCACGGGTGGTAAAGCCAATGTTACTTAAAGCTTCTCCGTATTGAATCATAAAGTCTTCAACTAAAGCTTCTTTTTCCATTGCCAGAATCTCCGCGTCTTTCTCAACTGCATTCAGCATTTTCCAAACTATAGGGAGATTTTCACGGTTTGCATCTTCCAATTCAGCTTTTGACTCTTCAAAATGTTCCTTTAACCATACCTCACCAAAATTAAGATGGCTATACTCATCTTTCACAACACCCTCAGTAATTTTACGGGCAAAATCATCAGCCACAGGGATGTAGATGTTGTATGCAGCGATCGCAAAACATTCGATAATTAAAGACTGAATTAGCAAGCAAGTGACTACTTTGCCTTCGGCTGCTGCTGTTTGGAAGTTTTCGTGTAAGCTAGCAAAAAATTCCTGGGCAAATTTCATGTCAGGAGTAACTTTTAAGTTACGTCCACAAGCTTCAAAACCTTTCTTGTGGCGGTTTTCCATTTTCGATAGGCGAATCAATTGTTCCCCATGTTCCGGCAGCATTTCAGCCAATTTGATGTAATTTTCATGGGCTTCTTGTTCCCCTTCAATTACGATCGCATTAATGCGACTGTAAGCATCTTTGTATGTTTCGCTGGAAAAATCAATTTCAGACTGAGTGGCAAGCTGCTGCATCGTAATGTTGACTCCTGGATATTATCAAGTATCTAAAACTAAACGTTTTTTAATTTATCCTATAAACTGAGGACAACGTTTGTTTCATGTTTCTAGACCTACACAATTCAGAATTTGACTACAAGGTAGGTAAAGTATGAATTCATCCTCCCCTAGAACAAGCAACCCTTACAGGCGTTGTAATCCTTGGATCAGCTACTGTGATTTAATTTAACTTAACAAATCACTATGTAATAGATTAGCCTTTGTGGGGGTCTATACTCTAGTGTTTACCAATAAATGATTTGATGACATTGATATTTAAATCAAATTGGCAGCCTAAATATTCTCTATGGTTAAGTATTGCCATTTTACTGTTGGGAGTGGCAATTGTCTTACTACCATTAGTTGTGGTACTCCTCACATCCCTGACAACACCGGGAGTGAGTGTCGGTATTTTATCAGAACATCATTGGTCTTTCGGAAATTACCGAGATGCTTGGCAAAGGGGTAAGTTTTTACTCGCATTTGCTAATTCTACCTTAGTTGCCCTGGCGGTGACGGCATTGCAAATTATGACTTCAGCCCTAGCTGGCTATGCTTTAGCCCGGTTTCAATTTTGGGGCAAGCAAGGACTCCTATTAATTATTTTGGCAACCTTGGTAATCCCCTTTCAAATGCTAGTAGTGCCCACTTTCTTAATCTTGAAGTGGGGGCACCTAATTAATACATACTGGGCAATGATTTTACCTACTGCTGCCAATGGTTTTGGCATTTTCTTGCTCAGGCAGTATTTTCAAACTATTCCTGTAGAGTTGGAAGAAGCAGCAGCCATAGACGGAGCTACACGCCTACAAATTCTATGGCGAATCATGTTACCTTTATCCCGTCCAGCTTTGGTAACATTATTTTTGTTCACCTTCATTGGTGAATGGAACGATTTATTTAAGCCTTTGGTTTTTACCACCAGACCGGAATTAAGGACTGTACAGCTAGCATTGGCAGAATTTCAGGAGTTATTTACTAGTAACTGGTCTTTGTTAATGGCGGCAGTGATTATAGCTACTATACCGGTATTGCTAATATTTCTTTTGGGTCAACGTCAGTTTATTCGCGGTATTGCTAGTACTGGAATTAAGAATTGAGGAGTAACAATTTTGGATTACGATTGTTGGGTTCCACTTCGTTCCACCCAACCTACTATTTGCTTGACAACTAGACAAAGGGCACGGCGTGGGTTGTGATTATTCTATAAACCAATAGATTACGGATGCCGTGCCCCTACGGAATCACAAACTGAACAAAGGGCACGGCGTGGGTTGTGATTATT
>JAAUYI010219480.1_pt1 | contig 17949 bp, 16 predicted proteins | sample 7278041 | NCBI WGS metagenome assembly JAAUYI01 (sample SAMN14350216, study PRJNA611818) | marine sediment metagenome | isolation source: surface marine sediment (0.6m) | place: French Polynesia: Moorea | collected 2018-08
AGAAACGACGGGTTAAAACCCTTTGAGTCGCGTTACCCTCCGGGAAGGCTCCGCCTACATCCCCTGTCTAAAGACGCTTGGGTTCTCACGCTCCCACTATGTTCCGATAGCTAAATAATACCAATTTGAAAAAACAATGGGACACATGATTGATTGGTAGGGACGCGGAAACCGCGCCCCTACAATTGGATCTGTTGCAAACATTTTTTGATTTGGCATTTTTCTCATTCAAGGCAACTCTTAACACCGAAGGGGGATTGTAGCTTGCTTGCCGTAGGCTACCCAGCCTCAACGCTTACCGCCAAAGAATGCCGGGGTCTTAAACCCATTGATTGGGAGAGGAAACCAACACCCCAACAAATTTCTCTATTTCAACCAAAAATCCTACTGTTGCCTGTTAAGAGTTCCCTCTCCCGAAAGGAGATAAATTCTTGGTGTTAAGACTGTTACGTTGTCTCACGGAGATAAAAACTAAAACTTTATGTTAATTTAGTCCCGTTAGTTTTATTGAGTTGTTCTTGGATATGCATCGAATTATTCATATTCTTAAAAGCATTACATTCCGAGAATATTTGCATATATTTATTTTTTTCTGGGCTATATTTGCTCTAATTAACCAGGGTTTTATTGTTGGGGAAGGTGGCTATCATTATCGCCTTGCCGAGCATATTGTAAAATCTGGTCAATTGGGATTTGATACACCACAATCTGGTGTGTTTATCACTGCTCCTAATGGTAAGGTATACGCAGGGCATGAAATTGGTAATACCCTGTTTATGCTTCCCACGGCATTTTTAAATGTCACCATCGAAAGGATATTATCAAACAAAATTAATCCAGAAACTATTTTTAATCTCAAAAATTTTATATTTTCTTTCCAATTTAGTACTTATTCTGCCTTAACTTGTACGGCATTTTTGGCAATTTTACGTCAGGGATTTAATCACAAATTTACAATCAGTTTTCTGTCTACCTGTTGTCTATCTTTCACGACATACTTTGTAGCTTACTCACGGAATTCTTTTGATGGGGTTTTGTGTACTACCCTTTTAACAGCATCCTTTTTATTTTTAATTCTTTATCGCCAAAATATTAAGATAGGATATTTAATTGCAGCCTTTGCTTTACTGGGCATTTCTTTTATAACTAGAATCTCGATGGTGCTACCTATTGTGGCATCGATGACTTATTTATTTTTAATACATAAATCATTCCCGACAAAATTATTTAAGTCTCTCTCCATTGCTATAGCTACACAAATCCCTTTTTTCATCTGGCAAATATGGTACAACCATCTGAGAACTGGCATTTTTTATAAATCTCCGGTGCAGACCGAACGTTATATTAGCAATAATGGCTTAGATGGAAATATTTTTTTAGGTTTGTCAGGACTTTTATTTAGTCCAGGGAAGAGTTTATTTGTTTATGCACCCCTATTAGTTATTTCCTTGATTCTGTTTAAGAAATTTTATCGAGAACACCGTAAAGAAGCAATATATATAATTATCTTGACCGTGCTTTGGTTCCTACTTCATGCTAAATTAAGAAGTTGGTACGGAGCTTGGGGTTGGGGTCCGCGTCATTTTGTCACTATTCTACCGATTTTATTTATTCCCTTCGCTGTTAATTTTGAATATATAATTACCAAGACTAAATTAAGAATTTTCAGCCTTTTACTTGCAAGTTTTGGGTTTATTCTGTCTTTATCTTCTATTATCTCCAACTGGCATTTCCGAATAATGTATGCAAAGGAGCAAGGGAGATTGAGTGATAGTATCTTTGTTTGGGGATTCTGGAATAGCCAATCAATTGATATGTTGAAGGCAGCTTGTGGTAACATATGGCGATTATTAACCGCAGCCCCAGCTATTACTCTTCACTCATCCTATTCAAAATCTAATGAATATGTCAGCAGTACTCTCAATATCTGGGCTAATGCTTTATTATCTGTGGGAATACCCTGGTACATCGTATCGATTTTAGTCATAATTCTCTTATGTTTGCTTTATTTTTCAATTCGTAATCTCCTGGAAATATCTCGTTCTCAATTTGCAGCCAGAAAAAACCCAGTGGGAGAGTAGGAACCCCTACAATTGGATCTGTTGCAAAATTTCTTGATTACTCCTCACACATCTTGCACCAAGGCTCAAAACCGGGTAAGAGTGCAAATCTCTCAGTGTCAAAACCTTAATTTTTGGTTTAGAAACCCCGGCAGTCGCTACCCTGCACCGAAGCCGCATGACCTGCGTCTATAAGCCGGGGAACCCGTCCAACGCGCTGCCTCGCTTTTTTTAGTCTTGCCCTTGAATGGTGCAAGATATGAGTCCTTTCCCGCCAGGAGAATACCTATTTAATAAGTACTTATGCAAAATTATTTATATCTTTACTATCGAGTTATATAACCTGTTAAGAGTTTCCTATTAAGAGTTCCCTACCTCAAAAAAATGTCTAATTAATTTTGCCCAGGTACTTATCAGTCCATGCAGGTGGACTACTCTACGAGAAGCCGCCTACTCTACCCTTGAAATGTCGTAGCCACTCACACCAGAAATTGTCGCTACACGAATTCAAAAAACAAAGTCTAAAGGCTCGCCAAGTAATTTTCTCCCTTCTTGCCCTAGAAGTGAAAATCACTACATTTCATCCCTGGCAAAATGTAAATGTTTGTTAAATCAGCCAAAAAAGGGCGTTCTCTCAAAAACTGTACACGACGATACTAAATAATTGAGAATTTATACTAATTACTCACGATTTTTGGTCGTTTCAGGGCTTGACAAATCCCCTTTTTCAAATACAATAATCTTAGTGATAAATTAGTCATTTATAGAAAAAATGTCATGACAAAATGACGAATGTAAATTCCAATTCAAGTTTTGGATAATACATTTTCAAGTGGTAATCTCCTAGAAATATCAAGTTCTCAATTTACAGCCAGAAAAGCAGGTATCTCTAGGATGTGAAAATAGAGTAATCCTAAAATCAGGAAAGTATAGGCTGTGGAACTACCCAAACCAATCAGTAAATCTTGCTTGAAATTTTGGGGTTTGTGTGCAAAGAAAATATCGGTAGCACCCATCTGCATCATTAGGATTCCCAAGACATTTGACAGCCAATAGCCGGCAATTGTAGCAGGTAAAAAGAAATCTGGAAATATCCAACTTACAAGATAACCAAACAAATAGGCAATTGGCAGGTTAAAAAAGAGGTCATTCCACCAAGACAACGGTGAAAGCATGTAACCAATACCGATAAATAATAATCCCTTTAGTCTTTTTAGCACCTGTCAATTTTCCTACTTTGCTATGCCTGATTTAGTCCCATTACAGCTCTAGCTTTGACTGCTAATTCGGTATCGGTGCGAGCAATTTCATCCAACTTCACCGTGATTTCGGGTATGAGTTCCGGTTGATAATTTAACAAATCATTTCCTAGAGATTGCAAGGCGACAACAGATGCATAGCGCACAACCCATTCTGGATCTTCGGTAACAAATACAAGGGTCTTCAAGACTCTTTTTTGATTTATTGGAACTAGTTCGCCATCCATTTTATGCCAGAGAATACCACCTAAACCCCTAGCTGCTGCACGACGTACACTCAATGCAAAGTCAGTTTCCGCAGCATTTAACAAGATTTCTAAACCACGGGGATCTCCTATACCCGCTAGTGCCCTAATTGCCCAAGCTCTAGCTCCATAATTATAACCATCTAATTGTTTTAATAGTGGTTCTACTGCTACTTCTCCTAAAGCAATTAGCCCATCTACGGCTGCTACTGCTGCACCTGGATTGTTGTAACCTAAAGCAGCAATTAAAGTATCAATCGCGTCGCAATGACAAGCTTCAGCTAGTGCTTTGACGGCATCTAGGAGTTTCTCGGAAGAATCTGCCTCTTCAACAGAGCGAATTAGTTCTAAGGTGTTACTGGTCATTTATCAGGGAGCAATTACCAAAACTACAAAAGACCATCCATGAGGTTCATAACATGAATAGCTGCCTCAGACAAGCTGGGAGATTCACCTTCTTGGGGCTGTTGTAGATGATGTTCCAGAATGCCTTTTAAGGAAATCAACTTCAAACTATTTTCTGCCAATGTCTCGGCGATCGCTTCTGCAGCTGGTAAATAACCTATTGCTCCTAAGTCTGAGAGAGCTGCACGTCGCAATTGCAGTTTTTCTCCCTCTAATGCCTGCATCAACCGTTCTCCGTAACTAACATCTCCTGTTAGCTGATACATTGCTCTCAAGGTGGCATACTTAACCAAGTCTACGGGATGCTCTAAAAAAGGTTCAATTAGGTGAATTGCTTGCGTAGCTTTGAGACTTCCTAATGCTTCAATGATGGCATCGTAGGGTTGCGCTCTCAATTCATTATCGATACCACCTGCTAATAACTGCATCAACTTGGGAACACACACCCGATCACCTAACATTCCCAAAGATTGTGCTGCTGATTCCCTAACATAGTAATCCGAGCAATCTAAACAAGCTATTAAGGCTGCTACAGCGCGAGTATCTCCCAGTTTACCTAATGCCCTAGCTGCATTCCTCCGCAGGGGATAACCGCCATCTGGGGTGCGATCGCTTTCATCTTCTAAGGCTGCTATCAGTGCTTCTATTGCTGCTGCTTCCCGGACGCGAAATCTTCCCAACCACCACGCAGCATAATAACGACTACCTCGATCGCTTCCTTGAAGATTGGCGATCGCACTTTCAATAGTTAAAGATTCGCTGGCATTTGCTTCGTTTTCTGGTGATTGATATTCCAAATTTCCCTGACTTGAATTCCACATGGATAAATCAGTCTGACTGACATAAAACTACCCGGAAAGTTAAGCAACTCCTAGACTTTTGCCAACAAAGCTGCTTAACTTTCCGGGCAAAAAACCCTGTTTAGCTCAGAGCGTTAATTGCATAATCAATGTAAGAATTAGCTTCAACAGCGGGATCACCGTTGAGACCATGGTTAGCTTTGATGTACTTCAGAGCTTCAACATACCAGCTAGGAGACAACTCAAAAGTGCTGTTGATTTCAGCCAAACCAGAAATCAAATAATCGTCCATTGGACCTGTTCCACCAACTACTAAGCAGTAGGTCACCATCCGCAGATAATAGCCGATGTCCCGTACACACTTAGATTTACCAGTAGCGGTAGAAGCGTAGTTGGGACCATTCATTTGGGTGGTGTAAGGGAACTTGTTGTATACAGCTTGAGCTGCACCTTCTGCCAGACGTTGAGAATTGGAACTTAAGGTTTTTGCAGCTTCTAAGCTAGCACTAGCTTGACGAAATCTACCGAAGGCAACTTGGATTTCGGTGCTGGAGAGGAATCTTCCTTGGGAATCTGCGGTTGCTACCGCTTCAGTTAGGGGGGTTTTCATGGCTTTGGTATCTCCCTTTTGACAAACTTGTGGTTGATATTTATTTTCCCGACTGACAATATGTCAGCTAATAACACTTGCTAGCTTATGCAACTGCTGCAGCTGCACGATCAAAGTAGCCAGCTACTTCAGCCATCAGGGCACTGCAATCGCCTCTGGTGATACCATTGGGGTCGCCAGCAATAGCAAGAGCGGCTTCCTTCATCTTTTGCACGCCTACTGCTACAGAAGCACCAGGGGTTCCCAATGCCAAGTAGGTTTCCCGCAGACCATTCAAGCAACGGTCATCTAGGACACTAGCATCTCCAGAGAAGATAGAGTAGGTTACATAGCGCAAGATGATTTCCATATCGCGCAAGCAAGCAGCCATACGGCGGTTGGTGTAAGCATTACCACCAGGAGCAATCAACTGGGGTTGCTCAGCGAACAGAGAACGAGCAGCATTAGCAACAATTGCAGATGCATTACCTGTAATACGGTTAACAACATCCATGCGCTTGTTGCCATCTGCAACCATAGCGCTCAGAGCATCTATTTGTGCTGCGGTGAGATAATCTCCTCTGGCATCAGCTTGGGAAACTACTTTTGCAAATGCATCTAACATCGATTCAATCTCCTAGTTGTTTGGCTAAGAATCCTTTGCCTGAAAAACTGAATGTATCAGTTTTAGTTTGATTTGGTATCAGACTGTGTGAACAGCTGACAAAGAGCAATAACAGTTCTCAAGGTATCAGTCTAAGGTTTTCTGGGTTCCTGGTTAAATCTTTTTTCACAAAAGTTCATATTAATATGAAAGTGCCAAAAACCAGACCAATATAAGGATTTCGTTAACCCGTAACTGTTATTTTTACTTTCAATTTATCTTTATACAACGCCATCGTCCCCTTATTTGTTAAAAATTGTTTTCAATAAATCACATCTTGTTATATTTCTTTACATTTACTAAGACTTATGGGAATCACCAGATCCTCATGGGGAATAGGGAATAGGGAATAGGGAATAGGGAATGGGGAATAGGGAATGGGGAATGGGGAATGGGGAACTTTTAACAAGGTAAGAGCAAGGAAGCGTTGCGCGTTTTTTGGGCGCAAGTGTTTCGCGTTTTTTGGGCGCAAGTGTTTCGCGTTTTTTGGGCGCAAGTGTTGCGCGTCTTTTGGGCGCAAGTGTTTCGCGTTTTTTGGGCGCAAGTGTTTCGCGTTTTTTGGGCGCAAGTGTTTCGCGTTTTTTGGGCGCAAGCATTGCGCCCCTACAAACTCCTAACTTCTGGGCGTAAGCGTTACGCCCCTACAAACTGTTAACTCCTCACTCCAACCTAGGCGATCGCGGCTAATTTTCTTTCCAAATCAAATAAAAAGCCGTGGATATACTCTTCCGTCCATTCTTCGCCGTAGAAACGCTTAAACATGCCTCGTGCTGGATCTTTCTCAGCACGGTAACGCAGGTAACGTAGTTGCGCTTCTTCAATAGCTGCTAAACTTTGGGAATCGCTCACTGGTTCTGCCTGTTCGACAAAATCCAGGTAAGCTTGGAGATAGTCTTTAAATGCTGCAAATACTTGGGTTTCCACAAGAGTTGTCTCTTGGGGACGAGTCCAAAGAAAAGCGGGAGAGAAAAAGGGACGTGCCTCATCGGGGAAGTCTCCGCCCCAGGTAAGATGTTGTTGATGATTATGGAAGATGGGCAGAATCGGCTCGGTATACTTTGCCTGATATGTTGGTGAATCCCGGAATAGGGGCTGCATATCCAAGGCGATGAGGTGTCCTCCCGGCAATGTCACTAGATCCGCCCCAAAAAAAGGTAGGTCATAGTTTAATCGCGGGAAAATTACGAAATTGAGGACTTGCAGAGATTTTCCCCCTTGGACATGAGCCGCTCGAATTTGCCGTAATTTCCCAGTTTGAAAGCCATAACTGGTAGTGAGAACTTCTTCTTGGTTTTTGCCCTTACCTACAGTGGCAACTTTAGATTCAAATCCCTTTGGGATAGGATAGGGCTGTAGTTCCAAGCGTGATTCCATGTAGGAAATTGCGTGGTCGAGAAACGGCTGATAGAGCGTCATTTTTTTCCTAGGCTGACTGCTAGAGGAACGGCATCTTCAAACAAAAATTCATAGAGGAAGCGCTCAGACCATTCGTGACCAAAGTAACTGCTAAACAAGCCGGATGCTGGGTCTCGTTCAGCACTATATTGGTCATAGTCTTTTTGAGCTTTGACAATTAGCTGGATATCTTCTGGGTCTGTGAGCGGTGTAGCTTGCTCTAGCATTTGCCAATACAAATTTAAGTAATCTTGATAGGCAGCAAATAAGCGTGTAGATATCGTTTCCGGGTCTGTTTTCGCGAATAGGAGATACTTAGAAAAATACTGATTGGCATCGTAGAATTTCATTTCTAAATCTTGCGCCAAATCAGGATAATTATCGTGTAAGATTTTCAGTTGCTCTATGTATTTCCTCTGATATGCTTCATCTTGAAACAAGGGTTGGAAGTCAAGGACAATTAGGTTTTTGACTTTGCCAAAGGACAAAAAATCAATTCCTAATAGGGGTAAGTCATAGTGATGGCTAGGGTAGATAACGCTGTTAAAAATTTGAGCGCTATCTCCGGCATCAATGTATGTATAGCGAATTTTCCGCAACTGTGGACATTGATAACACCAACTGCGAATGGTTGCCGGATGTCTACCACGTTCGCTGACTTGATATTCTAAACCAGATGGAATAGACCTTGGTTGCAAGTCGAACCTTTTAAACAGTTCTTGCTCTAAATACTCAAGAAACGGTCTGTACATGGAGCAGTAACTCATAGTGCCTCAATCATCCCAGAATACGGGATTTGAGAAACACCTGTCCCAATTTTGATTAATAAAGCAACAATCCGTAATGTAATTGTCTTACTCTCCCAAAAAACTCTAGCGCTATAGTAAGGGACTCCCCAAAAAACTCTAGCGCTATAGTAAGAGACTCCCCAAAAAACTCTAGCGCTATAGTTAACTGACCAGGCAAAAAACTCTAGCGCTATAGTAACAGACTCCCAAAAAACTCTAGCGCTATAGTTAACTGACCAGGCAAAAAACTCTAGCGCTATAGTAACAGACTCCCAAAAAACTCTAGCGCTATAGTAAGAGACTCCCCAAAAAACTCTAGCGCTATAGTAACGGACTCCCCAAAAAACTCTAGCGCTATAGTAAGAGACTCCCCAAAAAACTCCAGCGCTATAGTTAACTGACCAGGCAAAAAACTCTAGCGCTATAGTAAGAGACTCCCCAAAAAACTCTAGCGCTATAGTTAACTGACCAGGCAAAAAACTCTAGCGCTATAGTAAGAGACTCCCCAAAAAACTCACTTGGGTATCAAAACAATGGGGGAGGATGAGAACCCCACATGACCATCTATTTTAAATGTGGCTGATTTCTGAACTTCTAGCTAAATTGCGGTGAATCATTTCTTGTAAAGCATTTGCCGAGACGCAACGACGTTCAGAACAGTAAGTCATCAAGTTTACACCGTTCATCATCCGTACAGTACTTACGCGAACACGAAAATCATCTGTGATGAACCAACACCTTTCTTGCCCTTGATTTTTGTCATACTCAGTATCAATGGTCAAAATACCATCTTTGCCGAACCAGTAGCGACAAACAACGGGAATTTTTTCCACATAACCCTCGTTGCGAATTAGTTTGCCAGAAAGACCAGTTTCGTCATCAGGTACATCAATTAGAACAGCAGCATAATTGGGATTGGGTTCATTATCGTCAAGGTTGTCCTGCCACATAAAACTTCCTCCTCCCATGGCTTTTGCAGGATCGATACCTTGTTGCTCACATACTTTTTTTACCCTGGGGTCGTCTTTTTCTACAACCTGCACAATCAAATTTGATTCCCCAGATTCATCAGCTACTAAGTCAAAGTGATGGACAATGCGTTGAGTAAACCAAGTACCTTCACTTTTGCGAAAGAAGTCCATCATGGTCATAGGAGGAATGAATTGCATTTGTCTTTTTGCCTCAGCTTTTTTATCTATACAAAGAGTTTACAAGTGCAATTTCTTGAGTGGCAAATCCCTATTCCCTTAGGAAAGGCAACAGGCAACAGGCAACAGATTCAGATAATTGCTGTGCAGTAGTATTTTTTGAAATTGATATTCCCTATTCCCTATTCCCTATTCCCTATTCCCTATTCCCCTAGATATTTACTAAGATGATGAGTTCGGTAAGGATTGAGGTAGCAGAAAAGCTTGTTGCGTCTTCTCTGCATACCCTGAATACGGTAAACTGAACCGTCAACAATTAGTTAAGCCTGTTGGCTTGTTGATAAGTTAGATTGTTGTGCTGTTTGTGTTGTTTTTTCCTCTTCTTCTTTTTTCTTAGCTTGGCTAGTTTCTTGTACTTGCTTGAGATGAATGTTATTCACTTGAATAATAAAGTTTTCGATTGACTGTTTTGCCTTTTGTTCTTGTTCGTTTTCGTCAACTGAGTCATAGCAACGATACAATGGAGTGATTCCTAAGAGAAATTTTTCTTGTTCTGCTTCTAATAATTCAACGGTTGTGTTAGCAGAAATAAAATTTTCCTGAAAAGGAAAGGAGGTGACAACACTAGCGACTATAGAAGCAATAGCAGGAAAAATTACAGGCAGCCATTTTAGCCAAGTTTGACCAGCTTCCAATTTGTCTACTAAAACTAAAATGGGTGTAACCCCAGAGAAGATAATTGTTCCTATTTGCAAACCATAGTAAAGAATTCTCGATTTTCTTCGAGTTCTCTTGTAATCCTCAATCAATTCTTGAGCATATTCTAAAGCCTTTCCTCTTGCTGTTAGTACTGGATTCTTGCTTAAGCTATTCTGATTATTCATGAGATAGAGTTGGGCTTTTGTCTGGATATCACGTTTATAGGCAGCTTGACGACTAGCCTTAAACTGTTGAAAATTGATCAGGAATAGAAAAATAAAGATAGCCAGAGAAACAGCAGCAATTATGGCAATTCTTTGATAACCTGGAATCAGAAGATTAATGATAGCTGAACCTACAAAAGTAGCTAAACTGAAATACTCAATTACCTTCAGAAAAGACAACATTGTTTGACTTGATGCAGAAGATGATTCTGACTGGATATCTGGAACTTCCATTTGATTATTTTGTTCAAAACTAGTCATAACTGAGTAGCTAATTAGGTGATCAGATTACAGTGTATCAACTATATTCAGTCAATCGCAAAGATTTTGATAAGTCTTTGTCGGTAGATAATTTTATTATTAAAAGCAAATCATTTGCAATGCTGGTATCACAAGGGTTTCAACTATTACTTTATAGCTAGTGTAGGGTAGTAGAAAAAGGTGATATTTGCAATCTTGATTTTTGGTCATTTTCAAGTATTAGTACTTATTGACACAGATTATGACTTTAACCAGTCCCCCAAGCAAGGTTTTAAGTCGGATTTCGTCTCACTACGCTAATGTCCTTTGTGGGGGACAAAATCTCTTGAAATACTGCCGTGGAGTTGCTGATAGGTAACTCATATCTTGCACCATTTTCAATAAGCACCGAGAAACTGGGTTTATAAACATTCATACATATTTGGGTTTTGACAGGTCAATATTCCCCGAAGTTACTCGGTTTCTGATGCAGGTGCAAGATGTAAGGTCAACTCCATCAGCTACTGGTGTAATGGCTTTGTTTTCCCTGTTCCCTATTCCCTATTCCTTGTTCCCTTTTATGCTAAATAATTACCCATCATGGACAACATAATTTTTTTTTTGGGAATTAAAATTGAATGGTAGTGCGTAAAACTCCTACCCAAATTGCATCATTTTCTGCATTATGTTCGGGATTAGTAATTACAAAAAATCCAGGAGTAACAAATATCCGTTCAGTGAGTGGATACTTGTAAGACAGTTCAATATGATAAGAAGTATCAGTATCTCTTCGTCCAGAAATATCATTATCACTTAGCTTCGGAGGCATTCCCAAAATAAAATTTAAACTGCTACCAAGTTTACCCAAATCCGAAAAGGAAGCAGCAAAAGCCCAAGTCCAAATATCTGCATCCGCACCTCGAAAAACATTCAAACCATTATCCGGGGAAGAGAAAGAAGATTCAGCAACGGCATTAGTATAACCAAGCCAACCTCCTACTTTTAAGCGATCGCTAATTTGATAGGAAGCTGCAAGATTAAAATTGTCGCTAGAAGTAGCTGTATTTTCTCCAAAAGGGAATTGAGCGAATTCACTGCCAATGAAACTGGTAACATTGTTGGTAGACTCAGGTTCAGGGGAATAATAATGAGCATAGCTGAAAACAATACCCAATCGGTCTGAGGGTGTAAATGTGATTTGACCTAAAGCTGTATAATCACCATTAAATAAACCTTTTCCTGGCTGAGGATCGGAATTAGAAGCAGTATAGTAAGTTAATGCAGCACCAATTTCATCAGTCAATTGATAGTAAATTCCCCCACCAGCACCAAAACCAAGATCGTAGATAGGATTGTAAAAACCAAACACGGAAATAGTTGAGGCAGGGTTCAAAACGGGAACAAAATCACTAGAGGACTGACTCGCTGCTGCAAGATAAACTAAAGCTTTGTCCCCTAAAGGAAAACGATAAAATAATTTGCCAATTCTGACATCATTATCTGTATTGGTAGCACCAGCTATCTTCGTCATTGCTGTGCCAGTGACACCGCTGCCTAAGTTATTTACATTTCCCGCTTGCAGTCTGGTACGTAATAGGTCTTTGCCTGTAAAACTGGTATCGAAGTTTAATACCACTCTACCAGCAAAGGTGATATTAGAATCTAAATCTTCTGTCGGACTTTCCCCAGCAGAAACCGCTTTGCGATCGCCAAATACACTGGCAGCTAAAAAATCTACTTGTCCCCGTAAAATTGTAGTAGTAGAAAAATTACGTTCTTCTAAAAAAGTTATCTGTCTCTCTTGATTGTCAATTTTAGTTTGTATAGTAGCCAGTTCCTCGGCAAATTCTGTTTGCAGTCTTTGGAAAATTGCCAAGTCTTCCTGAGTAGAAAATTTATTGTTTAAACCCTCAATTGAACGCCTAATTTTTAGCAGACAACTATTTAACATGTCCGCAAATTCATAACGGGTCATAGCCCGATTTCCATTAAATGTTTTGTCTACAGAACTATTAATACATCGGTAGTTTTCTATTAAGTTACGCAGTGCTTCATAAGCCCAATGGTCAGGAGTAACATCTTCTAATTGATCGACATTAATGATTTCCTCGAAAGAATTAGAAAATTCGTTATATCCTTCGATTTGTGCTTGTAGTTTGTGATTAGCAAAATTTTCTTCAACTTCAGATTCTGAATTAAAAGTTGCTAAATGTAATCGATTATCAAAGGATAGTTGAGAAGAATTATTTAAAGATTGTTTTTCCAGAAAACTTAGAGAATTGAAATTGAAATTTGTTACAGAGAATGAACCCAGAGATTTATTTATACTATTAACATTTATGCTATCAATTTTTTTGATTGGTTGAATCTGCTTCTCAGCAGGATTTGTTGAACCAAGAATTTCTGATGTCTCCTCTATATTATTCTCTGGCAAATTTGCAGTTATTTGCGCATTTAATAGTGGATTACTAACATTTGTTTGCCCGAAAACTGGAGGTACAATGAATAACTTAAAACCCAGTATGACTGAAGTTAGGGGCAATGACACTCCCATTTTTTTCATAATTTTTTATTATCTCCTCCTCACACAAATATAGAGAATTTTACAAGAACATGAAGTACAAAGAAAGATAGATAATGAAACTATTGTGGGATGGGCATCCTTGCCCGTCCAATTCCACTTCATCAAGGCATTCTTGCCCGTCCAATTCCACTTCATCAAGGCATTCTTGCCCGTCCAATTCCACTTCATCAAGGCATTCTTGCCCGTCCAATTCCACTTTATGAATATGAAATATGCTTAGTCAAACAATAAGAGTGATAGCAAAAATCAAAATTCAAAAAAAACAAGACCCTGATAAATCAAAATTTTAAAAAATCAATGGGTAAATTATGTCTTATTGACACAAAAATACTCTATTAATAGGGTTTAGAATCAAGTTTTAATAAGGACGAACCCTCAAATCCTTATTCGCAGTTTCAATCACTTTTTTAGCAACATCTTCGGGAATTTTTGTGTATTGTAACTCCTCATTAAATTCTTGACCTTTAGTTAAAATCCATGTCAACAAATCCTTAGTTTTTGTTACCATGTCTTGATTAGGATACTTTTTATGAACTAACAGCCAAGTTAAGCTGACCAAAGGATAACCATCTTCTGGGTCATTAATATCTTCAATGGTAAAGTCTTCTTTGAATTTGACATTAGCTAAAGCTTTTTTAGTCTCTTCTAAAGTTGGTCTCACATAACGACCAGCTTGATTTTGAATCCTAGCTATAGGCAGATTATTTTTTTGAGCAACGCTTACTTGCACATAGCCAATAGCACCATCAATTCGCTGAACTTCCCCAGCTACTCCACTATCTTGGGGACGAGATGCAAAAACCTCAAATCCCCAGTTAGGTTTTCGACTTGCTGCTATTTTTCCCTTCGTAATCTGACGCAAATATTTAGTGAGAATAAAACTAGTACCACTACTATCAGAACGCACTATTACCTGGATTTTTTTGTCAGGTAAACGCGGATTAACCTGTCTCCAGTTAGCAATTTCACCAGTGAATATTTTCGCCAGATTCTTCCGAGATAATTTAATATCAGTAGTTACGTTTTGCAGATTATAAACAATGGCTATTGAACCTCCCCCAGTCGGCACCATTAGTAACCCATCTTTCATTTGATTTTGTTCAATGGGAGTAGGAATTAAAGTAGTAGCACCAAAGTCTATAAACTTATTACTAAATAACCGAATCCCACCACCACTACCAATGGCTGTGTATTTAAACTTTTTATTTGTTTCTTGTTCATATTCGGCGATATAACGCTGATAAAGAGGTTCAGGAAAGGAAGCACCAGCACCCCTAAGTGTTTGGGCAAAGGCAACATTGCTAGTAAAAGTAATCGTGCTTGCAGTTACTGTGGCAGCGAAAATTTTTTGCCAATTATGCCAACTATCAAGTGTAAATGTCTTCATGAGTATATTTTTTGAATTTCCCCCTAATACATAGGTGAATTATAAAAATAATGGCACATCAATAACAAATCGCAAATCTCTCATTGATTATGACTATAATTCTCAACATTCCAATTATCAAATTGACTTTTGACTTATGAACGTTCCCTTTGATTAATAATAACCTTTCTCCCATCAGCAGAAATTTCTAGCCAAAAATCCTCCAGGACAAATTCATAAACAAATTCACCGAGACGGGTACTCCTCCAACTACTAATAATTTGGGCATCTGGCAACCACTTCCTGAGAGCTCTCGTGACATTTTCAGGAATTGCACTACGGTCTATTTGCTCGTCAACTTCGATAATTTTGCCACTGGGAGTAACTTCTACTTCAAATTCAAAACCTTGTTGATTTTTACCTGCTAATTCATAGACAAGGGAACCATCTGATTTTAACTCAACCCCTGCTGTAGTAGGTTCAGCACCTGTAGCAGCTTTGACTGAACTCATCACAGGCAGTGGTATTTCTTCCAGAGAGATTTTCCGTTCTATCCCTCCTAGGGTTTGGGCTATTAAGAAACTTTCTTTTTCAGGAATCGATAGAGCCTTTGCATCACAAAAATCAACCAAAGAAGCTGTAATTACCATTCCTGTAGCTATGAATATTCTCTGCAAATTAGTCATAAAAAATGCCATTATTTCAGCCTTGAGGGTGTCTTTGTTTTGTTTGTGAACAACATACTCTAAAATACCTGCGATTTAGGAATTAGTCAAAGCCTTTGAGTTAATCTCTTCTGGAAAGTCTCAAAATAGCATATTTTTGCATATTAAGCAGTAGATTTGTTTAATCTTCAAGGATAACTTTTGCAAACAAGTCAAATTCTCTTTCCTCCCATAATTGCAGGTAGAGTTATCTCCTAAGAAAAACAGGGAATAGGGAACAGGGAATAGGGAACAGGGAACAGGAAACAGGAAACAGGAAACAAGGAACAGGAAAAAGGGTAAGAGGAAGGAAATGAATATTCATTTGTCCTTAGCGCTAAACTTGCGGTACACCCCGTTTTTCTATACTTACCCAACCAATGGAGTTTGGACACGACACTAGGTTAAGATGAAATCTAACACTTAGAATTCATCACTCATGCACAACAGGCAAGAACTGATTTCCCAAGTGGTAGTAACAGCTCAACAGATGCGCGATATTGAAGCACGTATCTTTGCAGCGGGAATGCCTGTAGCGGCTTTAATGGAAAAAGTCGCAGGACTTATTTCCCGTCGAGTTCACCAGATATGGGAAAACAATTCTCCCCTCATCTCCCCCTCTTCCCCCTCTCCCCCCTCTTCCCCCTCTCCTCCCTCTTCCCCCTCTCCTCTTCCTACTGTTGGTATTCTCACAGGTCCCGGTCATAATGGAGGAGATGCCTTAGTTGTTGCTCGTCAGTTGCACTTTCGTGGATATAAGATTTGCATATATTCTCCTTTTTTGAAGCATAAAGAATTAACAGCACAGCACTTGCAGTATGCTCAGAGTTTGGGTATCCCTTGTTATCAATATCTTGAAGAATTACCAGATTGTGATTTGTTAATTGATGGTTTGTTTGGCTTTGGGTTAGAAAGAGCAATCGAAAATACCCTAGCCACTGCCATTAATCATTTCAACGCATGGAATATACCGATTATTAGTATCGATTTGCCTTCTGGTTTGCACACAGATACAGGGGAAGTGCTGGGAACTGCTATCCGTGCTACCCACACATTATGTTTGGGTTTGTGGAAGTTGGGTTTATTGCAAGACCAAGGGTTAGATTATGTAGGAAACCCAGAGTTAATTGATTTTGATATTCCTTGGGCAGATGTGCAAGCAGTACTGGGTGAAAATCCCAATGTTAAACGCATCACAAAAACAACAGCATTATCGATTCTTGCTACAAATTTCCCATATACAAACACAAAATTATCCTTCAAGGAACCCGTCTCTACAATTTTGCCGCGATCGCCAGTTACACATAAATATAAAGAAGGACATTTGCTGTTAATTTGCGGTTCCCGTCGCTATGCAGGTGGGGCAATTTTAACCGCTTTGGGAGCAAGAGCAAGTGGGGTAGGAATGCTTTCTGTAGCGGTTCCTGAGTCCCTTAAGCCCCTTTTGGTCTCTCAACTGCCAGAAGCATTAATTATCGGCTGTCCAGAAACAGAAACAGGAGCGATCGCCCAACTGCAATTACCAGCCAAAACTGACCTCAACTCATTTAATGCGATCGCTTGTGGTCCAGGATTAACTACCGATGCCCATGTAATTGTAGAACAGGTGTTAGAAAGCACAGTCCCCTTGGTTCTCGATGCTGATGCTTTAAATATCCTGGCGAGGATGGCAACCCCTCCTTTCCCCTCACCATTAAAAAGGACTACAACTATTTTGACTCCCCACGCTGGTGAATTCACGAGGTTATTCCCCCATATTGCCGATGGGAAAAAAGATAGAATTAAAGCAGTGCGGGAAGCAGCAGCACAAAGTGGGGCGATAGTATTGTTGAAAGGGGCAAGAACTGCCATCGCTAACCCCCAAGGTCAAGTTTGGATTAATCCCGAAAGTACCCCAGCTTTGGCACGGGGTGGTAGTGGAGACGTGTTAACTGGGTTACTGGGTGGATTGTTAGCTCAAGGAATTTTACGAGAAATACCTGTAGTTCATATTGTCGCAACTGCTACATGGTGGCACGCGCAAACAGGAATTTTAGCCGCAGGGAAACGGAGTGAATTGGGAGTAGATGCCTTTACCTTGACACAGTATTTAATGGAAATTGTCAAAAAATCATGACAAAAAAAATTGCATGGTAAACTCAGCCATACTTTATTATAGCAAAAAATATGGCGTTGTAACTATTGAAATCTCGTTGCTGCAAAATCAAAAAAGTTTTCAGATTTTTTTTATTTGGTAGAGAAATATTATTTTCTGAAATTTTCATAAAACTTAACAATCAACCAGGAAGATGAGAATCTTTCTTTCTTATTCTCAACAAGAAGGGAACGGGCAAAAGGCAACAGGCAACGTTGTCAACTGAAGGAAGAGGGTTTGAGCGGTTTTCCAGGCGACCGCCTGGAAATGCACTCACCAGAGGCTCCCGGCGACCGCCAGGATTTGAGGCGGGAGCCTCAATCGCTGCATTCCTGAAAAGAGGCAAGGAACGAGAAATGAGGGGCTAGACCATTCATTAATTCGCCAACAGTATCATTTATGCATGGGGGTAAGCCGTTGGCGATTTTAATTGCTGTCCTCATGTTAAAATGATCGATAGCAACCCCTGTTGCATAAAGTTTCGACCGAGACTGTTAGCTGAAAGCGGTACTAAATCGGTCAAAGTTTCTGCTGTTGACCGAAAATGATGGGATAACAGGCTCCCCGTCCTTATAGGACGGCTTTCTGGTATAATTGGGGAGTAGTCGCCACAGGGCATTGGGAGACTTTAAACGGACGTGGAGG
>JAAUYI010044045.1_pt1 | contig 17901 bp, 14 predicted proteins | sample 7278041 | NCBI WGS metagenome assembly JAAUYI01 (sample SAMN14350216, study PRJNA611818) | marine sediment metagenome | isolation source: surface marine sediment (0.6m) | place: French Polynesia: Moorea | collected 2018-08
AAGTCGCTTATGCTTATGAACAGTCTACGGATTGGCATTTACGTAAGCCTTCGTTGGGAGGGAAGGAGTGATGAGTTCGGAGTTCGGAGTTCGGAGTTCGGAGTTCGGAGTTCGGAGTTCGGAGTTCGGGGTTCGGAGTAGGGGCGGGGTTTCCCCGCCCGGAGGGAAGGAGTGATGGAGTGATGGAGTGATGGAGTGATGGAGTGAAGGAGGGAAAAAATCTCTTCTAGTCTTACCCCTTGATTGATGGGGAAACTGATAACTGATAACTGATAACTGATAACTGAAATGACAGTGCCCGTAGAGTCTCCTCCAATGCAGAAAAGGAAGAAATCGTCCCTTGCGTTGACGCTTTCAGCTACTGGGTTGTTGATTGGTAGTGGGGTGGCGACATATTGGTTGCTAACTCAGGGAAAGCTATTTTCTGGGGAATTACTAACAGGTGCCCACACAATCCCCCAAGATGCCCTACTAGCAGTTTCTATGACTACCAATCCCAACCAATGGGAAAAGCTGCGGAAATTCGGCACCACAGAGACTCAAGCCGCACTAGATCAAAATTTATTCATGTTACGCGATCGCTTTTTTACCAGTCATGGTTATGATTTCCAAAGGGATATTCAACCTTGGGTGGGCAATCGCATTACTTTTGCTGTCCTTGCTCCTCAGAACCCTGTACCACCCCCAAAGCCAGTTTCTACCAATGGTAAGGACACAAGTCAGGAACAACCTGTGGTAATGATCCTGCCAATTAAAAATCTGGCAAAGGCTCAACAGATATGGTCACAAAAACTCAATGAACCAGGGGATAAATCTGGTGATACTGCCAAGCAGCAGCTACGGGAAACTACTTACGCAGGAACTTCGATTCAGGAAATCAAATCTAAATCTGGAACCAAGTTTTCTACAGCAATTATCGATCAACGGTTTTTAGCGATCGCTGATAATTCTAATGCCATTGAACAAACCATTGATACGTACAAAAGTACAACATCTCTGGCTACAAGTGAAGGATTTGCCAAAAATTTCCCCAAAATTGCTACCCATCGTCCCTTTGCTCAATTTTATGTGAATGTGCCTGCATCTGCCCAAATTGCCGCTGCTGCACCTAACCGCCGCTTACCAGCTCAAGTCTTAGCACAGTTAAAGGAAAATCAAGGTTTAGCTGGAACTATCTCCTTAAAATCTTCCGGTATTCGTTTGCAAGGGATTTCCTGGTTAAATCCCAATAGTCGCCGCCAGCTAGTAGTAGAAAATCAAGGGGACGAGATGGCAAAACTCTTGCCACCAGAAACCTTAATGATGCTATCTGGCAGTAACTTACGCCGGTTATGGATAGATTATGTTTCCACATCCAAAGGCAATCCCTTCTCCCCAGTTGCACCAGAACAATTAAAGAAAAGTATTAAAGACTACACAGATTTAGATTTAGAGCGGGATTTACTGAGTTGGATGGGAGGAGAGTTTTCGGTGTCGGTGGTTCCTAATCTTCCTAGAGAAGGGATTGAGGAAGATTTTCGCGCTGCCTTATTATTTATGGTCAAGGCAAGCGATCGCCAAAAAGCAGAATTATTTTTTACCAAGCTAGATGAGATCATGAAGACCCAGTACCAGTTCCAAATTCAGCAAGGGGATGTGGCTGGTACCCCTGTGGTCAAATGGATTGCACCTTTTGGTACTTTAACAGGCACCCACGGGTGGTTAGATCAAGACGTATCTTTCTTAGTATTAGGTGCTCCCATTACTAATCGGATTATCCCTTCATCTCGGAATTCCCTGGCTAATAGCCAGTCATTTCAAAATACAGTTCCCTCCGAACTCAATCCCAGCAATGGTCAATTATTTTTGGATGTTGAACGGGGTATCAACAATTTTCCCCTACCTAACCTATTCCCCAACCAAAACATGATTTTAGGAGCGACCCGTTCCATTGGGGTCACATCGGCTGTCAGTGATAGTCGTAGCAGGCGTTATGACATTTTTGTTGAGTTTAAAAAAGTTAAGGAGTGATGGTTGGTGGTTGTTAGTTGTTAGTTGTTAGTTGTTGGTTGATAGTTGACAGCTTAATTCTTTCACTTCCCACACTTCCCACACTCCGAACTCCGAACTCCGAACTCCGAACTCCTCAAAAACAGATAGGATCTTAAATATGTAAATCCATACGTTTAAATAAAAATCTATTGGGGAGAATACATTTATGAATCTGGTTGTACTCCAGAATTATTTGGATAATGCCGCCTTTGCAGTTTTATTCTGCACTATGCTGGTTTATTGGTGTGGGGCAATTTTTCCCAATTTAACCATTTTACCAACTATAGGTACAGGTGGAATGGCGATCGCAAACCTCTGCATAGCTACTCTTCTGGGAGCGCGGTGGCTAGAAGCTGGCTATTTTCCTCTCAGCAATTTGTATGAATCCCTCTTTTTCTTAACTTGGGGTATCACTGCTGTCCATCTAATTGCTGAACATACTAGTAGAAGCCGTTTGGTAGGAGCTGTCACTGCTCCGGTGGCTATGGGAATTACTGCCTTTGCAGCCATATCCCTACCCCCAGGAATGCAAGTAGCAGAACCCTTAGTACCCGCACTCAAATCCAATTGGCTAATGATGCACGTTAGTGTGATGATGCTGAGTTATTCTGCTTTAATGGTAGGCTCTTTATTAGCGATCGCTTTTTTGATCGTAACTCGCGGTCAAAATGTGCAGCTAGTAGGTAGTTCTTTTGGTACTGCTGGTAGTTATCGCCAGAATGGCTACCGTTTGCAAAAATCAGGGGAATTGGTGGCTAATACCGAAACAACCGCCGCAGTTGAAAATAATGGTTTTTCCAGTTCGGGAACAATTAGCAATGGTAAAACTGCTGTGTTGGATGTAGTTACTACCACACCAACTCAAACAACCGCACCTACAGAGTTGCTCTCACCCCAACGGCTGAACCTTGCCGAAACCCTAGATAATATCAGTTATCGCATCATTGGATTGGGTTTTCCCCTCCTCACCATTGGTATTATTTCCGGTGCTGTGTGGGCAAATGAAGCTTGGGGTTCCTATTGGAGTTGGGACCCCAAAGAAACTTGGGCACTAATTACCTGGTTAGTATTCGCAGCTTATCTCCATGCTCGCATTACCCGTGGCTGGCAGGGTCGTCGTCCCGCTATCCTAGCCGCCAGTGGCTTTGTTGTCGTCTGGGTATGTTACCTAGGAGTTAATTTACTCGGCAAAGGTTTACATTCCTACGGCTGGTTCTTTTAACCTCCTTTGCGGAATTCCCCATCCGCCTTGCGGTGGGTAGTTTACTCCTTTTAGACTGCTGGCTGTATGCGTTCAGACTGTGAATCAGCATTCAGCCAGCGATTAGAATATTGTGTATTTGCACTTACAAGTTCAAAACAGGAGCGCGATTTGTATATTTGTAGAGTCTGCTGAATAACTGTAAAACTCTTATAATTTTTTCTAGTAACAAAGAATAAAAAAATAGGGATGAAACTGTTAAAAGTTTCCAAATCTGGCTAAAAGACTTTTACAGCTAACACTGCGCTACGCTAACAGCAAGCCCAATGTATTGCTCTACTACTCCAGCTAATCAAAAATACCTAGCATTGAAATCATAAATACTTGAAAATATTGATATTCCATGATGAATGCAAAGTAATGTTAGCCATTAAATTCAGTAATGATCCTGAAGCAAATTCTCTTCAATAGTTGCAAAATATATCCTTATAGAAGGATAGTTTACTAATTGTTTCAGGGAACTATATAACCATAAATATCCCAAGCGAATCAATTTTGATTTGACTATTTTACTATTAATCATAAACAAGTTTTTTGCTGCATAGCATTCATCAGCATTAAAGTATTTGTGCATTTTTATAGTGCATCTGCTTAAAAAGCATTAATTTAGCAGTTTCATTCACATTACAAATGCAGTATCGACAAAAACCAAGAATTTGTATTGTCGGATGCTCCTGATTAGGAACCACTCTATTACAGAGCTTGTTGTCAGCACATTCTCAGATAACTTTATTATATCAAAGCAAAAAATTCTACTATAGACTTAATTCACTATACAAATAATTGTTTGGTTAAACGTATTTTAATATTTCTGGATTTTAATATTAGAGCAAATAATATATATCAAATAACACAAGCATCAAAAATATTTTCAAGTAAGATAATGCAAAAAACAAATAATAATATTGTAGATATATCTATAGTAATTCCTACATATAATAGAGCTAGTTATTTACCTAAGATATTAGATAAATTAGCTGTACAAATTGGATTAGAAAAGATTAAATGGGAAGTTATCATTGTTGATAATAATAGTCAAGATAACACTGCTGAAGTTATAAATAATTATCAAATTAGCTTAAATAATAAAATTAATTTGAGGTATTTGATCGAAACGAGACAAGGTGCAGCTTTTGCAAGATTAAAGGGTGTAAAAGAATCAAAAGGTAATCTCATTGGGTTTTTAGATGATGATAATTTACCTGCATCAGATTGGATTGCAGAATCCGTTACTTTTGCACAAAAATATCCACAAGCAGGAGCTTGGAGTGGTCAAATACATGGTGAATTGGAGGTGAATCCACCAGAGAATTTTTCCAGAATTCAAGCTTTTCTTGCTATTAGAGAAGAGGGTTTAAAACCCCATTTATTTGATCCTGATAATTTAAAGCTACCTCCAGCAGCAGCACTTGTTGTCCGTAAACAAGCATGGCTTAAAAGTGTTCCCCAAAAAATATGTTTCAAGGGAAGATTAGGGAAATCTATGGTAGGCGGTGAAGATTTAGAGCCGATACTATACTTGTATAAAAATGGCTGGGAAATTTGGTATAACCCCTGTATGCATACTTACCACCAAATACCTAGTCACCGACTTGAAAAAGATTATTTATTAACTTTAGCTCGTGGCTGCGGTTTATCTATCTGTCAATTGCGCTTGATTAATGCAGAAAAATCACAAAAAATAATGGTGATTGCAAAAACTTTTTTTGGGAATTTCAAGCGAATATTGATGCACTTAATAAAATATAAATTTGACTTAAAAAGTAATCTCGCTGCTCAATTTGAACTGGAATTTTATTTTGCCAGTATGATTAGTCCTTTGTACAGCTTAATACTTTATTATAATCAATTATTTCATACCTCTATTATTATGGTTAATGAGTAATATGAAACTAATTTCTGTTATCATCCCAGCATATAATGCTGAAAATACAATTAAAGAAACTATCACATCAGTTTTAAAACAAACTTTTACTAATTGGGAATTAATTATAATTGATGATGGTTCCACTGACTCTACTTTAGATATTTCATCTAGTTTTACTGACTCTAGAATCAAAATATTTTCTTATCCTCATGCAGGTGGTAACGTTAGTCGCAATCGTGGTTTTCAACATACAGTAGGAAGCTTTATTAGCTTCTTAGATGCTGATGATTTGTGGACTCCAGATAAGTTAGAATCTCAATTTAAAGCACTACAAGCTAATCCTCAGGCATCCGTGGCTTATAGTTGGACAGATTACATCGATGAGAATAATAGTTTCTTGGTTTCAGGTACGCACATTACTCGGAATGGAGATGTTTATGAAAGTTTATTAATAAATAATTTTCTAGAGAATGGTTCTAATCCTTTAATTCGTAGAGAGGCTTTAATCAAATTAGATGGATTTGATGAATCATTAAGTGCCGGTCAGGATTGGGATATGTGGCTACGTTTAGCAGCTAATTATCATTTTGTCGCAGTTTCATCTGTACAAATATTATACAGAGTTAGTAGTCATTCTGTATCTTCCAAGTTGGAAAGACAAGAAAAAGCCTGTCTGCATGTCTTAGAAAAAGCCTATAAAATAAGACCATCGTCATTTACAGATACTTGGAATAAAAGTCTTACACATATATATAAATATCTTACTTGCAGGGCGTTACAGAAACCATTAAATCGACAAAAATCTGGGAGTGCTCTGAGATTTTTATGTAAATATTTTATCAATGATAACAAACGTTTGCAAAATCTATTTTTTACCTTTAAAATCTTATGTAAAATCATCATAATTATTATTTGTAATGATTTTCCTACTGCATTATTGACTAAAAAAGGGAGGGAAAATTATCAGGTTTAACAAGAAAGGCAGAAGTTCTGGCGAGGGGAAGGGAGCAAGGCTCTAAGTCCCCCACCATAATCTTTGATTTTGTGGCTTGCAATTGGTGGTGGGTTAGAAGCCCCCACCATAAATGCCTCCTGCCTGATTCACGAAAGTAGGGTAATCCGAATCATTACTCGACGGCTAACAATGCTTTTTTCTCAAGCGATCGCTGACATTATGCATTTACAATCCTAGGTGGTATCATTTCCTCTTGCTTTTTCCGCGATTATCATGGGAACTCCCAGCCAGAGGAATTTTTGTTACCTTTGTTATTTAGACAGATGCCTTGAGGATTGCCAACTATGCTAGAACAAGGAACCATCAGTATTCATACTGAAAATATTTTCCCGATTATTAAGAAGTCTCTGTACTCAGATCACCAAATCTTCTTGCGGGAGCTAGTATCCAACGCTGTGGATGCGATTCAGAAGCTGAACATGGTATCCCGTGCTGGGGAATATTCGGGAGAGATTGGGGAACCGGAAATTCAAATAGCTATAGATAAAGGTAACAAAACTCTCTCCATTACAGATAATGGCATTGGCATGACAGCCGATGAGGTGAAAAAATATATTAATCAGGTTGCTTTCTCCAGTGCAGAGGAGTTTGTCCATAAGTATAAAGCTCAATCAGATCAACCAATTATTGGTAACTTTGGTTTGGGTTTCTATTCCTCCTTTATGGTGGCGACTAAGGTAGAAATTGATACCCTTTCTTACCAAGAGGGAGCGCGAGCTGTTCACTGGAGTTGCGATGGTTCCCCTGCTTTCACATTGGAAGATTCTAGCCGCACCACTCGCGGGACAACTATTACTCTTCACCTGATGGAAGAGGAGCAGGAATACTTAGAAGCTGCACGGGTGAAGAATTTAGTTAAAACCTACTGCGACTTTATGCCTGTACCCATTAAGATGGATGGGGAGCAGTTGAATCAGCAAAAGGCTCCTTGGCGGGATGCTCCCAGTAGCCTGAGTCAGGAAGATTATTTAGAGTTTTATCGCTATCTGTACCCTTTCCAAGAAGAGCCACTGCTATGGGTACATTTAAATACTGACTATCCTTTTATTATCAACGGTATCCTGTATTTTCCCAAACTTAGACCAGATGTAGATGTTACTAAGGGACAAATCAAGCTGTTCTGTAACCAGGTTTTTGTGAGTGACAACTGCGAAGAAATTATTCCCCAATTCCTCTTACCTATGCGGGGGGTAATTGATAGTACAGATATCCCGTTGAATGTATCCCGGAGTGCATTGCAAGGCGATCGCACCGTGAAAAAAATCGGTGACTACATTGCGAAAAAAGTAGGCGATCGCCTTAAGGAATTATACCGTAGCGATCGCCAACAATACATCAGTGCTTGGAAAGATTTGAGTACTTTTGTCAAGTTTGGTGTGCTCAATGACGAGAAGTTTAAAAAGCAGGTAGAAGATTTAATTGTTTTTCGTAGCACCGCTAAACTAGCTGCAACAACTTCTGAAGCCCCCGCAGTTCAAGTACAATCCGATGAGGGAGATGCTTGGCAAGATGTCAATCCATCCACCCAGGATAGTGAGGGTGATGGTTATACTACCCTGAAAGAATACTTGGAACGCAATAAAGAACGCCACGAGAATAAGGTATTCTATTGTACCGATGAAGCCTCACAGGCTACTTACGTAGAATTACATAAAAGTCAAGGTTTGGAAGTTCTATTTATGGACTCCTTTATTGACACCCACTTTATTAATTTCCTAGAACAGGAATATAAGGATGTTAAATTCACCAGGGTAGATTCCGATTTGGATAATACCTTGTTGGATAAAGACAAATCCGGGGAAATTGTTGACCCTAAAACCAACAAAACCCGCAGCGAAACCATTAAGGAACTGTTTGAGAAAGCCATCAACAAGCCCAAGGTAAATATCCGTGCTGAAGCCTTGAAATCAGAAACTCAGCAAGCAACCCCACCAGCGATGGTGTTGTTACCAGAGATTCTCCGTCGTCTGCGGGATATGAATGCTTTGATGCAGCAGCAAGCAACGGAATTCCCTGAAGAACACATTTTATTGGTGAATACTGCTCACCCCATGATTCAAAACCTAGCAGAACTGAGCCAAGGAGCTATTATTCAAGGAGATGGCGAATCACCGAGCAGTCAGTTAGTGAATATGATTTGCCAACACATCTATGATTTGGCTCTGATGTCTCAAAAGGGATTTGATGCAGAAGGGATGAAATCTTTTGTTGAGCGCTCTAATGATGTACTCACCAAGCTGACAGAGCAAGCAGCCAGGTAGAGGAGTGAGGGAGTGAGGGAGTGAGGGAGTGAGAGAATTGAACTGTCAACTGTCAACTGACAACTGACAACTGACAACTGTCAACTGTCAACTGTCAACCCCCCACACTCCTTGCACGACAATCCCGCAACCAAGTATCAATGGCTTGTCCGATGTATCCGTTACTGCTTTCTCTGGGTGGTGTTGATATTTTTTGGGATTGGGAAGAGCTTGTCTGGGAAAACATCATTACCTTACGCCAACCACTTTCTGTTTGAGTTAATAACAGCCAATGAAATTCCTGAGACTCCAGCATTTTACCGGCTATATACCGGCGTTCTAAAGTAGTAAAAAATACTTGTTCTACATCTGGAGAAATAGTTTCGTCAGATTCGGGTGTATAACTGCTAAGGTTTAAGGGTAATGGTGTGAATTCCGGTCTACCTGCCAAAATTACATAACTAAAAATATCTGTTTTTCTAGCTAGGCGACGGGAACGTTGACTGGCTCGATTGGCATAATTAGGTAAATCACGCAATAAATTGGTAGTTAATGCTGCTAGATTCTGATGAGAACAGGCTGACTTTTTCTGGGTAGTATCAGAAAAAATCAGTTTTTTTTGTCCTGCTTTTTTACCATAAGCAGACAAAGATAATGCAGTGGGGGATGTGAGTAGCCAACAACTACAAACTACTAACCATAAACTCTGATTTAGCTTGGTTACTGAAAATTTCATCTCACAGGTGTTAATTCCTCACATATTTTCTGCCAAGCTATTTCTGGTTCCTCAGCAGCAGTAATTGGTCGTCCAATTACAAGATAATCAGCACCAGCTTGTATTGCTTGTAGGGGAGTGAGCGATCGCTTTTGATCGCCTTTTGCAGCCCAGTTAGGACGTACTCCCGGACAAACTAACAGAAAATCCTCTCCACAGGTGTCTCGTAATTGTGCTACTTCCTGGGGAGAACATACAGCTCCATCTAATCCGGTTTCTTTTGCCATTAGTGCCATGTGTAGGGCATATTCTGGCAATTCTAAGGGTATTTTTAAATCAAATGCCAATTGACGGGAGGAAATACTAGTTAGTAGGGTAATTGCAATCAGCTTTGGTGGTTTGACATTGGCTTTTATGGCACCCTCCTGAACTGCCTCTGTAGCGGCTTGGAGGGCATCTTTACCCGCAGTGGAGTGAATTGTCAATAAATCCACTCCATAGCTAGCAGCAGCGCGACAAGCACCAGCTACGGTGTTGGGAATGTCATGAAACTTCAAATCGAGAAAAATTTTCTTGTTTCTAGATTTGAGAACCTCCAGTATTTTTGGTCCGCAGCTGGTAAACAGTTCTAAACCAACCTTCCAGAAAGTAACTGATGGTAGTTGCTCCACAAGAGCGCAAGCACTTTCTTTATCTGGTACATCTAAGGGGACGATAATCTGTTTTTCTTTACTCATTGTTGGGGAGTGTGGGGACTGTGGGGAGGGAAGGAGTGAAGGAGTGAAGGAGTGAGGGAGTGATGGAGTGAGGGAGTGATGGAGTGATGGAGTGATGGAGTGATGGAGTGAGGGAGTGATGGAGTGAGAGAATTGAACTAAAAACTGTCAACTGTCAACTAACAACTAACAACTAACAACTAACAACTAACAACTAACAACTAACAACTAACAACTCTCACAAAACTAGTCGCACAAACTTATTTTTCCCTAGTTGTAAAACCTTTCCTTGTAATTCACTTGCTTGTTGAAAAGTAGTGTCAATATTGGTAATGCGATCGCCATCTATTTTCACACCACCTTCCTTAATTTTGCGTTTACCTTCCCCACCGCTTTTACACAAACCACTGAAATTGAGAATTTGGAACAATTTGCTGGGAAACTCTACACTAGCGAGGGAAAATTCGGGCAAATCCCCTGCCTCTCCCCCGGATTCTGCTGCCTTTTGTGCCTCATTCGCAGCTGGTTTACCGTGGTATTGTTGAACAACCTCCCATGCCAATAACTTTTGGCGATCGCGGGGGTTTTCTGGTAGTTTATCTAAGGGTAAATCTGTCAGTAGTTCAAAATATTGTTCTAGAAGATTATCAGGTACACCCTGTAGCTTTTGGTACTTTTGTGAGGGATGTTCTGATAAACCAATATAGTTATTCAAAGACTTAGACATCTTTTGTACCCCATCGGTACCAATTAAAATCGGTAATAGGAGTCCAAACTGGGGAGCTTTGCCAAAATAACGCTGTAAATCTCGCCCCACGGCAATGTTAAATTTCTGGTCAGTACCCCCTAATTCCACGTCAGCATCTACCGCTACAGAATCATAACCCTGCATCAAGGGATAAAGAAACTCATGGAGAAAAATGGGATTTTCTTTTTGATAACGTTCGGCAAAACCTTCCTTTGCTAACATCTGTCCCACCGTCATGGTAGAAAGTAATTGCAAAATTTTGCTTAAATCTAATTGGGAGAGCCATTCGGAGTTATAACGTACTTCCAACCTACCGGGAGTATCAAAATCCAAGATTGGTTTTACCTGTTCCAGATAAGTTTGGGCATTTTGTGCCACTTGTTCTGGGGATAAATGACGGCGTACATCAGATTTACCAGAAGGATCGCCAATTTGAGCGGTAAAATCACCAATAATCAGCACTGCTGTATGTCCAGCATCTTGAAATGCTCGCAATTTTCGCACTGGTATGCTATGACCAAGATGAATATCCGCGCCTGTGGGGTCAATTCCCAATTTTACCCTCAAAGGGCGATCACTCTGAGCCAAGATTTTTTCTAGGCTGTCAACTTTATGTTCAGGGTCGTTTGGTTGTGGGAAAATTTCAACAGTGCCTCGGTGCAGCCAAGAAAAATTTTGCTCCATAATAAAATCTTGATTATTAGCTATACTTTTCACAAAAACAGTGGGATTAAATGTAGTCACTGACAAATTGTCTGAATTTCCATCCGCCAAACTAATATAATTGCAAAAATTAGCTAGCAAAGAAACTTAAAGTTATTATTTACAAGTGAGGAAGTAAGAGCATCGTGTCTTCTAGGACTTTTTCCAAAAAACGAGGTCAAACCCAAGCTTCATCAGGGTTTGAATTTTTAAAAGGAGTTGGTCAGGTAGCTGGCGGAACTCTACTGTCCATCACTATGCTCACCAGCTCTATTGTAGCTGGGGGCTTAGTTGGTTTAGCCATTAGCTTCCGCAATTTACCAGATGTAAGACAGTTACGAAACTACTTCCCATCAGAAACATCATATATCTATGACATTAAGGGACGACTGTTAGCGAGTCTCCACGGAGAAGCTAACCGGGAAGTCGTACCACTAGATAGAATTTCACCAGCACTTAAGCGAGCTGTCTTGGCAAGTGAAGATAGTGATTTTTATTCCCACCACGGGATTAACCCTAAGGGTGTAGGACGGGCAGTTGTCACCAATTGGACTTCTGGTGGGGTTCGCGAGGGTGCTTCTACGGTAACAATGCAGTTGGTAAAGAATCTGTTCTTGTCCCACAAACGAGCCTTCACCAGGAAAATCGCGGAAGCTGTATTAGCAATTCGCTTGGAGCAAATTCTGGAAAAAAATGACATCCTGGAGATGTACCTCAACCAAGTATATTGGGGTCATAACAACTACGGAGTACAAACAGCCGCCAGAAGCTATTTTAATAAATCTGCTGAGAATTTAACCCTGGCAGAATCAGCAATGATGGCTGGCTTAATTCAAGCACCGGAGCAATATAGCCCTTTCATTAGTATGGAAAGAGCTAAACAAAAACAAAAAGAAGTGCTGGGGCGGATGCTTCTCTTAAACTGGATTACCAAAAAAGAGCATGACAAAGCCCTCAAGGAAAAAATCAAACTAGGTAAAATTAAATCCTTCCAAGGTAGTGCCCTGCCCTATGTCACCAACGCTGTATCATTGGAGTTGGCGAAGAAATTCGGTCGTGATGCCCTGATTAAAGGGGGAATGCGGATACAAACCACCATTGATACCAAATTTCAACAAATGGCGGAAAAAACCGTTTCTCAGTGGCATTACCGTTTACTTAGACAACGCTTATACAAAAATCAAATTGCTTTAGTGGCTGTAGATCCCCGGACTCATTTTGTCAAAGCCTTGGTAGGTGGTGTGGATGCTAAAAAGAGTGAATTTAACCGGGCTACTCAAGCTTTAAGACAGCCAGGATCTTCTTTTAAACCGTTTGTTTACTATACTGCCTTTGCAACTGGTAAATATGGACCCAAGACTAAGGTGTTCGATACTCCTGTGCGCTATCGAGATGGTAGTGGTTGGTACTACCCGAAAAACTACGATGGCAGCTTTGGGGGAGCTATGAGTATCCGCACAGCTTTGTCTTTATCTCGTAACATTCCCGTGATTAAACTTGGTAAAGCGGTGGGTATGAACAAAGTTGTGGAAGTTTGCCGGACTTTGGGAATTATGAGTCCCATGCAACCTGTGACTTCTTTGCCTTTGGGGGCGATTGAAGTGACACCCCTAGAAATGGCAGGAGCTTATGCGACTTTGGCTAATTATGGATGGCAGTCTCCCACCACCATAATTGTGCGAGTTACTGATAGTAGCGGTAATGTGATTTTAGATAATACCCCCAAGCCCCAACTAGTTCTTGATTCCTGGGCAGCAGCAGCAACAATAGATATTATGCGATCGGTAATTAACGGTGGTACTGGTAAAAAAGCTGCCATCGGTCGTCCTGCAGCCGGAAAAACGGGGACGACTTCCTCGGAAAAAGATATCTGGTTTGTAGGCACAACACCGGAGTTAACCACCGCTGTTTGGGTAGGTAGAGATGACAATAGAACCCTTTCTAGGGGGGCAACTGGTGGTAGCATGGTAGCACCTATCTGGCGCAGTTTTATGTTGAATGCGCTCAAAGGAACACCCGCCCGTAGTTTTAAGTCACCATCCAAATTCCGCCGTCCCAAAGCCAAGTAAGTTGTACTAGTTTTACTGACTTACTCATTGGACTAGGTGCCAAGATATATAAAATTTACTTTGGAGATTTAAGAATAGGTTTGAAAATCGATAGGTTCCTAAGATCCGTTCAGATTATTTCCCTAATTCGGATTTCATCCGTTCTAGAGTTAGTTGCATTTGATCGAACATTTGTTGTGGAGTCACACCAAATTGATTTAACTGAGTTTTTAATTGTTCCATAGTCATTTGTGCCATGAAATCCTCGGAAAGCTCAAAGCGTTTCATAAAAATGCGATAGCGTTCCATCATGGCTTCCATTTGTTCGATGAACAGCTTTTTACCTTCGAGATCGAACTTGCCGTAGTTATTACCTAGTTTGATTAGGGCTTGATAGTCTTCAAACAGCTGTTTTGCTTCTTGCTGAACTATATCAGAGTCAAAAAATCCCATTGTACTTGTATTTAATTGCTGACTGTATTCAGTAACTTTCTCTCAAATTTGTGCCTATAGTTTTATTCTAGTGTAGGGAACTAATCTAGAAAACCAGTTTCGTCAAGTGTACGGTTTTTAACCGAAATTTCAACACTTGACAAATGTTTATGCTTATTTAGGTAACTATCAGGAGGTTTTTTTCGCGATCAATTTACTAAATATGGCTGCAATACCAACAGCTTTTGCCATTGATATGGGGCTAGGATTCTGATTCTGGGTAATTTTGAGTCGGAGAGCATATTTTAGGGCTAAACGATGTTCTGGGTTGAGCTTTAATGCTTGACGCATATAAACTCTTGCCATACCTGTCAGACCTTGTTTTAGGTGTACTAAACCCAATAAAGCATGATAATCGCTTTGCTGTGGTTGTAGTTTAATCGCATCCCGTAATTCTGGTACTGCTAGTTTCCAATTAGATTGTTTGACATAGTCAATGGCACGTTGGTAGTGGCGTTGTGCATAATTTTTTTGCAGTGACTGGCTTTGTGCCGTTTGATTGAGATTGATTCGTTTCGGTTCTCGATTAACCTGAGGGACGAGAGCTGTTGATTTTTCTGTGAGGGGAACCGATCGCTGCAAACACAGATAAACTAAATTTAATTCTCTTATTTGTTGGGTTACTTGATCGGCTCGATCTAGTAATTTGTATTGAACAGAAGCTAGGGAAGCGATCGCTTGCTCGTAAAATAGATCTGCTTCCAGGGAAGATAATTCTATCATCTCCCTAGCTATAGGTGTTTTAATGGTGTGACCTTTCCACAAGTTACCAGCTTCAACTTGCGTTCTGATAATTTCTATGGTATTGCGGCGATTTTTTATACTTTTGATCTGCTCGTAAGCTGGGTTGATTAAGCGGGTAAATATTGCTTGGGCTAATTTATGGTCTGGGCAATTATTTCTGTGGTATCTATCTGGATGTAGTTGCCTAGCTAAAGAGCGATAACGTCTGAGAATCTGATGTTCATCTGCACCCACAGAAATTCCCAGGACGGCATAAGGATCTACAAGTTGTTGCAGCCATTCTGAATGGAGGAAAGTCTGTGACATTTTGAATCTCAGTATCTGAAAAAAATAAACTCACCCAAATTACACATGCTTTGAATGCTATTTTAATATTATCTTTGGATTATATTCACTCAAGATTTATATTTTTAACAATTGCTTTAAATTATACCATTTTTCTCTCAGCACTTTGTGGATCATACAGTGATCGCATTGAAATACAAATGCTTAAAACACTCACAAAGCCCCATTTAAACTGGGCTTTTTATGTATTATTAATGTATTACAATTGATCAAAAAAACTAATAAATATTTTTGTCAACCGTATTTATACTGGGTTAAAAAGCACAAATGAATTAAGGGTAAACGGTTAATCAGTGCTTGTACTTGAAACTTCAGCATAGCTGCCTTCTAGCTAGAAAATAGGGAGTGTAGACACGAAGTGGCTTCCCGCAGGGTAGGAGTGAAGGAGTGTAGACGCTCGGAGAGCGGCTTCTCGGAGAGTGGGACTAGCTTGAAAATGGTTGTTAGTTGTTAGTTGTTAGTTGTTAGTTGATGGTTGACAGCTTAGGTGTAGGAGCCGCAGTAGGGGCGCATTGCGTGCGCCCTTGAGGAGTGAGGAATGAGCCAGAATTTTTTTCATCGGGACTGCCTGATTCAATTTTTGGTGTTCCCTTAATTCATCCAGTACCGGGTACCAAAACATCCACAGGACAAAGCCGCAATATTGGCTGCGGATGCTAAAGCAGCAGGAAAATTATGATTTTCTTGGAGAATATAGTGACAAAAAGCACCATGAAAAACATCTCCTGCACCTAAGGTATCTACAGCTTGGATCTGAGGAACTTCAAGGCGATCGCTTTTACCTTTAAGATTGTATATAATAGGTTGTTCTCCGTGGGTAATGGCAATATAGGGGATATTAAAGTCACGCAGGTAGGCAAAAACTTCGGCTTCTTGATGGCAATTGGGAGGGAAAAAATTACTGGAACAAATGGCATAATCAACATAGGGTAGGATGTTCTCCAAACCAGGTTTCCAGCTACCACCATCAATGACCACAGGAATGTTCTTAGCCTTAGCTTTAGTAGCAATTTCCCGTCCTACTCCCATCTGATGCCCATCAATTAATACAATATCCACATCATCTAAAATACTAGTTGGTAGGTTCGTGCTACTAGCTTGAAGTTTCACCGCATTCATGGAAATTACAGCCCTTTCCCCCGTTCCTTGGGTGACAATAATGGAAGACACAGGAGGTGGATTATTAGTTGTGGGGTGTAAATCTACAATTTGTACCTGCCTATCTGCCAAATCGCTGTGAATCAACTGTGTCATGGGGTGAGAACCAACCACTCCTGTAAGCGTAGCAGCATTACCCAAATAGCTAAACGTCACCCCCGCATTGGTAGCAGGTCCGCCAGCCGCCGCTGTATAATCTGTAGCGACAATTTTCTGATTATTTTGGGGAGGAAAGTCAGCTAGATAAATTAAATCTAGGGTGACTAAACCCACAAATAAGCCGTGGTAGGATTTTAAACTTGCCATACATAAGTAATAAATAATAAGTAATAAGTATAATGTTCTGTTTGTTGCCTGAACCTTAATCGTAGAGCCAAATTAGGATTAGGATTCCCAAGATTGAGTTATTCTCCAGGTTTTTTCCAGGTATCTCTAACCTTTTTGTCTGATTGACTAATGGTAATTTTGATCAAATATTCCATCCTGGATAGTTGATCGCAATTACTATGACATAAAAAATTACTCCTATCAGTATTACAAATTATTAATTACGAATTATTTCAGCCATGCAAACCGATCGCAAACCAGGAATACTATATGTTGTAGGCACACCCATTGGCAACTTGGAAGATATGACCTTTCGAGGGGTGCGAATTTTGCAAGCTGTAGATTTAATTGCTGCTGAAGATACTCGCCACACAGGTAAATTATTGCAACATTTTCAAATTCAGACCCCCCAAATAAGTTATCATGACCACAATCGCCGCAGTCGTATTCCTGAACTAGTAAAAAAACTAAAAATAGGACAAGCGATCGCTTTAGTCACAGATGCTGGAATGCCCGGAATTTCCGATCCTGGCTATGAGCTAGTCAAAGCCTGTATTGATGAGGGTATATCTGTAGTTCCCATCCCCGGTGCAAGTGCAGTAATTACCGCCCTCAGTGCAGCCGGACTACCAACGGATAGGTTCGTATTTGAGGGGTTTTTACCTGCAAAAGCCACACAACGCCGTCAACAATTAGAATTACTCAAAACCGAGCCTCGAACCCTAGTGTTCTATGAATCCCCCCACCGTTTAAAAGGGACTTTACAAGACTTGGGGAAAATTTTCGGTGATGAACGCCAAATCGTCATGGCAAGGGAGTTAACTAAATTTTACGAGCAATTTTGGCGCGGTACAATTGCCGCAGCACTTGCTTACTACCAAGAGGGGGAAAGAGAACCCCAAGGTGAATATACTTTAGTTGTGGCAGGTGCTATACCCAATCAAACCCAGCTTTCAGAAACTGAATTAAAAGCTGAATTGGCACAGATGATTAGCCAAGGGATATCCCGCTCCCAAGCTAGTCGAGAACTGGCAAAAATAACCTCCCTACCCCGTCGTCAACTCTATCAACTCGCATTAGCGATCGATATTAGCAAACAATCACCCGAAGTTCTAGAGAAACCATAATTCCCATGAATGCCTTGCCAGTGTCTGGGGGCGAACGAAAAAATGTGTGGGAGAGCCAAAATACTTATTACTTATTACTTATTACTTATTAATGGTTGTGGCTTTTGAATTGAAGATAGTGTAGTATTGATTACATAATCCTTGTAAGATGGTATTCAGTACAACCATTACTATCTGGCAAGACAATAGGCGCGCAACTCTGTCTCTTCAGAGCTTCAGATGTAGCACCAACGTTGGTTTTAACCAACGTCAAGAATGGTAAAATTAAGGCACGTCAGTACAAGACATTAAAACCTACCGGGGGACTCTCGGAAAGTAAACGCCCAACACCTGAATCGGCAGGGTTTTAAGGAAATATCAGTACT
>JAAUYI010189801.1_pt1 | contig 17854 bp, 10 predicted proteins | sample 7278041 | NCBI WGS metagenome assembly JAAUYI01 (sample SAMN14350216, study PRJNA611818) | marine sediment metagenome | isolation source: surface marine sediment (0.6m) | place: French Polynesia: Moorea | collected 2018-08
ACTGCGGTGGACGGTAAGCCACTGCGGTGGACGGGTTCCCCGGCATAAAGCAAGTGGCGCAACCCGAAGGGGTTCCCCGGCATAAAGCAAGTGGCGCAACCCGAAGGGGTTTCCCGGCATATAGTAAGTGGCGTTGGAGCGGAGCGTAACCCAACACAAATATATTGGGAAAACATGGAGAATCTATCCAAAGCAACCCTATCAAGTATGAAAATATTGTATTTTGGGAGCAGAGTTGCATCTAACACCAGAAATTGTGAAGGGGATATTTTCTGGTTGATTTTTCAGATATTTTGGTAGTTTAAATAATGTCTGTTTTAGTTGGCATTTGTTGGGTTGCACTTCGTTTCACCCAACCTACTATTTTGATAAATCTACAATATAAAATTTGATGAGGCTAATCAACGGTTATTTATAGGTAATTCTATGGATTATAATCCAGCTTTGTATGAGGCGATCGCCCACCACATTACCACGAATCCCCACAGGCAAATCACATTTGCTGAATATATGGATATGGTTCTATACCACCCCCAGCATGGTTATTACTCCACTCAAGCAGCAAAGTTAGGAAAAGAAGGAGACTTTTTTACCTCTGTCCACCTGGGGGCTGATTTCGGCGAATTACTGGCAGAACAGTTTGTCCAGATGTGGGAATTGTTAGGGAAACCACAGCAATTTAGTCTGGTGGAAATGGGTGCGGGACAAGGATACTTAGCCTTGGATATCTTTAAATACATCCAGCAACAATACCCGGATTTTTTCCATTGTTTAGATTATATTATTGTGGAGCGATCGCCAACCTTAAGGCAAATACAGCAAGAAAAATTATCAGGATTTCCTGTCAATTGGCAAACTTTAGACACAATAGCTAGTAACTCGGTTATTGGTTGCTTTTTTTCCAATGAATTGGTTGATGCCATGCCCGTACATCAATTTCGGATAAATGGGGGAAAATTAGAGGAAATTTATGTGACAACCCAGGAATTTAGTGGCAATGAGGATCTCAGCAAATTCTCCCAGTCTTTATTTGTGGAAGTGACAGGAGAACCATCCACACCGGAATTGCAGTCATATTTTGAGTTAGTAGGTATTGATATTCACAATTATGCAGACGGATACCAAAGTGAGGTGAATTTAGCCGCCTTACAATGGTTAAGTATAGTAGCAGAGCGGTTACAACTGGGTTATGTGTTAACCATAGATTATGGCTATCCTGCCCATCGTTACTATAATCCTAGGCGATCGCAAGGGACATTACAATGCTACTGGCAGCATCAGCGACATAATAATCCTTATATCAATATTGGGCAACAAGATATTACTGCCCACGTTAATTTTACAGCCTTAGAGAAATGGGGCGATCGCTGCGGTCTAAAATCAGTTGGCTTTACCCAACAGGGGTTATTTTTAATGGCTTTAGGATTAGGCGATCGTATAGCCTCTCTTTCCTACACAGAGCAACCCATATCCCAATTATTGCATCGCCGGGACACCTTACACCAACTTTTAGATCCTTTAGGATTGGGAGGATTTGGAGTCTTACTCCAAACTAAAGGAATCACAGAAACAGCAAATTCCCAACCACTCAAAGGATTTATTACCCCAGAATCTGCTTAGGAATGAGATTGATGGTTGATAGTTGGTGGTTGATAGTTGGTGGTTGATGGTTGATGGTTGACGGTTGACAGTTTTATCATCTAGGTTTAATTCCCAATCCTTAAGTCTTCAGTCCAAATCTTCCTGGAAGTCCGAAGCTAACATAATTCGGGTTGGGAGAACTGTATAATACACTAACAGTCAAAGCAATTGCTGATTTTGGATACATTCGTTCTGCTTTGTAAAAGCTTTAGACTGATTCAGACCTGGATTTTTATGAGCAGGCAATGTCCCAAATTACATACAGGCGAAGTTTTCAGGGTTTAAAACTTGTCGAACTCACGTTTATTTAGATCATTTCTCTCAAACATTGAAATTGTTATAAAAGTAAGTACAGTTCAAAAATCAAAAATAAAAGGTTAATAATTATGAACACCCATGAATTATTGATGCTAGTTGTGTTACTCACCCCAGGAATTTTACTTTCAGTCATGATTATGGTGACTTTCGCCGCCGGGGGATAAATTTAATCGAGATTGCTGCTAATAACTAACCTCAGATTAGTACTTAGCAGCTAGCAAACTACAATTAACAGCAAACGCTCAACCATTGGGAACGCAAACAATGAAGGTGGCATTTCTGGGTACTGGATTAATGGGACAACCTATGGCTCAGAGGTTATTGGAGGCAAACATTCCAGTGATTGCCTACAACCGTACCCCAGAAAAATTAGAACCATTAAAAACTGCTGGCGCTGAAATTGCTGCCAAGCCTTACCAAGCAATTAGTGCGGCTGATTGTGTCATTCTCATGTTGACTAATGCCGCAGCCATTTACAGTGTCTTACTTTCAGACCGTTCTTCTGGCTCAGTCAGAGGACGTAGTATTATTCAAATGGGTACCATTACCCCCACAGAAAGCAAGGAAATTCAAGATGCAGTAGTAACCGCAGGTGGAGAGTATATAGAAGCACCTGTATTAGGTAGTATCCCGGAGGCAAAAGCCGGGAAACTGATTTTGATGGTGGGTGCCTATAGGGAACAATATCAGCGTCACTTGGAGTTATTAAAGCATTTTGGACCAGAACCAGTATTAGTAGGCAAAGTGGGAACTGCTGCGGCGTTGAAATTAGCCATGAATCAATTGATTGCTTCGATGACTACAGCCTTTGCCCTGAGCCTTGGTTTTGTCCAGCGTCATGGTATAGAAGTAGACCTATTCATGCAGATTTTGCGGGATAGTACACTTTATGCTCCTACCTTTGACAAAAAATTGTCAAGAATGGTGGATGAGAATTATGCTAATCCCAATTTTCCCACAAAACACCTGTTGAAGGACACTGATTTCTTTATTGAAGAAGCAAAATCGGCGGATTTAAATGTACGCAGTATCGAAGGAGTGAGGCAAATTTTGGAAATGGCAATGAAAATGTCATTTGCATATGCAGATTACTCCTCTATATTTTCTGCTATTAAGGCAGGCGATCGCTAATCCAAACTTAGGGACTTTTAATTGAAGCAGGCAGTTCTGATGAAAAACCTCACCCTCGCTTTTTGCTATGCAAAAATCTTTCCCTCTCCTTATTAAGGAGAGGGATGTCCGCTCTTGTCAGGGTGAGGTTATAGCCCTACGGTTTTAGGTTAGGACACATTTTAACCCTCATCCATCTATCTTGAGAACTGGAGTTTTCCGTTCAAGGAGAATACCAAAAAATCAATTATCCTGTAGGGGCACGGCATCTACAATATTCTTCTATCGGTTGTAAGCTGACTGATGCCGTGCCCACCTCATATGATGTCCGGCAAATTACCCATAATATGTCCGCAGGGAGTGGAACGAAGTGAAACGACGCAATCCCAAAGTCTTTGAGATTGCTTCCCTTCGGTCGCAATGACGATTATTTAAACGGACATTATATGACTGCACCCTTCTTCTATATTATGGTTGATTGTCCGGACATCATATCACTTACAACTCAGGAGGGGGCAATTACTCCCTTCCCGGCAGAAGATTACCGATAAAAAAAACCGCAGAGACGCAGAGAGAGCAGAGGAAAGAGGTAAAAAGAGATAGGTAATCTTAGAGCGGGATAGGAGTAGTGTGTTAGAAACTCAAGCATTTGGACAAAAATCTTCACTGTTGCCTGTTGCCTGTTGCCTGTTCCCTCTCCCAAAGGGAGTTAACTAGCACCGATTAACTTTTCACCATCTAACATTTTACTAGCAGCTTCTAACAGAGCTTCTTCCAAATAGGGCTTAGTAAAGTAGCCACTAGCACCTAGTTGAATAGCCATTTGTCGGTGTTTATCCGCACCCCTGGAAGTCAACATAGCGATGGGTAATTTTTGTAAATCGGGGTCTTTTTGCAGGCGAGACAGCAACTCTAAACCATCGCATCTAGGCATTTCAATATCGCAGAACACCAGATCGCAAGGTAAACCAGAGCGTAATTTATCCCAAGCTTCTTGACCGTCTCGTGCTTGTTCTACACGATACCCAGCCTTATTAAAGCTTAAAGATAGTAATTCTCTTACAGTAATCGAGTCGTCCACAATCAACACCGTAGGATCGCTCTTGCTTTCAGCTGGTTCTAACTCACCAAGAGGAGAATTTTGCTCCCAGAATGAACTAACACCACTTTGTTTAGATGTACGTCCTTGGAAAATATCCATAATTTCCAAGACATCGGCAATTGGCATAATCCTGCCATCACCAAGCACCGTTGCACCCGCTACACCAATGGGTTTGGGTGCTGGTCCTTCAAATTGTTTAATGGCAATTTCTTGTTCATTCAGTACCTGATCGACTTCTAGAGCCAGTAAATTATTAGCCGATCGCACAACAATTGCGGATATCATCTCATCATCACGATTAGCACCATAGACGTTACCACGACTCAGCTGACGATTTAATGTTAATAACTCTTTGAGGGGTTTAAATGGTAACTTGGTATCATGCCACTTAATAAATGCTTGCCCATCGGGGGTGTGTTGAACGTGTTTTGGATGTATATCTAAGGTATCTTCGACTCCATCCATGGGGAAAGCAATTCTCGCCTTATTGGATACACAGAATAGGGCTTTACAAATACTCAGAGTCAACGGTAGACGGATAGTAAAGGTAGTTCCCTTACCAATGGTGGAATCGATGTTAATCATGCCTCGAATCTCACCAATTTTAGTACGAACAACATCCATGCCTACCCCTCTACCACCTAACATATCGGCTTTGTCTTTAGTGCTGAAACCGGGGTGAAAGAGTAATTCGTAGGTATCTACGGGGGATAAGCTTCGAGCTTCTGCTGGGGTAATTAAACTCATCTTCAAGGCTTTTGCTTTTACCTTGTCAGGATTAATACCCGCACCATCGTCGCTTACAGAAATCACAGTTTGATTACCTTGGTGGAAGGCAGAAACATTGATAGTGCCTGTTTCCGGCTTACCTGCGGCTATGCGTTCTTCTGGGGTTTCAATTCCGTGGGCGATCGCATTATTCAATAAATGATTCAGGGGATTACCTAAATGCTCCAAAATCATTTTGTCAATTAAAGTATCCCGACCTTGGACATTTAATTTTACCTGTTTGCCAGATTTGATCGCATTATCCCGCACTCCTCGCGGTAACATATCTGTAGCGACAGAAAATGGTTCCATGCGCGATCGGGTTAATCCCTCTTGTAACTGAGTTGTTACCTGTCGAAATTGCCGAGCTACCTGCTCGCTTTCTTCAACTACAAACTCAATGTCACTGGATGACTCCCGTACCCGGACAATTAATTCAATCATTTCCTGGGATAAGGTATGGAAGGGAGTAAAGCGATCGATTTCCAGTTCTGTAAAACCCCTGTCAGTTTCTTCATCACCACCTGAGCCATTCTTGTTGCGACTGGCTAGCAAGGAAGCTTCCAGTAGGGAGTGTTCATATAGTTCCTCCATTCTCGCCCCTACATCACTTAACTGCTGTACTTGATGTAGTAAATTATCTAATGATTGCCGCAAACGCTCCTGATCTTGTTCTAAAGTATTGCGATTAACTACTAACTCGCCCACCAAGTTACTCATGTCGTCCAGGTGTTTGACTGGTACTTTCATTAATTGTTCAAATCTGGACACGCGAGAGTTAGAGTTGCGTTTGGGCGAATCTGCTGTTTGTGAAGGTGCTGATCCTTTCAGCATCTCTTCTAAATCTTTAAACCCATTGGCAATGGTATCATCAATAGCTGGCTCAGATGTATCAGATTTAACTTCTTGTTGACTAGCGTTCGCCGTAAGGCGGTTCCTCTGGAACATCGCCCCTTGGGCGGCTCCTGGGGCAGTTTCCTGGGGAATATCTACATCCAACAAAGCTTCTAAATCAGCAAATTCTGCTTCTACATTGTCATTACTAGCAGACGCGCTGTCTTCGTTAATTAAAGCTTCTAAGTCAGCGAAATCATCTTCATTTGTAGCACCAATGTTTTCAAGTATTTCATCAGTTGTGGTTGCAGGTAACTCATCAGCTTGATTTTCTGGGGTTTCTAGTTCCTGAGTTGTTACTGGCACTGATGTTGATGATACTTGTATATTATCTGCTGCCCTATTGGTGACAGCTACTAGTTCATCTAAATCTTGTGAATCTACCGTTTGTTCTTCAGTAAATGCTGGTGTAACTTCTCCAGCAGAAGCATCTACATCATCGGTGGGATCAATCTGGGAATTTTCAGAAACCTTCGCCCCTTGGGCGGCTTCTGGAGGGAGCATCGCCTTTTGGGGATCTATATCTGAGGAGGGCAGAACCTCTTCTATTTTAGTTGGAGGTGGTGATGCTACTGACTCAATATGACTAAAACCATCAACATCTTCACTATTTTCCTCTAGTAAAATTTCTGAGAATATAGTTGCTTCTAATTCTGCTAAATCATTAGTAGTCTGAGATTGTGTACTATTTTCTTCTGGTTCAAGTTCCTGAAATATAGTTGCTTCTAATGCTGATAAATCATTAGTAGTCTGAGATTGTGTACTATTTTCTTCTGGTTCAAGTTCCTGAAATATAGTTGATTCTAATGCTGATAAATCATTAGTAGTCTGAGATTGTGTACTATTTTCTTCTGGTTCAAATTCCTGAAATATAGTTGCTTCTAATGCTGCTAAATCATCATTGATACCTAGCACATCCTCTATATCCAATTGTACTGAGTCTGAATCTGTATTATCTTCTAATTGATATTCACCGAAAATTTCCCCAGACTCGGCAGCAGCAAATAAGCTTTCCTCTAAAGATTTTGCAATATCTTCCTGTTCGATGCCATCATCTAAATCATTTGTTGCCTGCTGATGTCCCTGATTTAAATTTAAATTTTGAATATTTTTTTGGTCTGATGATGTATCTGACTCCGGAGGTGATAGTGCATCAAACAAACTATCTTCTACAGACTCTTTTGAAGATATACCAGTATTTTTTTCAGTAGATATATTATGGGGAACGACAGGAGGTGTATTTGTTTCTAATAATTTATGATCGGATGAGTCCTGAGCTATTATATTTGTATTTGTATCAGGAAATAAATTATCAAAATTGCTATGATTTTTATCGCTTAAGGTTTCCCATGAAGGTATTGTCTCTTGACTGACTAATTCCAATAATTCATTAATATCATCGATATCTTTAGCTTCTTCAGCAACTAATTCTTCTGACGTAGATGTGACTAAATCATTCAGTTCTCCAACATAATTATTATCAATATCTAAGCCAATATCTGCTTCATCGCTCTTTTCTTTTTTGTCTGGTTCCTGATGACTTTCTTCTAATAAATCATCACCAAACAACTGCGCTAAAGTTAAATCTTCGGGAGCTTTTTTGGCTAAATTTCTATTGTGATTTTGGGGGGTTTCCAAAGATAGCAAATCTGCTAAATCCAGATCGCTTTCTTCTTTACTGCTACTGTTATGACCAAGCTTAACTTGATCGGCATCAACATTTATATCTAAGACATTCTCTTGTTGCCAATTATCATCTAATTCTGGATTTTCATCTGCAAATAGATTAGCAAGAGTATTTAACTCAGCACTCCCTACTTGTGGACCATTAACATGAATATTTTTGCCAATTGAGAATAAGTCTTCTTCATCGTTACTATCATCTTCTTGATTGAAAAGCTCAGATAAATCATGAATATTATTCTGGGGTTCTACATGCTCTAATTCTAGAGCGGGAGTATCCCCAGGGATATTTTCGATGTTGCTAGTAGAATTATTTGGCTGTGGTGTGGTGACCAGCAAAGGAGTAATTTCTTCATCCTCTTGGGCAGCAGGCAAATTTAATAATTCAATATCGCTGATTAGAGCTTCTAATTGTTCGCTAGGGACTATTTCTGTTTCTTTATCTGCTAGAACTAATTCAAGAGCCTGTTTGATGCTAGTAATTACTACTTTTGCCAGTGTAAGATAATTATTTGACAGATTAGCGATCGCAGCTCCAGCAGTGAGACATAAAGTTGACCAATTAACTAAATCCAGTTCTTCTCCCAGCTCTGCTAGGTACTGACAGCAATCTTGTAATTGTTGCCGATTTTCAGCAGTTTCTGTTTGTTTAAACAATTGCAACATTTGTCTTAATGTCTTTAAGACGTGAGTTTGCAACTGTTGTCGTCCATAACTTTTTGCAGGAGTTGGGGGAGTTTTTGTTTGTTGAGCGGAAGTAGAATCTACCACATTGTTTTTGGCAGAATCGCTAATTCCTTTATCCCCTTGTTTGACCAAGAGATCAAGATGTTCGTGAAGCGACTGAAAGCAAGGTTCGGCTTCTGACATCAAATTATTTGCTACTTCTTCTGTCAGACCGAATGGTCCTTGTAAATTTTCTAATAAGGCTTTTAAAGTATCAGATACATCGAGAAATAAAGTTTCTAATTTTTGGTCAACTTTTACTGGTTGTTCCTTGAGAATTTTAAAACAATCTTCCAAGCGATGGGCAGTACGTTGAATGCTACTCAGACCTAGCATTGCAGCTCCTCCTTTCACGGAGTGAGCCGCCCGAAATACCTCATTGAGAGTTTCCGGGTCATTTAGGGTACTCTGAAGATTCAGCAGCCCTTGCTCGATAGTAGTCAAGTGCTCTTTTGCTTCCTCGATAAAATAACCCAAAATTCGCTGTTGGTGTTCTGGCAGCATAATTGCAGTTGTAATTTAAGAGTTAAAAGTTAAAAGTTAAAAGTTAAGAGTTTAGTCATTTGTCATTTGTTGATTGTTGTTATCCATGACCAATAACAAATAACCAATAACCAATGAACCCATTATCGGGATTCAGATGTTTCCACCCGGAAGCGTTCCACAGAAGATATTAAATCGCGGGATACACCTACTAGGTGTTGTAAAGCACCAGATACCCTTTGTGCTTCTTGGGATGTTTCTTGTGCCGTTAACTCCACCGATTGCATCACTTGGGCAACAGCGCGAGAAGTATCGGTCTGATTCACCGTGTCAGCAGAAATTGAGCGTACCAACTTATCAATCTGATCGGCTACCTGAATAATGTTATCGAGCGATCGCTTGGCTTCTTCAGCCAGTTTAGTACCCTTAATTACCTGTTGGGTTCCTTCTTCCATGGCTGTCATCACCGAGCCGGTTTCACTTTGGATTTGCATGACAATTTGTTCGATTTCTTTGAGGGATTTGGCTGATTTATCTGCCAGCTGACGAACTTCGTCTGCAACGATAGCAAATCCCCTCCCAGCTTCCCCAGCCCTAGCCGCCTCAATACTGGCATTCAGTGCTAACAAGTTAGTACGGGAGGCAATCTGGGAAATCAAAGCTACAATTTTAGAAATCTCCTGAGAAGATTCCGCCAATCCCTTCACCTTACGAGTAGTTTCAGCTACCGTTTTCCGAATTTCCAAAATACCCGCCACGGTATTTTCTACCGCTTCTCCCCCCTTCTGAGCGATTTTACTGGCATCATGGGTCACAGCTTCTGCTTCCCGTGCTGCTTCTGCTACCCGTTGGATGGAGTCGGTCATCACCTGAACAGAATTGAGAGTTGCCGCCAATTCTTCTGCTTGGCGCAAAGCATCACTAGATAAAGCTCGAGCAAAGGTTTCAGAATTATTTGAACCTTTAGTAACTTCCCTGGCAGCAACCTTTACCTGTTGGACAATATCCCGCAGGTTTTGAATAGTCAGGTTAAAGGCATCGGCAACGGCTCCCAATACGTTTGCTGTCACCTCTGCTTGTACGGTCAAATCCCCCCTGGCGGCACCTTCCACATCATCTAGCAAGCGAATTACCTGACGTTGTAAACTTTCGTTGGCTTCTTCCTGCTGTTGAGCCTTGCGGGTAGTTTCATTGGTAATAGTGAAAATCACCCGAGCCATTTCATTGAAGCCAGTGGCTAATTGCCCAAATTCGTCTTCCGAATAGACTGTTGCTTTCACATTTAAATTCCCTTGACGCACAGCATCAAACTGGGATTGTAAATCTCTGGTGGTTCGTCGCAATTGTCGAATACTCAAACTAGTGGCAATACCAGTGGTGACAGTACCAGTAATACCTGCGGCTAAAGCCATTAGCCAGCCTGTATTCCTCACTGATTCCCGCTGCTGGGGAGGGGAAAAAGAAGTAGCAGCAAAACTGACAGATGCCACTACCACCGCTGATACAATACCTACAGCACCACCAATTAACCAAGGCTTAGTTTCTAGGGATGCATTCTCTAAAGGTGCAAAAAAACCTTGTTCTACATTAACCTCAGGTTCAATTTTCTTAATACCAGGATCTGTAAATACTGGTACTCCTTCTTGGGAGCCAGTAATACTAAATAATTCATCATCGCGATTGCTATCTTGGAGATTGCTATCGGGGGTGATGGTAGAAGTTTCTGGAATATTATGGGTGCCGGTTGAACTTTCCAGAGGACCAGAATTAAAAAACGACTCATTGGTGCCAGTTTCAGGAATATTGAAACCAGGAATATCTCCTAAATCGTCAAACTCATCGAAATCATCTAAAAACTCTATATTTCCACCTTGAGATAAACTGGAGCTAGGAATGCTACCAGCATCTTCACTGTCATTGAATTCTTCAGAACCGAATGCAGACTCAAATGCCTCAAAGTCGAAACTATCATCGCCACTATCTTGGCTAATTTCCTGGGAATCTGATAAACCGAAGGCTTTCTGCTCCTTATATCCCTGATTGGCTGAATCTAACTGAGAAATATTACTATTATTATAATTTTCAATATGATCTACTTTGGGTTGTGGAGCAATTTCCGGAGCTACACCCATCAGTAGAGTTTCGCCACCATTATTAATATTCGATGAACTTTCATTTATTCCAGAGACTTGACCTTGATCTCGATCTGAGGATAAATTTCCTGTTTCCAAGGAAAAATTTTCACTAGCTGGCACAGCAAAAGTTTGTAAATCATCGTTAGCTCCTGGCAAAGGGGAATGATTATTTTCTGAAATTTCCAACTCCATAGCTTGGTCATCTTGCTGCCAAGAACTAGATTCATCTAATTCTGATGATTGAGATTTATGGCTTGGAGATTGCTCTGCTACCGCAAAAGGGTTATTATCATCCGAACTTTCAGTACTGTTGGATGTGGTCATTAAACCACTACTATCTAAAGGCAACTCAAATGGACTACTAAAGGGTGAATCTTGGTCAACAGATGCTGCTGATTCATTTTCAGGTGCAAAATCATTGAGACTAAAAGTATTACTAGTTATACTTCCTTCGCTAGCCAAATCTTCAAAATTGCCCATAGATATTGGTTCCTCATCTATAGGTGACAAATCTATTGATTCGTCATCGCCGAAGTATGACTCTGAAGTTCCTACTTGCTGCTGGTATTGGTTAATATTATCTAAACCATTTTCAGCCAGACTAATTATTTCTCGATCTTCAGTCAGTTTGATAACACTTTCATACTCTGCCTTGGCTACATCAAACTTCTGTAAAACATAATAAATATGACCCCTTAATAAGTGGATGTTGGCATCTTCTGGAGCAATATCTATTACCCGATCGATCAGATTAGCCGCCTCCTCATAGTTTGCTTGTACGTAGGCTTTATACGCCTGTTGGTAAATGTCTTGATAATCGTTTATACTAATTGCCATTTCCTATCTCCCTGTTTTATCCTGCCCACCGAGCACTCCGCAAAATTGCCATGGGATCGAGTAACCGCAAATACTGATTATTTTGAGCATCTAATAACCATTCACCACGTAAAAAGGGAGCCATAGTATCTGGCACACTATTGGTTGCCACTAGATGCTGTATATCAAGCCAGTCCATACCACCAATTTCATCTACAGCTAAGCCGATTATTGTGTCTTGCTCTTCTACAGCAATTACTGGTATTTCTGCTCGATCGGTATTTAACGGAGTCATTTCCCCCAAAAATTGACCTAAATCAGCCACCCAAATTACTCGACCTCGTAAATTTAAAGTACCCAAAAGTAGAGGAGAAGCATTAGGAATGGGCGTAATTCTCTCCGGACTCAGTTCTATAACTTCCCTGATACCCATAGCTGGTAGGGCAAACTCCTGATGCGAGGGAATATAAAACCTCAGATGCAATTCACCTTCAGGACTTTCTACCTGTACTTCAGGACGGAATTGGTCTTGCCCATTGCCCTCTAAAAATTCTGGTTTACTGACCATTTTATTTTCATCCTTATCCTCGCAGCAGCTGTTTGACTGTTCCAACCAGCTCTGTAGGTTGAAATGGTTTGGCAATGTAAGCGTCTGCACCTTGCCTCATACCCCAGTAGCGGTCAAATTCTTCACCTTTAGAAGAACACATTACCACCGGTACATCCTGGGTTTTCGGATTTGATTTCAGCCGACGACAAACTTCATAGCCATTCATCCGGGGCATCACAATATCCAATACCACCAAATCAGGACTAGTGGTTTTAATTGTCTCTAAGGCTTCTTCTCCATCACAGGCGTGGGCAACTGTTAAACCACTTGCTTTCAGGAGGTCGGTAATCATCTCCCTTTGCGTCAGGCTATCTTCCACAATCAGAACTGTACTCATATAATGCCTACCTACCTCCCGATATAGATGTTCCCAATTGGAACATTTGTTGGTTTGCTTGTATCAAATTAATGTATAAATTAAACCTAGTCATTTACTTATGTGCTAAGTATGGGTGATTTCCTGGGATTGACTGATTCTGTGATAATATTTTTACTCCATCTTTGATTCAATCAACAAGTCTTGGGTATATTGTTTGTCTTTGGCAGTCATGTCCCTTTCGAGATATTTTTTTACGAGCATTACTAAGTCATTGTGCCCAAAAGGCGCAGTTAAATAATCTGTTGCTCCAATAATTTTTGCTTTTATGCACTGAAAAAGCTTTTCTCGCTCTGTAACTAGAATAATGGGTACCTCCCTAAAAACCGTAGAATTTCTTAACATTGAGCAAATTTCATAACCATCTAATTCTGGCATAGCAATTTGACAAAATATTAAATCGGGTCGTAATTGAAACAACAAACCTAGAGATTCTAAGGGATTGGTAAAGGCGATCGCTTCATACCCATGAGCTTCTAAGATCGGCTTCATAGCTTGACCCATATAGTTTTTATTGCCGATGCATACTATCGGTTTTTCCGGTTTGGGATTTAATTCCCTAGGTAGTTGATACTCATCTTGATTAAGGGTAGCTAAAGAAACTATTTTTACCCACCCTTTTTCTACGTAAGGATATATTGCCTTGGCAAATGTGAAGATGTCACTGTTAAGATAACGAGCTAATTGACGGATAGAGGTTTTGCTGTCTGCCCAACTTTCAAGCTTTTTCATTGTTGCTGCTGGTAGAGCAGTATGTAGCTGAACGATATCGGCTAACATCGGACATTGTTCGGGAGATTGAATGTATGGATATAGCTGTTTCCAGTCCTGGATTTGCTTGATTACCCGACTCAAAATAGGCGTAATTTCTAAGGTAGTTAAGTGGGGAACTAGTAATGAAGTTGAATCAAAAATGAATCTACCTTGATGCAAACTCAGCAAGTCAAAGAGAATTTCATGTACTAAGCCATAGATAATACTACTAGCCTGGGAGACATGAATACTGTTGTTTGCCAATAGCTGCCACAAACACTTGTATTCGGGAATATTCCAGGGCATGCTAGAATCTGCTGGGCTTATATCTAATGTTTCTACGTTGATCTGCCCCTTGTAAAGATGTAAATAATCCTGCAACCGCGATAAGCTAGTATCTCCATAGGTGGCATAAACAATTTGACCATTAGAGACAAAAATAAGCCACATTTGCTGTTTGCAGTGAGTAGAGTGACAGCTTTCCACGAAGAGTAGACCAGTTCGCTGTCCTGATTCAATCACTTGCAAGATGCTATAAATATCGATTTCCCGTAAATTTCCCTGCATTTAGTTAACAGGCACTCCTTGCTGTATTCTCGACAGTGTTGATTCATTTTGCACCTTTCCCTTTTCATTGTTCTACTAGGTGATGAATAGATCCAGAAATTCTTCATAACTCATCACTCTGACCACAATTTACACACTCCCCCTGACTTTTCACGGCATCTTTTAGTGGAGGCTGGGTGTGGGGTGTAGCAAGACTTTCTTGTTTCCCCTACACCCTACACCCTATCCCCTACCCCCTGCCTTTACAGATGTTGAGCGGACTTGCCGTGAAAAGTCACCACACTCCCCTGCTCTCTTCCCTCTTCATTGGTGCAAGATATGTGTATGGGGATTCTCAATCTTCTGGGAATTTACTTACTTTTTTGTTTACAGATAAAAAAGAATATTAATTAAAACCATTATACTGAGATATTTAATCAGGACTTACGCAAGCCTTATTTGTCATTGCGTTCGCGTAGCGTGTCCGAAGGACTCACGAAACGTAGTGTAGCGTAGACACGAAGTGGCTTCTCGAAGAGTAGCAATCCCAGCATTTTGGCGATTACGTCGCTGTCGCTCGTAATGACGTAATCACGTTACTTTTGCGTAAGTCCTATTAATCTTAAAATTTTGTCAAAAACTCTTCCAAGCTGAGTAATAACACGGTAGCCATTATGTCTATCTTAATTACACAATTTAAAAGTGCAATAATCTGATTCTATAAAAAAAAGATGTAATATGGCATCTACAGGCGTATTTTACCTACACATGATTTAGTTGGTTACGTCCTATTACATCAAAAATTCTAGGTATATCTAAAAACATAACTAATTATTATACAAAAAGGTGAGATTGTGCTGTATTTAGCAGAAGTACAAAAGCCAAAAATTGGTGGGCTACTTAGTGGAGTGGGAAAAACTGAGCTGAAGTTAATGGCTTGTCAGCGAACTGATCAAAGTTGGAATCCCGTTAATGATGAAGTAATTAGCACGGATGAGGCTGGCAAATTACAGGATGGGGCGTTAGTGCTGGTAGAAATGAATGGGAGTCGTCAAGTACAACGTCTTCAAGAAGCAGGTCGTCCTCTGGTAAATATATTGCAGAATTTATCCCGTCAGTTAGAGAAGTTAAAACTCAAAGAAGAAGAAATCAACCAGTGGAAAGAGTCACTGACATTTCAAGCAGAGGAATTCAATAATCGCGAGCTTGAGATGGAGGCACGGTGGGAGCAACTGCAACAAATGGAGGATGAGTTTCAACGCTTAGAAACCGAGAAGCAGGAGTTTGAAACAACCCGTCAAGAAATAGAAAAGTTACAGGCAGAAATTGAGCGCGAACGGGAAGAATTAGAAGGTGCTTGGGAGCATTTACGGGGCGAACAGGCTCGTTTGCAAGAGTCACAAGAGGAGTTACAGACGGGAAAGGTTTTAGATGAAGAGCAAAGTCGCCAATTACGAGAATTAATCGATCGCCTTTCGGGTAATGTTGCTTCTGTAGAACCAGTTAGGGAACATCTGAATTTGGCTTTAGAGATGGTGGAAAGCCAGCAGGAGATTCTCAACCCCCATTGGGAACAATTTCAATCACAAAAAACCCTAGTCGAACAACAGCAAGCAGAAGTAGAAGAGTTGGCACAAAATTATTCCCAACAGCAACAGGAGTGGGAAGAAGCTCAAACTAATCTGCTACAACAACAGGCTGATTTGAAAGCCAATACAGCAGTTATGGCAAGTAAGCAAGCATATATTCAAGGCTTGCGAGAGCATTTACAACGCCAAGAAGATTTGTACCAGTATATTCAATCCTTAGCTGTGATGGCAGGTGATATTGTCCTCAGTGACAAAGTAGATATGGCTGCTTTGGAAAATATGCCTGTGGAAGAATTGCAACAAAAGATCCAAGAGTCCCAGGAAAAGTTGAAGATAGATTCAAGTTTTGTTAACGATCAAGAACAAGAATTAACATACAAGTTGAAAGAGATTGCCGAACTCAGGACTAAGATTAGTCAGGCATCAGGAGAAGAAAAAAGTCAATTAGAAGCTGTTTTAGCAGATGAAAAAGATGCTTATCAATTTCTAAATGAATCTTTGGTGGGACAACGCCGCAGTCTATTAGATTTGGAAAGTTATTTAAGACAATATCAGGCTGTACTTTGGCAACGCCAAGGTAATTCTCTGATGAATCTTCCAGAGGAGCAGAAAATCGATCTTAAACCAGCACTGAAACAAATTGAGACTTATAAACAACAAAAATTAGCAGAATTACAAAGTATAGAAAGGGAAGTGGAGGATATAGGTACTGGGTTTGAATTAGCACAAAACATGATTGATAATCGCATTCAAGAGCAAGAAACAAAACGTCAAGAAATACAATCTTTAGAGCAAGATTTACTGGAGCGACGTAAGGTTGCGGGTGAATCAGTAGGAAAACTGAATATTTACCAAGAAGCTTTACAGCCAATTCAAGATGCTTTGGATGGTTTGCGCTACAAGCTACAGGAGTTATCTAAATCTTTAGTAACAGTTCAAGAAACTGGTGAATCTCAACAACAAACTATTAATGAAATGAACCAACAGTTGATGAATGTAATTGCTCAACCGGAATTGGCAGTATCTTAAATAATACCGATTTAATACATGCTTGCAACACATCCCTCGGTAGAGACGTAGCATTGCTACGTCTCTACAAAAATCTATGGGTTCCATTCTTTTTTGAAAAGCAAATCAAATCGCCTTTTGTTTGAGCGATCGCACCTCCAGGAAAAGGATCGGTTTGGGATTTGTTGGGTGCTATAATCAATGCTGTGAGTTTCTCTATGTGCTCAAAATTAGGGGCACATGGCAGTATTTTTTGTAGCACCTGGCGCATTACCCGGCGTTGTAGAGCAATTGGTGCAGTTTGTAATTGACGGCGATGGATTTGGATTCTCCCAGGAATTTGGGATGGAGATTCTGTTACTACCTCCTGATATAATTTCTCGCTGACTTGTTGTAAATATTCTACTTCTGCCTGTAATAGTTCTGCGGTTCGCGCTAGGGCAGATTCAACGTTGGGGTTAAAGTTAGTTTGTAGGTAGGGTAGTAGTTCTTGACGGATGCGATTACGGGTATATTTTACATCCTGATTGGTGATGTCTTCCCAAATTGACAATTGTAAGTCTTGACAAAATTGCCCTGTTGTGGATCGAGTAGTTTCTAGCAGGGGACGCACTAACCAAATATGCTCAGTTAGGGGACGTTGCCAGGTTAAGGCTTGCATCCCATCTGCACCCGTGCCGCGAATTAGGTTGTAGAGCAGGGTTTCTGCCCGATCGCTGGCTGTATGTCCCGTAACCACACAGTCATATTTATGTTCCCGAGCGATCGCAGTTAATTGATGGTAACGCCAATCACGGGCAGCAGCTTCGGTTTCTACTGATTGCTCGGCTATAGCTAAATGAAAAGATACATTCCAATGCCTAGCCAAATTTTCTACGTGTTGGGCATTAGCCTGGGAGTCAGAACGCCAGCGATGATCGCAATGGGCAATACCTAAATGCCAACCCCATTTTGGCTGTAAGTCTAATAGTAGTTTACTCAAACACAGAGAATCTTGTCCCCCAGAAACAGCTATTAATAGCCTGTGATTTTTGGTAAATAAATCACGGGTGCGAATAGTTTGGTGAATGTGGGCGTGTAAAGGAGTCCATTGCATTAACAGTTATCAGTTATCAGTTATCAGTTATCAGTTTTTGCGAAATTCATATTCTTGCTCTCTATGTTGGTTTTGATATTATTTCCTGGTTTTTTTAGTGGTCAAAATAGAGGTAAACATCATTAGAAAACCACCTAACAAAATAGCGATCGCTAATCCTACAGTTACCAGATCAATGACTTGAGTATTATCCATGATTA
>JAAUYI010135367.1_pt1 | contig 17851 bp, 23 predicted proteins | sample 7278041 | NCBI WGS metagenome assembly JAAUYI01 (sample SAMN14350216, study PRJNA611818) | marine sediment metagenome | isolation source: surface marine sediment (0.6m) | place: French Polynesia: Moorea | collected 2018-08
TACTACAATTAAAATTTTAAAATGAATTTCTTTATAATAAGCGAAAATCCAAATTTTTAGTTAATTTATTGAATAAATTATATAAATCTTGCAAGATTTATATAATTTATTTATTATAGTACTATAATATAGCGAGTATTAATATGGGTTGCTAACTCAATGGTAGAGTACTCGGCTTTTAACCGAATAGTTCTGGGTTCGAGTCCCAGGTGACCCATTTTTTTTAGTAAATTGTATAAACAATTTTCATAATTTTTGATTTTTGAAATTTACTTATAAACCAACTTGGTTTCCACGACGATATTGTAAATAAGCTGCAACAAAAAGGCCAATTATTGTTATTGGAATCACACCTAATACAACTCCAAAAAGAAGTGGTTCTATCATAGAAAAAGCTAATTATTAGAAATATAGAAATAAAACTTTTTAAATTTTTAACGAAAACCCACAGCAGCTTGCCAAACGAAAGCTAATAATAAAAAGAAAACAGGAACAATTGGAAGTATATCAATAATAGGACTAAAAATTGCGTAAGCTTCTGGGAGTTTTGCTAATAAAATGTCTTCCATAATTGTAATTATTGTGTAAAAAAGAATTTAAACTTCAATAAATAAACATATATTATATATAATATATGTTATATGTTATATGTTATATGTTAATACAGAATTTATTGTAGTAGACAATATTTATTCAGTTATTAAGTTTAGTTAAAAAATCTATTATATAAGATAATAATCTAAAATAAATTTGGAGAAAAATATATGCTAATTGTTATACAAATATTAACAGCATTATTTGTTTTATTGTCATTAGCTTTAGTGATAACTGTTCCTGTAGCATTAGCAACACCGGGACAATGGGAAACTTCTAAGGATAGTATTTTTAAATCTGCTACGCTTTGGACAACTTTTATTTTTTTAATTGCATTTGCTAATGTTTTCGTTAAGTAAATTTTAATTCGAACTTTGTTCAAACCGTTAAAATTAAAACTTATATTATTGACAATTTGTTTTTAATTTTATATTAAAAACAAGTACGCTATGCGGGTGTAGCTCAGTGGTAGAGCGCAACCTTGCCAAGGTTGATGTCGCGCGTTCGAATCGCGTCACCCGCTTTAGAAAGAATCTAAAAATTTTAAACAGTCATAATAAATAATAAATACAAAAATGTTATTTGAAAAATTTTAATAAAATATGACAACAAAAACATTTGAAGGTGAAACGGATGAATTAATAATTCAAGATCAAAAATTTAATTCAAGACTTATGCTTGGTACTGGAAAATATAAAAATTTGTCTGAAACTAAGAAAAGTATTGAAATTAGTAAAACTGAAATTGTTACTGTTGCGATTCGTCGTTTAGAAACAAATTCATTTTTATCAAAATCTAATTTAATAACATCATTAAATTGGAAAAAACTATGGTTATTACCAAATACAGCTGGAGCAAAAACGGCAGAAGAAGCTATTCGACTAGCTTACTTAGGTAGAGAATTGGCAAAAAAAATTGGCCAAGAAAAAAATAATTTTATAAAATTAGAAGTAATTTCTGATGCAAAATATTTATTACCCGATCCTATAGGAACACTTAAAGCTGCTAAATTTTTAAGTAAAAAAGGATTTTCTGTTCTTCCTTATATAAATGCAGATCCAATATTAGCAAAACATTTAGAAGATTTAGGTTGCGTAACAGTGATGCCATTAGGTTCACCTATTGGATCTGGTCAAGGAATTCAAAATACAATGAATATTAAAATTATTATTGAAAATTCAAAAATTCCTGTTGTAATTGATGCAGGGATTGGAAGTGCAAGTGAAGCTGCTTTAGCAATGGAATTAGGAGCAGATGCAGTATTAGTTAATACTGCTATTGCACAATCAAAAATTCCCTCAAAAATGGCAGAAGCAATAAAATTAGGTGTTGAAGCAGGACGTTTTTCATATTTATCAGGACGTATAAAACCAACCAAATTAGCTATTTCAAGCTCACCGGTTCAAGGATCTAATTTTTTATACAAATAGAATATATTAATTTTAAATGAAAATAAAAAATTTTATCAGAATTAAGTTAGAATTGAATATAATTAATTTTGATAAAAACTAAAAAATATTTTGAGATCTTTTTACTTTAATAAAAATAAAAGGTAATTTTAATATGGCACACAGCGTAAGAATTCATGATACTTGTATTGGTTGTACACAATGTGTTAGAGCTTGTCCCACGGATGTTTTGGAAATGGTTCCTTGGGATGGATGTAAAGCAGGACAAATAGCATCCTCTCCTAGAACAGAAGATTGTGTTGGATGTAAAAGATGTGAGACAGCATGTCCTACAGATTTTTTATCGATACGAGTGTATTTAGGAGGAGAATCAACACGTAGCATGGGTTTAGCTTATTAAAGTCTTGAATAAATAACTTATCTTTAAAATAAAAATATTTTTATTTTAAAGATTGAAATTCTAAATTCAAATCAAAAAGAGTTGATTTTTTAAAAGAGAATACAAAACTATACATAAAAATGACAAAAAAAATACTCTATCAAGAAAAAGCTAGACAAGCTTTAGAAAAGGGTATGGGAATTATGGCTGAAGCTGTATCTGTTACTTTAGGACCAAAAGGAAGAAATGTCGTTCTTGAGCGAAAATATGGAACACCTCAAATTATAAATGATGGAGTAACAATCGCAAAAGAAATTGAACTTCCTGATCATATTGAAAATACAGGAATATCATTACTTCGACAAGCAGCAGCTAAAACAAATGATGTAGCTGGAGATGGAACAACAACAGCTACTGTTTTAGCTTATGCAATTGTAAAACAAGGAATGAAAAATGTTGCTGCAGGAACAAATCCAATTTCTTTAAAATTAGGAATTGAAAAAGCAATAAAGTATTTAAGTAATCAAATTTTAGAATATTCCCAACCAATTGAAAACAATATTGCCATTTCTCAAATTGCTTCAATTTCTGCAGGAAATGATGTTGAAATAGGAGAAATGATTGCAGGAGCATTAGAAAAAGTTGGACGAAATGGTGTTATTTCGCTAGACGAAGGCCAAGGAATAGTAACTCTTTTAGAAATTACTGAGGGTATGCGATTTGAAAAGGGATTTATTTCGCCTTATTTTGTTACAAACCCGGAACGTATGGAAGTAGAATACGAAAATTGCTATGTTTTGACTACAGATAAAAAAATAACTTTAATTCAACAAGATTTACTTCCCATTTTAGAAAAAGTTGCACCAACAAAGCGTCCAATTCTTATTATTGCAGAAGATGTTGAAAAAGAAGCATTAGCTACATTAGTATTAAATAAATTGCGAAATATTGTCAATGTTGTTGCCGTTCGTGCTCCAGGATTTGGCGATTTTCGAAAATCCTTACTTGATGATATTGCAATATTAACAAGCGGAACACTAATTACTGAGGAAACAGGTTTAAAATTAGAAAATATCAATTTAGATTTATTAGGAATAGCTCGTAAAGTTATCGTAAAAAAAGATAGTACTATTATTGTTACAGAAGGTAATGCTGAAGCTATAAAAATACGTTGTGAACAATTACGAAAACAAATTTCTTTAATAGAATCTTCATATGAAAAAGAAAAGTTACAAGATCGTATTGCTAAATTATCTGGAGGCATTGCTGTAATAAAAGTGGGTGCGGTTACAGAAACAGAAATGAAAGATAAAAAATTAAGATTAGAAGATGCTATAAATGCAACAAGAGCAGCAGTAGAAGAAGGAATTGTTCCTGGTGGAGGAACTCTTTTCGTACATTTAGTTGAATTATTAAAAGATTGGGCAAAAGCGAATTTAAAAGATGATGAATTAATTGGTGCTTTTATTATTGCAAAAGCTATTATAGAACCATTAAAACGAATAGGAGAAAATGCTGGAAATAATGGTGTTGTAATTGTTGAAACGGTACAAGAAAATAATTTTCAATATGGATATAATGCAGCCATAAATGAATATGGTAACATGTTGAATTTTGGTATTATTGATCCTGCTAAAGTTACGCGATCTGCATTACAAAATGCTTCTTCGATTGCGAGTATGATTTTAACCACAGAATGTATTGTTGTAGATAACAACACCAATGAAAATTAGTAATTAATTGACTATCTAAGGTTATAAAGTTTTAGAAGGAGAGAGTGGGATTCGAACCCACGGAACGCGTGAACGCTCATCTGATTTCAAATCATACGCAATCGACCAACTCTGCCATCTCTCCAAAATTATGAGTGCTTATTTTCTAGAATACACTCATTTTGTATGGATTTATCTTTTTTATTAAAAGATTAAAATTTTTGACTCGGAACTATTGGAAAGTTTAGTAAATTTATGAACCAGAGAATTTCATTGAAACTGGATCTGGATTTTTTCCAATTGAAAAATTTTTACTTCCTACAGATACTCGTCCAGCATTAACTTTTTCAGGAAAAACGCCATCTTTAGGGTGTAAAAATTGAACTTCTCCACTTGGAAAAATTCTATAAATCTTATAGTCTTTGATTTTAAATTTTTGTAATTGAGTTCCTAAAGCTAAACATTGTTCTTTTCGAGCCAAATATAATAAGTTTTCATCTTTCAACATTACTGCTGCACCACCAGTAGGCATTTCAAATATTTGTTCTTTAGGACTTGTCCAAGTAATAGCGTATTTTTCTTCTATTTCTGCAGCTCGAAGCCAACCCCCAGTACTTCCACCAAAGATTGGAAAATATGTTTGTAAGTTCAGTTTCATAATTTTCTATTAAATTAGCTTATATAATTTGATAACCTTTAATAAATTTATATTAATTTAATAATCTTAATCTGAATAGCGGAGAGTGGATTTGAACCTCTGACCTTCGGGTTATGAGCCCAACGAGCTACCATACTGCTCTACTCCGCTATTATACATTAATCTTATATTAAAATTATTTTTTTGTCAAGTATAATTAGATTAATTAAAATTTTAATAAAATGAACAAACTTATAAATAAAATAAATGTTTTTATTAAAATAGTATTGATTTTTTTTATAATAGGTAATACTTGATACATATAAATAAATCTTTCTTGAAATAAAATACTTTTTGGTTTTGCCCACATCTGTCCATCATACCAGCTTGATTCTTCATAAAAAATTATAGAATTATTTAAACGTTGTTTAATGTAATTCCAACTTAAAAATAATCTACTAATAATTAATAAAATAAAAAAAAAGCTGAAAATACTATCTATTAAACAAAAATTTAAAGGTGATTTTACAAAATCAAAAAATAAACTTGCAATTGGAAATATTAAAAAAAAAAGACAATAAAAATTTTAATAATTTTTGTTTCAAAATTTACTAAAGATAAAAGAGGCCAATTGAAAAAATTAGCTTGCATTAACTTCATATACTCATTAATTGGTCGTTGCTCTTTTGGAACAGGACACGCGAATTTTTGTGCCATAAGATTTAAAAATTTTTAAATTTTTAATAAAAAGTTTTTATTGCTAAAAAAAAACCAAAAATAAAATAAATAAGAATAAGAGTTTTAATACTGGTATCAATACTTTTTTCAGCAGTAGTCGAACTTTCAAAAAGTTTTAATGATCCTATTGTTTCTTGAATGCTTTGTTCATTAGGACTTCGAAGCAAAATCAGTAATATTAATATTATGTTGATAAAAATCCAAACCAAATTAAATTTTGACATAATTTAAGAATTTAATAAAAAAACATCTACTAGTTTTTAAAAACAATGTTTATATTTATTCTCCTTGTATTTTAATCAATAAGAAACCTAAAGATAGTCCTAATAAAACCATAGTAAAACAAACAGCACTTATTGTAAAAATTTCTTTTGCCATAAAATCCTCTTTTTAAATTTATGTATTGATTATAAACCGTTTCGTCCCCAAATAACTAAAGAAATAGAAAAAGTGAACACTGTCATAATCGTGGCCCACCCTAAACTAATTACATCCATATTTAATCCTAGAAATATATAATTATTTAATAATAATAACTTATAATATAATATTATACTTAAAAAATTTAGTAAACATTTAATTTCATTGTTTTATTATTTAGACTATTTTTTTATAACATATAATAAAATTATTATTAATTTACATTAAAAATTGTAATGGTTAATTCGATTATAAATAAATCTGAGAAAGTTATTAAAAATTCAACAAAAGAAACCTTGCTAACTCCTCGTTTTTATACTACTGATTTTGAAGAAATGGCAAATTTAGAGATTAGCTCAAATATTGAAGAAATCAAATCAATTAATGAAGAATTTAAAGTTGATTATAATCAACATCATTTTATTCGAGATAAAGAATTTAGTCAATCTTGGAAAAAATTTGATGAAAAAACAAAATCTTTATTTATTGAATTTCTAGAAAGATCTTGTACAGCTGAATTCTCTGGTTTTTTATTGTACAAAGAATTATCCAGAAATTTAAAAACAACAAATCCTGTATTGGCAGAAGGTTTTGCTCTTATGTCTCGTGATGAAGCTCGACATGCGGGTTTTTTAAATAAAGCGATGAGTGATTTTAATTTAACATTAGATCTTGGATTTCTAACTAAAAGTCGAAAATATACTTTTTTCGCTCCAAAGTTTATTTTTTATGCAACATATTTATCAGAAAAAATTGGGTATTGGCGATACATAACAATATATAGACATCTTGAAAAAAACCCGAATTACCGAATTTATCCTCTTTTTCGATTTTTTGAAAGTTGGTGTCAGGACGAAAATCGTCATGGAGATTTTTTTGCAGCAGTTTTAAAATCACAAATTCATTTACTTAATGATTGGAAAGCCAAACTTTGGTGTAGATTTTTTTTACTTTCTGTATTTGCTACAATGTATCTGAATGATTTACAACGCTCCGACTTTTATGCTTCAATCGGTCTGGATGCAAGAAAATTCGATATTCATGTTATTCGTAAAACAAATCAAAGTTCTAGTCGTTTATTTCCAATAATTTTAAATGTTGATCATAAACATTTTTTTGATTATTTAGAAATATGTGCTCAATCAAATTTAAAACTAATCAAAATAGATAATTTATCACAACAACAATTACCTTTTTTTATTTTTTTAAAAAAACTACCTAATTACATTATTCTTTTTTATTTTTTAATAAAATTGTTTTTATTAAAACCTATAAATTGTCAAGAAAATTGGAACAAAGTTTATTAGTTTCTTATAAATTGGTAAACTATTAATTTATGAATTTATGTATATTAATTGTACAAATTCTTTCAATACCTAAGCAAACTTCAATACAAGAAGATAATTTTGTAACTAAAATACAAGTACAGTTATCAAAGATGAATCAACAAAAAAATTTTGATCAATTTACTGCATTTTTTTGGGGAGAATTAGGAGAAAAGGTAATTGAACATTTTCGAGTTGGAGATTATGTGATTATCGAAGGTGTACTAAACTTTGAAATTTTTGATTCATCTAGTTTTTTTGAAAAAGAATTAAATCTAACTGTTTTTAATATCTGTCCTTTTTTGTTGGTTGATATTGATTAAAACTAAAAAATTTGTAGTTTAATTGTAAGTAAACTACAAATTTTTATTTAATACTTAAAATTTTTCGTCCCTTTGCTCGTCGTCTTTTTATAATCTTTCGTCCATTTTTTGTTTGCATACGAATTCGAAAACCTGAAATACGAATTGCTTTTCTCTTTGTACCGCCTAATGTTTGTTTTGTCATTATAAATTTTTAGTTTATTAAAGATTTACTATTTATTATTATAAAATTTCAATATTAAGTAGGGTGTGAATAATAGCATTTCGACATTGTTTGAATGTATTTGTAAATAAAATTGAAGCTTGTTCTTCATATTGAAGAAATGGATCTTTTTGGGCGTACGCTTCCCATGTTACAGAATCTTTTAAAAAAGTCATATTATCTAAATGCTTTGCCCAATAAATATCAATATATTTTAATATAACTAATTTTTCATATTTTTGAAATAATTCTTTTTCGTAAAACCAAAACTGCATTTCTTTTAAAAAATAAGCAGACCAAAATTGTTGATTTAAAAAAGCTCTTAACTCTTGTTTTGTTAAGAAACTTATATCTTTAGAAATTTCTATATTTAGTATTTGCATTATGTAAGAAATATATTTTGTAATTTTCATCTGATTTGAATCTATTTTAAAATATATTAACATATCATTAATGATAGCTTCTCCAAATTCTAAACTAAGAGTTTTTGTATTAGAAGAAATTAAAATTTTTCTTCTAAATTCATATAAAATTGCTCTTTGTTTATCTAAAACTTTATCATATTTATTTAAAGTTTTACGTTGATCGTAATAAAAACCTTCAACTTTTTGTTGAGCCGAGTCTAAAGACTTTGATAAAAATTTAGATTCCAATACTTCATCATTCATTTTAAAAACTTTTAACAAACTTTTAATTTTCTCTCCACCAAAAACTTTTAATAAAGGATCATTAAGACTTAAAAAAAAACGAGAAGTCCCAGGATCTCCTTGTCTTCCTGCTCGACCACGTAATTGATTATCTATTCTTCGAGATTCATGTCGTTCAGTACCAATAACATATAATCCTCCCAGATTTAAAACTTTTTCTTTTTCTTTTTGACATTCATCTTGATAAAATTGAAAAATTTGTTGATATAAATTTAAGATTAATTTTTCAAAAGGATTAAGTATTTTATTTGGAATATTAATCACATTTAAAAGAGTTTCAAAATTATTTTGTAATGGGAGTAATATATTTTTATTTTTTTGAACTTGGTCAATTAATTTTTTTGATTTATAAATTTCTTCAATTTTTTTATCTGCAATAATTAAATTTAATAAATTAATTGTTTTTTTATAAGCTTTAAATTCGGGATTTCCACCTAATAAAACATCAGTTCCACGACCAGCCATATTTGTGGCTATTGTGACAGATCCAAGACAACCTGCTTGTGCTATAATTTCTGATTCTCGCTTAATATTTTCTGGTTTAGCATTTAATAACTGATGAGGAATTTTGTATTCTTTTAATAAAAAACAAAGAATTTCCGAATTTTGAATTGTTGTTGTTCCAACCAAAACAGGACGATTTAATTTATAAAATTTTCTACATTCATTAGCAACAGCTTTCCATTTCGAAATTTCATCGATATAAATATTATCAGATAAATCTAAACGTTTTAAAGGTTTAAATGTTGGAAGAACTGAGACACTTAAATTATAAATATTTTCAAATTCTAATTCTTCTGTTTTTGCTGTACCAGTCATTCCCGCTAATTTTGGGTATAGTCGAAAAAAATTCTGATAAGTAATAGAAGCAATAGTTTCACTTCCTTCCATTTTATACAAGTTTTCTTTAGCTTCTATCGCGTTATGTAAACCGTCAGACCATCTTCTTCCGTCTAAAATTCGACCTGTAAATTCATCAACAATTACAATTTGATTATTTTTTACAATATAATGAACATCTTTAAAAAATAATGTTTTTGCTTTAATAGCATTTAAAAGGAAAGGTATCCAAGGTTCTCCAGAATTATAAAGATTTTTTACTTTCAAAAATTTCTGTATTTTTCGAATACCTAAATTTGTTAAACTTATATTTTTAGATTTTTTATCAATTTCGAAATCTTTAGATTCTACCAAAAATTTAGTAACTTCTTTAGCTTTAACAATTTTTGTAATTTCGACTTTTGATTGTCCTGAGATAATTAAAGGAGTACGCGCTTCATCAATTAATATCGAGTCAACTTCATCAATTATGCAATAATTAAATGGTCTTTGAACTAAATCTGTAACTTGAGAAACTAAATTATCTCTTAAGAAATCAAAACCTAATTCATTATTAGTAATATAAGTTATATCACGGTTATAGTTTTTTCGTTTTTGAAAAGATTCCATTTGAGATTGAACTAAACCTACTTTTAATCCTAAAAATCTATAAATTTGACCCATCCATTCAGCATCCCGTTGAGCAAGATACTCGTTAACAGTTACAATTTGAACTCCACTTCCATTTAGAGCATTTACATAAGCAGGAGATGTTGCTACCAATGTTTTTCCTTCTCCAGTTTGCATCTCGGCAATTTTATTATCGTTTAAAACTAATCCGCCTAATAGTTGTGTATCATAATGCCGTAATCCTAATGTACGAAATGAAGCTTCTCTTACTAAGGCAAAACCTTCAATCAAAATTTCTGAACTAATTAAATTTGAATTTCGTGCTAAAGTTTGAAGTTTTTTACTTTTATATTGAATTTCAATATCACTTAGAGTTTTTAATTCAGATTCAATTTGATTAATTGCACTAATTACTTTTTTATAATTATTATGGGTATTAAGTTCAAAAGGAAAAAATTTAATCATAAATAATTTGTATCCTGATTTTTACTTTAATTCATTTTAAAACCTAAAGGATTTAGAACTTGTTCTGTTGGTGCTAAAAATTCACTTACAAAAACATTTTGTAATCTAAGTTTTAACCATGTAATAAAATTTTTATTGGTAGAAATAATAACTAAACAATTTTTAGGAAAATTATTTTTTAAGTGAATATAAAGACTACTTTGTAAAAATTCAGGATTAGGCAATATCCAAAAATCAATTTGTCTTTTTTCTTTACGATAATGTTGAATTCGTTCTCGCAAAACTTCTTCCATAGGTTCTTCGTTAATTAGAAAGTCTTTACTAGCAAGAATAAAATAATATTTTGTTACTCTCATTTCTTAATTTTTTTATCAAAATTCTATAAAATATTAAAACTTTAACTATTCTATCACTTAAGACAAAATTTTAAGTTTTTTTTGGTTTCATACGGACAGAGAGACTTGAACTCTCACGAGATATTCTCACTAGAACCTAAATCTAGCGCGTCTGCCAATTCCGCCACGCCCGCATTTTTGTTAATACTTTTTACTTTAAATCAAAAATAAAATTTTAGTTTCTGCATAGAAAGCAAAAACTAAAAGATTAATTTTCTAAAATTTTAATCGAGTTGTATACATTTTCTGTATAAACATAACTTGTTTGTTTCCCTTTTAATATTGATTTTGCAAGTGATAAAGATTTTTTAGTTGCTTTTTTAGCTTGACTTTTCCAAACAGCTTTTCTAGCATTTTTTACTGATTTTGATGTTCGTTTTTTAGGAACAGCCATAATCTTTCTTGAAGTTATTTAGTAATAAATATTTATTATCTTATTTTTAGTTGTATTTTGTCAAGAATATTTTTTATTTTTCTGCTAAAGTTTTTTGAACTTGTTGAATTAAAACGCGACCAATATTATATAAAGCCCAAGATGCTGCTACTAAAGCTGGAGCAAAAACAATGAAAAGACGTCCATCCATAATTTCAAATTTTAAAGATTTATATATATATATATATAATATTTTGTTCAAATAAATCAAATAAATATAATTTATTTGATTTGTTAGTAGAACTTAAATATTGATAAGTTATTAAACACTATCTATTATAATGTTTTTTTATTGAACGATAATAGATATAACTGTTTTATTTTTAAGTTTTTTAAATTGAACATAACCATCAATTAATGCATACAAAGTAAAATCACGACCTATTCCGATATTATTACCTTTTTTATAAGTTAATCCCCGTTGACGAACAATAATATTTCCTGCTTTAACAATATGACCATGGTAACATTTAACTCCGAAACGTTTTGCATTCGAATCTCGTCCGTTTTTTGTGCTTCCTGCACCTTTTTTATGTGCCATTTTTTAGTTTAATTTAAAAGTTTAGACTGTTATATTGTTAATTAATAAACGTGTTAAATGTTGTCTATGACCCTTTTTACGTCTATATTTTTTTTTTGGTTTCATTTTATAAACAAGAATTTTTGGACCTAAAAAATGTTTTTTTACTGTTGCTTTAACACTCATTTGGTTCAAATAAGGTTGACCAACGAAAATTTTTTCATTTTTTCGAAAAAGTAAAATTCGATTAATTTCAATTGTACTTCCAGCTTTTATATTTAAGTTATTAATATCAATTATTTTTCCCTCTTCAATCCAATATTGCTTACTACTAGCTTCAATAATGCCGTATTCCATACAAAAAGTTTAGTTTATTTTGATCAGTGTAAAAAAAATAATTAAGAATGAAAAGAATGTCAATTAGAATTTTAAAACTATTTTTAATTAGTTTTTGGTGCTGTAAGAATAACATTAATAGCTTCACCAATTGTATGAATTTTAGCGGCCTCTTCATCTGTAATCGAAATCTTAAATTCTCCTTCTAAAGTTAAGATTAATTCTACAACATCTAATGAATCTGCACCTAAATCAGAAGCAAAAGTAGAGTGATATGTTATTTTATCGGGATCAACCTGCATACGTTCTACAATAAGTTGTTTCATTCGTTCAAATACTTCTTTTTCTTTTAGATTTTCTTGTTTATCCATTATTTTTATTTGTTTTTATTTGTAATGTTATTTTAAATAAATTTTATTCAATACTCATACTATTATAGCTTAAATTATTAAATTTATTATTTTCTATAATAATATATTTTTTATTTGATTGAAATTATATTATTTTAATATAAAACTATTTTAAAATTTCATTTTTTATAAATTATAAATGAAAAAAATAGATGTTTTTTAACAAAATTATTTAAAATACAATTAAAAATTTTAACGTTTTTTTAACTAAATTACTAAACGCTTTGTTTTGCATTTATGTTTTTTATTTAAGAAAAAAAAACAACAAATAATTATTAAATTAGAGAATTCTTTAAAATTAAGATTGTAGCTTAAGTACAATTATTTGCTGAAAACTCATTTCAAAATATTACAAGTTGTATTTTAAAAAATTTGAGCGTTTCTTATCTTTTGTCTCCAAAAGGAGAAAGTACATGAGCTCAAAAGAGCAAACAACAAAAGTTAAAATTTTGGTTGAACGTGATTCAACAGCAACTAGTTTTGAAAAATGGGCGAAACCTGGTCATTTTTCTCGTACGTTAGCAAAAGGTCCAAAAACAACTACGTGGATTTGGAATTTACACGCTGATGCACATGATTTTGATATACAAACAAAATCATTAGAAGATGTTTCAAGAAAAATCTTTAGTGCTCATTTTGGACAATTAGCTGTTATTTTTTTATGGTTAAGTGGCATGCATTTTCATGGTGCCTATTTTTCAAATTATTTAGCTTGGTTAAATAATCCAACGAGTATTAAACCAAGTGCTCAAATTGTTTGGCCTATTGTAGGACAAGAAATTTTAAATGCTGATGTTGGTGGTAATTTTCAAGGAGTTCAAATAACTTCAGGATTTTTCCAATTATGGAGATCAGAAGGTATAACTAGCGAAATTGAATTATATTGGACAGCCATTGGTGGATTAGTAATGTCTGGACTTATGATATTTGCAGGATGGTTTCATTATCATAAAGCTGCTCCTAAACTTGAGTGGTTTCAAAATGTAGAATCTATGTTAAATCATCATTTAGCAGGATTACTAGGACTTGGTTGTTTATCATGGTCTGGACATCAAATTCATATTGCTTTACCTATTAATAAATTGTTAGACGCTGGTGTTGCACCACAAGAAATTCCTCTTCCACATGAATTTATTATAAACCGCGATTTAATGACACAATTATATCCAAGTTTTAGTAAAGGATTAGTTCCGTTTTTTAGTGGAAATTGGTCTGAATATAACGATTTTTTAACATTTAAAGGTGGAGTAAACCCAATTACAGGAGGACTTTGGTTAACTGATATTGCTCATCATCATTTAGCTTTAGCTGTATTATTTTTATTTGCCGGTCATATGTACCGAACAAATTGGGGTATTGGTCACAGTATGAGAGAAATATTAGAAGCTCATAAAGGACCTTTTACTGGTGAAGGTAATGCAGGATTATATGAAATTTTAACAACTTCATGGCATGCACAATTAGCAATAAATTTGGCTATGCTGGGGTCTTTAAGTATCATTGTGGCTCATCACATGTATGCAATGCCTCCATATCCTTATATTGCCACTGATTATGCTACTCAACTTTCACTATTTACTCATCATATGTGGATTGGTGGTTTTTGTATTGTTGGGGGTGCAGCTCATGGAGCAATTTTTATGGTTCGAGATTATAATCCTGCAAAAAATTATAATAATTTATTAGATCGAGTAATTCGTCATCGTGATTCAATTATTTCTCATTTAAACTGGGTTTCTATTTTTTTAGGTTTTCATAGTTTTGGATTATATATACATAATGATACAATGAGGGCATTAGGCCGATCACAAGATATGTTTTCGGATACTGCAATTCAATTACAACCAATTTTTGCTCAATGGATTCAAAATTTACATTTATTGGCACCAGGAACCACTGCACCGAATGAATTAACAACAACAAGTTATGTTTTTGGCGGAAATGTTGTTTCTATAGGTTCTAAAATAGCAATTATGCCTATCAAATTAGGAACTGCTGATTTTATGGTTCATCATATTCATGCTTTTACAATTCACGTAACTGCTTTAATATTATTGAAAGGTGTTTTATATGCTCGTAGTTCTAAATTAATACCTGATAAAATGAATTTAGGTTTTCGTTTTCCATGCGATGGACCTGGACGTGGTGGCACTTGTCAAGTATCAGCATGGGATCATGTATTTTTAGGATTATTTTGGATGTATAATACACTATCAGTAGTAATTTTTCATTTTAGTTGGAAAATGCAATCCGATGTTTGGGGATCGATAACACCAAACGGTATTGTGTCTCATATAACTGGTGGAAATTTTGCACAAGGAGCAATAACAATTAATGGATGGCTTCGAGATTTTTTATGGTCTCAAGCTTCTCAAGTTATTCAATCATATGGTTCAGCTTTATCTGCTTACGGATTAATTTTTTTAGGTGCTCATTTTATTTGGGCATTTAGTTTAATGTTCTTATTTAGTGGACGTGGATATTGGCAAGAACTTATTGAATCGATTGTATGGGCACATAATAAGTTAAAAGTTGCTCCAGCTATTCAACCACGTGCATTAAGTATTACTCAAGGAAGAGCTGTAGGCTTAGCACATTATTTACTTGGTGGTATTGGTACTACATGGGCGTTTTTCTTAGCTCGAATTATTTCTGTAGGATAAAATTAAAGAGGACAAAATATTTATGGCAACTAAATTTCCAAAATTTAGCCAAGCTCTTGCACAAGATCCAACAACTCGAAGAATTTGGTATGGAATAGCAACAGCGCATGACTTTGAAACTCATGACGGAATGACTGAAGAAAAACTTTATCAAAAAGTTTTTGCTTCACATTTTGGTCACTTAGCTATTATTTTTCTTTGGACGTCTGGAAATTTGTTTCATGTTGCATGGCAAGGTAATTTTGAAGATTGGATCTTAAATCCATTAAAAGTAAAACCTATCGCTCACACAATTTGGGATCCTCATTTTGGAGAACCTGCATTAAAAGCTTTTACCAAAGGTGGTACATTTTATCCTGTAAACATTGCTTATTCAGGGGTTTATCATTGGTGGTATACAATAGGTATGCGAACAAATAATGATTTATATTTGGGATCGATAGGTCTTATTATTTTATCAGCAATTTTACTTTTTGCTGGTAATTTACATTTACAACCAAAGTTTCGCCCGAGTTTATCTTGGTTTAAAAATAATGAATCTCGTTTAAATCATCATTTATCTGGCTTATTTGGAGTAAGTTCATTAGCTTGGACTGGTCATCTTGTACATGTAGCAATACCAGAATCTCGAGGAACACACATTGGGTGGAATAATTTTTTAACTACACCTCCGCATCCTGCAGGATTAACTCCTTTTTTCAGTGGAAATTGGAATTTATATGCTTCGAATCCTGATACGACTCAACATGTTTTTGGAACAAATCAAGGTTCAGGTACAGCAATACTAACTTTTTTAGGTGGTTTTAATCCTCAAACTCAATCATTATGGTTAACAGATATTGCTCATCATCATTTAGCAATTGCGGTCGTTTTTATAGTTGCAGGTCATATGTATCGAACAAACTTCGGCATTGGACATAATTTAAAAGAAATTTTAGATGCTCATCGTCCACCAGGTGGTCGCTTAGGAGCAGGACATAAAGGATTGTTTGATACAATTACAAATTCTTTACACATGCAATTAGGATTAGCTTTAGCTTCATTAGGTGTTATAACATCATTAACAGCACAACATATGTATGCTTTATCACCATATGTTTTTATGGCTAAAGATTTTACAACTCAAGCCTCTTTATATACACATCATCAATATATTGCTGGTTTTTTAATGGTCGGCGCATTTGCTCATGGGGCGATTTTTTTCATACGTGATTATGACTCAGAAGCAAACAAAAACAATGTACTGGCAAGAATGCTTGAACATAAAGAAGCAATTATTTCCCATTTAAGTTGGGTTTCTTTATTTCTAGGATTTCATACTTTAGGTTTATATATACATAATGATACTGTTGTAGCTTTTGGACAACCTGAAAAACAAATTTTAGTAGAACCAGTTTTTGCTCAATTTATTCAAGCAGCTTCTGGAAAAGCACTGTATGGTTTTAATACTTTATTATCAACTCCCGATAGTCCCGCTTCTGTAGCAGGAAGTGCTATTTGGCTTCCTGGTTGGTTAGAAGCTATTAATAGTGAAAAAAACGATTTATTTTTAACAATTGGTCCTGGTGACTTTTTAGTTCACCATGCTATTGCATTAGGACTTCATACAACAACATTAATTTTAGTTAAAGGAGCTCTAGATGCAAGAGGTTCAAAATTAATGCCCGATAAAAAAGACTTCGGATATAGTTTTCCTTGTGATGGACCAGGACGAGGCGGAACTTGTGATATTTCAGCATGGGATGCTTTTTATTTAGCTATGTTTTGGATGTTAAATACAATTGGATGGGTTACGTTTTATTGGCACTGGAAACATATGACAATTTGGCAAGGTATTCCAGCACAATTTAATGAATCTTCTAATTATCTTATGGGTTGGCTAAGAGATTATCTATGGTTAAATTCTTCTCCATTAATTAATGGATATAATCCATACGGTATGAATAGCTTATCTGTTTGGGCTTGGATGTTTTTATTTGGTCATTTAGTTTGGGCTACAGGTTTTATGTTTTTAATTTCATGGAGAGGTTATTGGCAAGAATTAATTGAGACTTTAGTATGGGCTCATGAACGAACTCCATTAGCAAATTTAATTAGTTGGAAAGATAAACCTGTAGCATTGTCAATTGTTCAAGCAAGATTAGTTGGATTAGCTCATTTTACAATCGGTTATATTTTAACCTATGCAGCATTTGTCATTGCTTCGACAGCAGGTAAATTTGGGTAAATAGATTAAAATTTTAAAAATTAACAAAAGATAAGGTAAAACCTTATCTTTTGTTAATATATATAATATAAAATAATAAAATGAGAATTTAATGGCAAAACAATCTATTATACAACGTCAATTAAAACGTGAACAGCTTATCGTTAAATACAATAAAAAACGGAATTTATTATTAAAACAATTTAAAGACTCAGAAACTTTTTCAGCAAAATTAAAAATTCATAAAAAGATTGAAAGGTTACCTCGTAATAGCAGTAAAGTTCGTTCAAGAAATAGATGTTGGAAAACTGGCAGAGGGCGTGGTGTTTATAAAGACTTTGGATTATGTCGACATGCTATTCGAGAAATGGCTCATAATGGTTTGTTACCGGGAGTTTATAAAGCAAGTTGGTAACGGTTTTAGACTTTGTCAAGTATCTATTTTTATTTCATTATTTTATTATTCCATAAATCTATAAATAAAAAATAATAATTTTAGAAATTTATGGATTTCTATATTTCTATTCA
>JAAUYI010236649.1_pt1 | contig 17806 bp, 18 predicted proteins | sample 7278041 | NCBI WGS metagenome assembly JAAUYI01 (sample SAMN14350216, study PRJNA611818) | marine sediment metagenome | isolation source: surface marine sediment (0.6m) | place: French Polynesia: Moorea | collected 2018-08
AGCTGTGGCATCGAACCTATGGATCGTGACGCAGCAGCGGCCTCCGTAATGTTGCAGTTCGCACGGGGGTTGGGGACCAACCTCCTCAATCGTGGATCCGGGTCCTCTGAGCAAAACCACACACCCAAGCGGTGTGGAGGGTTTGCTAAAGATTGGGAGTTGAAGCGACAGAAACCTCGGACGTAGCAGAGCGCAGTCCGTAGGTAGTTCATAATACTTGTGTTATTATCTACCGTTAGCAGCTTTAAGGGTTAAGGTTGACGCAAAAGATTTTGTTGACGATTAAATTCTCTTTCTTCGGTGGTTAAAACGGGAGACTCTATGGGCGATCGCATATCCCACTGTAGTTCAGCTAATAATATCAAACAACCGGCCATAATTAATCCAGTAACGAGAAATTGCCATTGAGTGAGATAGGTTAACAATGGTATTGCGAGTGAATGGATCAATCCACTAATTATAAAAGTTTGTGAACTCATTCCTATTCCCATAACAATATAACCAATGGCAGTTAATCCTAACCAGAGAGGACAAAGATTGATTAAGATGACACCGATACCTGCAAAAATACCCAAATCGGTAATCATTAATCCCACCACCATCAATCCTATCCAGAGATACACTATCCAGCGTAATTGTTCAACAGTTACCCAAAAATGAGTTAAACAAGCCATAATTACACTACCAACTAGGGTAAGTATAGACCAGATTATTGCTTGGAAATGCCAACTAATGGGGAAGAAATGGGCGGTCATAAAAATAACACTTGTTATAACTCCCCATAGCAGAAACACTTGATCAATTCGTGTATAAAATCTATAAAATAAGGTTTTTTGTCCAAAGCGTCCATAAATTTTTAAAAGTCCGCATAAATCCTGAATATCAAGATCTTCCTGCTTAAAACGCAGAAGAGGTTGAGATTTTTTAAACAATGGCTATCCTATTGAAATCAACATTAATTATCATTGTATTGTAACATTACTTTAAGATTTTTTCGCTTTATTTACCACCAATTAGGGGGAAATTGTCCCCCCTTGTTCCTATGGTTATTATTCGCTATGTCTACGATAAGCGACCATAAGTTCCTTGAACAACAATTTAACTAACCTATTCTCTACTCATTACTTATCAGTAGAGGGAAAAATCCATCGGGATATTCCTGTTAAACTATTGTGGTTCTTGATTGGCAGTGTTTTGCTCGACAACAGGATTGGCTGTTTGTGCTTCTAAAAGCTGTCGTTGTGCTTCCCGAAAAGATTTAGCTGCTTCGCTGAGGTTCTGTTGGGTATCTTCAGCAAATTCACCACCACTGCGACTCCGTTCTAAATTCGCTCGGTGCATTAACCCCAAAGGGTTCATAAAATCTCCTAATTCTCCATTAGGACTCCTTTCATTACTTTGATAAGGACTGTTGTCTACTTGATCAATGGACTGCGCTAGGGTTATCGGTGCCAACCCTAGGGTTGTTGCAACCAGAGTAAGGATAATTCCTAGTTGTTTTGCTTGAAATTGTTTAAAAATCATAAATTTCCTCAACTGTACATTATAGTAAAATCAGTAAACCATAGGTACGTCCACCACACTTAGGTGATCTTAATTCTGATAATAACCAATTTTAGATGAAATCGTTACTAAGGTCGTGTGAACTACCCCAACTAAATCAAAGATTATCCTCCCCATTTTTATCCCAAAATATTCCAACCATTTCCTAAATTGATAGCAACCAGCATCATTAATAGATTTGGCTAAACAATGATTTCTAACTAAGTTTTTAATCCTCTGTTTTCCTCTGACCTTAAATTCGTAAACTATCATCTGACGCTAGAACTTTTGGCGTAAATATATTTTAGCATGGATTTTTTAAGACGGGAATAAATTCCCTGTCGAGCTTATCCCCATAAATGGAATTTAGGGGCTTGCGCTCTCCGTTTTTCTCGGTCAAAATGTAGTTGTAGGTTATGGGTCAAAAATTTGTAGGTTAACAACCCAAACCAAAGAAAAGCTTTATTTTTAAACATAGTCAATGAATGATCACCCCAACGAGACATCACAACCCCTTTCGGAAGAACAAGTAGAAGCATTGATGCGATCGCTTCTCCATAAGGAAGGAACTTGGGTAGACTGGGGCAAAACCTGTCAACAGCTACAAAAAGCAGGATACAACAGTCAAACCCTCTTTGAAAAAACGGGTTTTCAAGCCAGTCAACAAAATTTAATTATCGTTGCTGCTCAAGTGTACGATAGTTTACTGACTACTAATGTATCCGAAGAACTTTTAAAATACTATCGCGGTCCTAAAAGCGATGTTCTCTATGAACTGCGGATCTTAAACCAAACTCAACGCCCTATTGTGGCACAATTAGCCAAGGATAAAAATTTAGATCACCTCGAAACTAGGGAAGTTAGCAAAACCTTTCAAACTTTTTCCTTGATGCCTCAGTTACCTCCAGGGTTTACCCTCCATCCTGGAGATGCTATGGCCTATCAATGCTGGAAACAGGCTAAGCAAAAAAAAGACCTTCAAGATCGAACTCGTTTGATCGCGAAAGGCTTAAAATATGCTATGTCGGAAACGGCACGGGAAGCCATTGAACGACTATTAATGGACTTCACCGTCACCCCTGAGCAGAGCGCGCCGTTAATGCCTCTCTATCGCGTTCAAAACCAAGAAGAGATCTCCCGTATCGTTCCCTTAGCAGGAAGCCTTCCCTTAACCAAAAAGGAGGTATTAGGGGTGGAAAAACTGGATATAGTTAGCCCATTTAACTCCATCGCTTATCATAACACAGGTTCTGTGGTTCCCCTCCCTAGTTGGCAAGCTGTGTTAAAAGCGGTTGATCCGGTGGCTATTTTATGTCAAAGCGATCGCCTACCCCAGTCTTTAACAGGGACACCAGAGGAAGTTTTAGTCTTAATTGATCGAGCAATTACTCAATGGAACGATCAGAGTTATTTTTTGGTAGAGGAAGCAGGAGAATTAACGTTTAAATGGTTTGCAGAATCTCCATCTGATTCCTTATTAGGTCAAGTCGTTATTGTCTTAAGACCTAAAAAGATTTTTGATGAAAATAATTTATTAGAACCTTGGCAAATGGATGATTAAGGGTCAGCATTTAGCTATCAGCCGTCAGCCATCAGCCAAAAATTATGAATTCCTAGCATCGAAAGTGACTCTCGTTTAAACGCGCTTTCATTTAAAAGCTGAATACTGAACACTGACGGCTGAATGCTTACGATTAAGAGAATGTAGAATGTACAATTAGAGCGTAAGGTGGGTTAGACGGTTATAATTTTGGTTATTACAGGAATATAACAATCCGTCGTAACCCAGCATTTTAGTTACAACAATTCGGTTTAATCATTGTGATAATGTTCAAACTTATACACATAAAAAAGTAGACTTATCTTTTGTGGGATGATTGACATTAGTAAAAAACATAAAAAAATACAGATAAAACTAACAAGTTTTGTCTAGAATTTGATAATATTAAAAGTGGAATTAAGTAAAAATTAGTCCAATAAACTTTTAACCTATGACAAACTCGGCTAACCTATCAGAAAAAATTGCCCAATTTTATGACACCTCTAGTAATTTATGGGAACAAATTTGGGGCGAGCATATGCACCATGGTTATTATGGTAGGGGAGGAAACTATCAGTTAAATCGTCGTCAAGCACAAATTGATTTAATCGAAGAATTGTTAATTTGGGCTAATATAAAAAAGGTTTCTAATTTAGTTGATGTCGGGTGTGGTATTGGAGGAAGTACCCTCTATTTAGCCCAAAAATTTAATGCTAAAGCAACAGGAATTACTCTATCTTCTGTACAGGCAAATAGAGCTACAGAAAGGGCTGCTGAGGTCAAATTAGAAGAAACAGTACAGTTTCAAGTGGCTGATGCTTTAAATATGCCCTTTCCAGACAATAATTTTGACCTGTTATGGTCATTAGAAAGCGGGGAACATATGCCAAATAAACTGCAATTTGTTCAAGAATGTTATCGCATTTTAAAACCAGGTGGTAAGTTTATTTGTGCTACTTGGTGTCATCGTCCAACCAATTCTTGGGCTGGAGAATTAACGGAAGACGAAAAACAACATTTAGAGGAAATTTATCGAGTTTATTGTTTACCTTATGTCATATCTTTACCTGAATACCAAAGCATTGCCCGTGACTGTGGCTTTAATAATATTAAAGTGGATGATTGGTCTATGGAAGTAGCAGCTTTTTGGGATATTGTGATAGACTCAGCCTTAAATTTAGAAGCCATAACAGGTTTATTGAACAGCGGTTGGCAAACCATAGAAGGAGCGTTATCATTAGGATTAATGAGTCGAGGTTATGAACGGGGTTTAATTCGATTTGGATTGATTTCTGGACAAAAATAATGAAGTTTTGGTTATGTTTTTTATAGTGATATGTTTCTACTAGGACAAAAATACTTAATTATTAGAGGTGAAAAGCAAAAAAAGATAATAAAACTGAAATACAGTTCTTTTGAGGTTTTAGATCGATATAAAATCTTAATTGGTTGCTTAGAATAACTGTAAGCATTCAGCTATCAGCCGTCAGCTTAAAACTATGAATCCCTAGCATCGAAACGTGACTCTCGTTTAAACGAATGCTTACGACCGACAAGGCGCGAGGTTCCCTCGCCAAGAGAATACGCGGTGACCGCTTTTATTCAAAAGCTGAACGCTGAACACTGACGGCTGAATGCTTACGAATAACTTCAGTTTGGTTCTGCTGACTCCTAAAATTCAGAGGCTTCTGACAAAGGTGCAAGATGTGAGTATAGGTATCATTACCCTTAGTTCTTCATCTTCTTCAAAATGAGAATTGCTGCTTAATTAGTTTCTTACTTGTCTTTTGACAGAGTTTATGATACTATGCTCCTTGATTATTCGGGTTGATATTACAGGGAACTAAGATTAATGGGTTTAAACTTAAAGTCAAAAATTAGAAAAATAGTTGATGTTTTCCAAGAGGACAAACCTGACTGGTTAATTAAACAATCATTGAAACAAAAATTTTTTCAATCTGCATTTAAAGTAATTCAATATAATGGAATTGATGGAGATTATGCTGAATTTGGTTGTCATGGTGGAATGACGTTTAATCTTGCTTACAAGGAAATTCAGCGAAGACAACTACCTATTAAAATGTGGGCATTTGACTCCTTTGAAGGATTACCTGAATCTGAATTACCTGAAGATCAACATCCAAAGTGGGTAAAAAACTCTATGAAAACATCAGTTGATGATTTCCACAAAATTTGCTCAAAAAATCAAATTCCTAAAGATAAATATGAAACAATTGTTGGATATTATGAAGAAACTTTAAATAACTGTTTAGAGAAAAGTTTACCTAGTAATATTTGTTTAGCATATATTGATTGTGACCTATATTCAAGTACAAAAACTGTTCTAGAATTTTTGAAACCACGTTTAAAACATGGAATGATTATCGCATTTGACGATTATTATTGGTGGTCATCTGAACAAATATCTGGGGAGCGTCTAGCAATGCTAGAATTCTTTAATAATAATCCACAGTGGAACTTAGAACCTTATGTTCAATACGGATGGGCAAGTAAATCATTTGTCGTTGAAGATCGAAAATTGCTACCCACATCAGGCGCACCTTTTAGAGACCCTTCCTAAACAAAACATAATTGTTGGGTGGGTTAGGCAAACTATAGCTTTTCGGGTTGGCTATACTTTTAAATGAAATTAGGTTCTAATTATGTTCAGAAAGTAATTTTTCTACTTTAGCTTCATCAACACGAGAAACTAATTTGTTTCTTTCGTGTAAGTCTCTTTGCGTTTTTGTTAAACTAATTGTTGAACCAATAGTAAAGGTTAAACCCATACCCATAAATGCCTTGATCCAACCATTAACAGGTAAATAAAGAATACCGACAGTAGTCGTGGAAACAGCTAAAATAAAAGATAACCAAGTTTGAATGACCCAAGCTGAACTATGATCTTGTGTTAAGTTATTTTTACTCATAATAATAGTCTCTGTGTATAAAGTAAAAACGAGATAATATCAAGACTAACAGTCTTGAACCAACCTAAGCTGAAAAAGTCTTGATATCATAGACGATAATCGACAAAAAGAAAAAATGGTACAGGATAAGGGACAGTTTTATAATTGGATATTCTCTAAATATTCCCTAACACTCTTTAACATCTTATTGTTGTAGTATAGATTAAGGAACACTTTAGGTTATGGAAATGCCCACTGTTTATCTTAAAGATGGAACAAATATAGAAGTTAGTCTAGAAGACTTAGAAGACTATTTGTATGATAATCACGATCAAATAGAAACCCGTCCTCGAAAACTCCGTAGGCCGCCTGTAGATAATTCTATCACCTCTGTTAGCAATAAATGATTACTGTTATGTTGGGCAAATCTTCCGCTTCAAACTCTCCTTGATTAAGTTTTTCTTGAGTTTTAGCGAAGAAAACACTACACCCAGTAAAAATTTTGTATTCAGTGTTAGGATTATCGTTGAGACTACGAATGTAATTCTTTTCTTGTCCTAATTCAGCGTAACAATATAGACCTCGTTTACCTCTAATTTCACCATACACGCAGCCGTTAGTGCAAGCAGCCTCAAATTCTGCTTTACTAGCTTTAATTCTAATAGTCATTTCACATTGTCCCTGTTTTGTAGACTTGAGTACAAACTAAGGTAAGTAAGCTCTAATCTATAGAGTTCAGCAATATCCCATTAATTCCGCTGTTTGCCATTCTAAAGTATCCCCAATGGTTGAACCATTATGATAAGCAGCCAATAAAATTTCACTGGTTTTGCCCCAACTAATGACACCATTGTGATCCAATGCGATCGCCCCTAAATCTCTTTCCCGTTGTTTAGACTCTTCCATGGACTTCTGCATCGCTTCAGGCAACGATAACCCATCTGCTACCCGAATAACCACCCGTGCAGCGAAACATTCATCAATAATATCTTCCCCTACACCGGTACAACTTACCCCGGCATCCCCCGTAGCATAATTACCGGCTGGCATCGCAGAATCACTCACTCGACCAATCCTTTCTAACCCTTTTCCTCCGGTAGAGGTTCCGGCCGCAATTTTTCCTTGACTATCTAAAGCAACAACGCCAATAGTTCCCCTCCGTGCTTCAGAAGACTCTGTACTGGCGAATAAACGCCCCATTTTGCGCTGAAAATCATCTTTCCATTCTTCAATCCATTCTTTAGCCCGAAACTCCGTTAAGGGGTCATAAATGGGAATGTTTAACTCTCTGGCTAATTCTGCTGCCCCCATATCAGAAAGAATGCGATCGCTTTCCTCTTGCAAATATTTAGCGAGATCGATAGGGTTTTTGACGCGGCAGATATTAATCACACCACTAAAGGTTTGACTTAACCCTTCCATCAAGGACGCACTCATGCGAATTTGTCCATCAGACTGTAACACCGATCCGGTTCCTGCGTTAAAACTGGGTTCATTTTCCAATAACTGACAACCCCTAACCACTGCATCTACTGCGGTTCCTCCATTGTTCAATAATTGATATACTTCGGTAACAATATCATGGAGAGAGGTTCGTACCTTCTTTAAACCTCCTTTATCGTCTAGGGAACTGGCACCGCCATGAATGATAAGTTTAGGTTGAGTTGTAGTCATGAGTTTTTATCCTGTAGTTGGGAACGTCTTCTGCGACATCGCTCAGAGCAATACTTTACATCATCCCAACATTTGGCCCATTTTTTTCGCCATGTGAAGGAAAGGCCACAAACGGGACATATTTTTGTGGGTAGATCAGATTTTGAACGTTGACGAGGCATTTGATTCGGTTATCAGTTGTTTCTTCTTGCTTTATTATAAGAATTGACTACTTTATTTTGACTCTTTATTAATGGTAACTACGTCTTCTACCAATTTATCGACTGTTTTATTAGGTTTTCGAGCTTTATCTGATCCTATTCGTTTACAAGTTTTAGGGTTACTGAAGACTCAAGAGTTATGTGTTTGTGATCTGTGTAAAAAATTAGATATTAATCAATCTAGGCTCTCTTTTCACCTCAAAAACCTTAAAGAAGCTCAATTAGTGCGATCGCGTCAAGACGGTCGTTGGATTTATTATCGTCTCAATTTATCTCAATTTGTTCTGCTTGAAAACTATTTATCTCAATATCAACAATTTAAAGATATTTTACCAGCCCAATCTTGCGATCAGCAGTAAACTTTACATCCTCTTATTGTAATTTCTGTCAAGTCTAGTTTACAAAAATTATTTACCGAACTTTTATACTAATTAAAAAATCAGTAATGATTTCAACACTTTTTTTGATAAGAATTTCCTCAAATCTAGGAAAATAGGGAGTTCTTAGACTTTTGTCGTAATTTTTACAAACAATACTCCCAATATATTCCAAAAATAGCATATCTGAAAATTTACAAAAATACAAGTCTTTATTTTCAGGCAAATTTTAGGAAAATCGGCAAAACCCATCTTTTTATGAAGTTATATTAAGCAGCAAAAAAGATTAAAATAAATCATAGATTCTTAAAAAGAAGATAAGTTAAAGCAATAGTTTAGCATAAGCAAAACAGCACTTAAGACAAAATTGAGGATAATGAGACAAGAAGACAATACAACCTACATATAAACTAGAATAAAGAATAAAACGATACCTTATGCTTAAAGCTCTATTTGGCGATCCTAATACCCGCAAAATCAAAAAATTACAGCCCATCGTTGCAGAAATCAACTTGCTAGAAGAAGATATTCAACAGTTATCTGACGAACAACTCAAGCAAAAAACCGTTGAATTTCGAGAAATGCTCGATAAAGCCAACAACGATGAAGAACTAGAGGATATTTTAGACGAAATTCTCCCAGAAGCCTTTGCCGTGGTCAGAGAAGCAGGTAAGCGCGTCTTAGGAATGCGTCATTTTGACGTACAGTTAATGGGGGGAATGGTACTCCATCAAGGACAAATTGCTGAGATGAAAACAGGGGAAGGAAAAACCCTTGTAGCCACCCTTCCGGCTTATTTGAATGGACTCACAGGAAAAGGCGTTCATATTGTTACCGTCAACGACTACTTAGCCCGTCGGGACGCAGAATGGATGGGACAAGTGCATCGTTTTCTCGGGTTAACCGTCGGACTGATCCAGTCAGGAATGAACCCAGAAGAACGTAAAAAAAATTATGCTTGTGACGTTACCTATACCACCAATAGTGAACTAGGATTTGACTATTTACGGGATAATATGGCTACTGCTATGGCTGAAGTGGTGCAACGTCCCCCCAATTATTGCATTATTGATGAAGTTGACTCCATTTTAATCGATGAAGCCCGCACCCCTTTAATTATTTCTGGTCAAGTAGAAAGACCCACTGAAAAATATATTCAAGCTGCTGAAATTGCCAAACAACTCGAACAACAAGAATCAGAAGAAGATCTCAAAGACTACGAAGTAGACGAAAAAGCCCGCAACGTTTTAATGACCGATCAAGGGTTTGAAAAGGCAGAAGAATTATTAGGGGTTACAGACTTATACGACCAAGAAAACCCCTGGGCCCATTACATTTTTAACGCCATTAAAGCTAAAGAATTATTCACCAAAGATGTTAATTACATCGTTAAGAATAAAGAAGTCGTCATCGTCGATGAATTTACGGGTCGTGTCTTAGCCGGAAGACGGTGGAGTGATGGACTACATCAAGCGATCGAAGCTAAAGAAGGGGTTCCCATTCAACGAGAAACCCAAACCCTCGCTACGATTACTTATCAAAACTTCTTCTTGTTGTATAACAAACTCTCAGGGATGACCGGAACCGCTAAAACCGAAGAAACGGAACTAGAAAAGGTGTATAACCTGCAAGTTACCATCGTTCCCACCAACCGACCTCCTCAACGCTACGACTATCCTGACGTAGTTTATAAGACCGAACCGGCAAAATGGCAAGCCGTAGCAGCCGAAGTCGAAGAAATGCACCAACGGGGTCGTCCCATTTTGGTTGGAACCACCAGCGTTGAAAAATCAGAAGTAATTTCCACCCTATTACAACAAAGTACAATTCCCCATAACATTCTCAATGCGCGACCCGAAAACGTAGAAAGGGAATCAGAAATTGTTGCTCAAGCCGGACGAAAAGGGGCTGTTACCATTGCCACTAACATGGCAGGACGAGGAACCGATATTATCTTAGGGGGGAACTCCGACTACATGGCCCGCTTGAAAATTCGGGAATACCTCATGCCTCAAATTGTTATGCCAGAAGATGATAACCTCATGGCAGGAGGGATAGCAGGAAATAACCGTCGGCCTCAAGGGTTTGGTCAAGACAGTAAAAAGAAAAAATGGCAACCTTCTGCTGATATTTTCCCCACAGAACTCTCCCCAGAAACCCAAAATATGATTAAAGATGCGGTTAAGTTTGCGGTGGATGAATACGGACAGCAAAGTCTCTCAGAACTAGAAGCAGAAGAAAAGATCGCCATCGCTTCTGAAAATGCCCCCACCGATGATCCTGTGATCCAAAAATTACGGGAAGTTTACAAAGCCATTCGTAAACAATACGACGCATTTACTGACAAAGAACACGACGAAGTGATCGACTTAGGCGGACTTCATGTTATTGCAACAGAACGTCACGAGTCCCGTCGGATCGATAACCAGTTACGGGGACGCGCCGGACGACAAGGAGACCCTGGATCAACTAAATTTTTCTTAAGTTTAGAAGATAACCTCCTAAGAATTTTTGGGGGCGATCGCGTGGCCGGTTTAATGAATGCTTTCCGTGTGGAAGAAGATATGCCCATCGAGTCCAAAATGTTGACTCGTTCCCTAGAAGGAGCCCAGAAAAAAGTAGAAACCTTCTACTATGACACCCGTAAACAGGTATTTGAATACGATGAGGTGATGAATAACCAAAGACGGGCTATTTATGCTGAACGTCGACGGGTACTCGAAGGCTTAGATCTCAAAGAGCAAGTGCTACAATACGCGGAGAAGACGATGGATGAGATTGTAGACGCGTATGTTAATCCAGAATTACCCCCTGAAGAATGGGACGTAGAAAACTTGGTGAGTAAGGTTAAAGAGTTTGTCTATCTCCTGGAAGATATCACCGCTAAGGACATGGAGGATATGACTGTTGCAGAAATGAAAATCTTTCTTCACGAAGAAGTAAGGAAAGCTTACGACATCAAAGAAGACCAAGTTGATAAAGTTCGCCCTGGTTTGATGCGAGAAGCAGAACGTTTCTTTATTCTGCAACAGATAGACACCTTATGGCGTGAACATCTACAATCAATGGATGCCTTAAGGGAGTCCATCGGTTTACGAGGGTACGGACAAAAAGACCCTCTCATTGAATATAAACAGGAGGGGTATGAGATGTTTTTAGAGATGATGATCGATATCCGTCGTAACGTCGTCTATTCACTCTTCCAGTTCCAACCCCAAGGTCAACCCCAAGCGGTTTAATGGATAAAGTGTAGGAAGCAGAGGAAGTAAGGGAGAGGTCGGGAAAATAATGAACCACTACCTATTCACTTTCTAAACTCCTACACTTCTGAACTCCCATACTCCTAAACTCCTACACTCCCATACTCCTGAACTCCTACACTCCCATACTCCCAAACCCCCAAAAAACGGAGAGGGTGGGATTCGAACCCACGTTGGCTATTAACCAAACCCGATTTCAAGTCGGGCGCGTTCGACCACTCTGCCACCTCTCCTTAATTTACTATCCATTTTAACATGGTTTCAGCTATAGTCTGTTTACACTCAGGTCAGTTCTAGCATAAGTTCATACATACGCTCTGCCCATTTCTGCCAGTTCAAGCGAGCTTCATACTCTGAACGAGAGTCTTTCACAAGGTTTTCATACTGTTGTGCATCAGAAAAACTAGCTTTAATTAACTCAGCATAATCTTGACCTGATGCAGATAAAGGTAACATAAATCCATTTCTGCCATTTTTAATAATGGTAGGAATACCTCCCACATCTGTGGTCACAACAGGAATACCGTAAGCATTGGTTTCACAAATAACAATGGGTGAACAATCAGCACGAGTAGGAAAAATGAGAAAATGAGACTCTAATAATAAATGATTAAATTTTTCTCGTTGTTCAGGGATATTTTTGTCTAAATAGGGAATTACTCTCAGCTTTTCATGTTTATATTCTGGAGGAGGATCACAACCTACAACTAATAGTTCAGCGTCTACTCCAAGATCAAGTAAAGATGTTAAAGTATCAAAAGCAAATTTACCTCCTTTGCGTTCCCAATTTCTACCAATAAATAAAAGATGACACCTACTTACACCACACTTGTCCATTATCTTCTGAGCATCGGGTATGGTATCAATATTAGCCCCAAAAGGAACAATTTCTATCTTTTCGGGATTAGCCCCATAATCTTGAATTGCTGAATTGGCCGCCCATTGAGAAGGATAAACTAACTTATTCGCACGCAAAATTGCTGAAGTTTCCCATTGCTCCTCCTCCTGATTATCTTCTAATTGATAAGTCTCAACCAATAATTTGTGAGTCACATCGGATAAATAAATAATCGGGATATCTGTTTCTAGATATTGCATCTCTTGAGAAGCGACTGGAGCAAAAATCACATCAAGAGAATGACGTTGCAGTTGTTCCTGAATAACTTGACTAAATTGAGGATCAACAGAATTTTGAGGAGGTGGCTTTTTGATAAAATTATTCTTGATTTTTCGCCATATTTTACCTGATATTCCTAAAACTTCTGGAACATAAGGATTACCTAAATTGATTAGGTTAATAGGCACTGAATGAAGAGATTGATACATCTGATAAAGTGTACCTGAAAAAACCATTCTATCTAGATAATTTTGAGCTGAAAAAAAGCCTATGTTCAATTTATTCATGGAGATGGAAGAGTTAAGTTTAATCGGTTGTGAGAAGGCTTCATTAATGAATAATGAACAATCACTTCTCCCTTGAGGGAGAAGATTGATCAACAAACCCTAAATAATTATTAATTGTTAATTATTAATTATTAATTGGTAACGGTTTACCCTCAAGATACTCAGGAATGGGAGCATCCATCAATGATAATAAGGTAGGAGCTAAGTCCAAGACGTGTCCAGATGAAATTGTCGTATTGGCTTTAATACCTGGTCCAGCACCAAGAATTAAGCCTTCTGCTCTATGGCTTCCTGCTCGATAGTGAGGTAAAGGGCCAAAGCGTCCATAGTCAGGACTCTCCATTACATCCGTAGGATAATCATCTTGCCAGACAATAATTAGGTCAGCATCCGGTAGTTTTGGGTTGCGATCGCTGGGATCTTTGCGGGTACGAACAATCTTTCTAACCATGGGAATCCCTTGGCGAGGTTCTTTCAGGGCATAAAGCTTATCACACAATTCATCACACAACCCATGATACTCAGAAGGAGCAACTTTTCCCTGGGGTTCTCGTCCTTGGAGATTAATACGAATGTAACCCTCAGCAAAGCTCGGTATGGCAAAAGCTTTCATCGAAGGCCATAAAGGTTTATACCATTGCGCCGGGTTCCAAGGCACAACCCTATCTCCTCGTCGTCTCAGTTCATAGTGAGAAACTAAATCGGGTTGCTCGGTTTGATCAAGATAGGGTTCGAGTATTTTGAAAATCTTTGTTGGTGTTTCTTTTCGCAAAAAACGACGAATGGGATTAGATTCGTATTTATCTCCCCACAAATGTCGCTCCCAATAACTCCATTTCATCTGTGTCAAAGGAGGTGGTAAGGGTTCCGATGGGTCTCCATAAGCAAGTCGCCACTGGCCAGGAAAGTTAAACCGATACATCAACTCAGGCAGATAGACAAAGCTAGGTAAGTCAATGGTAGCAGGACCCATTCCATGAGCTGAGAAAATCACAATATAGGCGTTTTCTGGGGCTTTTTCTAAAATTTTACCAATGGCATCATCCATTGCTTGATAAATAGCCAATAAGGGATCGTGGGAAATCCGAGATTGAAATGCTTCATACAAAGGATGCTCCGGTTGACTTAAATGCCACCAAGCATGACCACCTGAGTGAGGATCGTTGAAGACTGTTAAAAATAAATCCCAATTTTCTCGTTCCAGTAAATCTCGACAGATGGCAGTCCGATGAACTATTCCTGTCCTCAGTTTTTCTTCTAATTCCAGGGTCTGTTTTAGATTGAGGCAGATGGGATAGTCATTATGCAAAGCTGGACTTCCACCATGTTTTTCTAGCAATTCTTCTAGGAGGGATTCTGGTAAGGAAGCAGTGGGAACTTGGGGAGAGTGCGCCCCCCAACCCCCCACCTGAAGGCCATTAATTTGAGGAGTTAACCGAACTTGGGGAACATCAAAAGTGGCTACCCGATAATCTTCTCCTAGAGCATAGAAGGCGGGATATTCTTTAAAATCGTAAGCAGCACGGGTTTCTGTTTCGTAGGTTCCCTCTCGAAACCCCATATGCGCCCAAAACCCAGTTTTTTGAGGGGAACAACCTGTGGCAAATGTTGTCCAGGCTGTTTCTACATTAGAATCATCAAAGTTCTGCAATCTTCCATAAATTCCTTGTTCACGAAGACGAGACAAGTTTTTTAAGTATCCTTGAGACATCCAATCTTCTAGCAGAGATGGTTCTGCAGCGTCCATACCAATGGCAATGACTGGGTTCTTAGTTTTCTTCATCTAACTTACTTGAGCTTTTTATCTATAAAAGGTATTCAAGTTAACTGTATTATATTAATTCTAATTCAGTTACTTGTTTTTAGTAGTAATCGCTTTAAAAGTCCCTTGTTTAAGTCGTTTTTAACTAACAAGAGGCTCTCGTACATTAATAGCTGTTAAATCACCTGTTTATTGTACAGTAAAAGGGCTAATCAATAATATATTAGCCCTCGCTTATCACTCCGTCAATCATTTCTAAGAATACTCTCGATTACCAATCATAGGAATGATTCAGAAGCTCATATAATTTTTCATTGAAAGGGATAAAATAGCTCTTAAGTTTCTCTAATACCTCTTGATGTTCGGCAGTTACTTCTACAGCTTTGCCAACATTATAACTTTTTGCCTCTAGTTGGTCTAGAATAGCTTCAGGGAAATGATCAATTTCTAGAAAATCACAAATGTTATTTAATAACGCTCTTTTGTTATTTTTTAATTCCTCGAAACTGAGAATAAGCAGATTAGTTTTGTTAAAGTATTGGTAATAGTTATTTAATTGTTCTACATATTTGCCACGGTTGACATACTCATAGGGATAGATTCCTGGTTCACACTCACCCTTTAATTCTTGCTCAATCGCTTCAGAAAACGTACGATGATCGGCAATTTTTCGATTATTTTCAGATACATCAGGGTTAGTTCCAAAACTATGATACATTTTCCAAGCTGAGTAAGCACGGTCAACTGGATTTCTTAAAATCACAATCATTTTAATCTCCCCCAAATCTTTCTTAATTCGTTGGGGAATATCAGGAAAGTAAAGGTAACTTGGAGATACATCAAAAGTTAACCGATTTCCTTTTTCAAATTTAGAAGGAAAACAACCCAAATACCAACTCCATCCTTGATTATAATGTTCTGGAACATCAAAATAACGAACCTCTTTCCAGGTTTTGTTGCCAAGAATCTGAGGGTGTTGGACTAAATAATTATATAAGGAAGTTGTTCCTGCTTTTTGTGCGCCAATAATTAAAAAATTAGGGGAGGATTTGATCAGGGGATAAATGAACTCTTTAACTAGCTTTTTCATCAGATATTATTAATGGTATGGTGTATTAGTTACTGTAAAGGTTTTTGTCATCTAGAAACACCCTAACCTCTACTTTTTCTTTATATCGCAATAAGTTGTGAATTGTGAGAATTAAGTCTAAGTAAAAGGGAACAGGGAACTCCGGAACGGGGAACAGATAAGAAAAAAGATATCTTATGAATCATTCCTGATTCCTATATAAGAATTGCTCACTCTTTAACAAAGCTTTAATAGCTCTTGACAGACTATTAGTGCTATGTTAGTTTATGTTTGCTCAAAATAACAATTATCATAAACTAAATTTACTATGCACCGCAACCTTTAGTTGAATCCTAACAATTAAAAATTTAGAAAAACTAGAGATTAGAATTTAAGATAATGAAAAAATTACTACCCCTTTTTTTACAAATAGCTGCTGGTACTACCTTACTTTTCTCAATGGTACCAACCTCAGCCAGAGCTTCTATACTTTGGGCTGAGTCTAGTGGAATATTGGAGGCAAATAATTTTTGGTACAATCGAGTAGAGCGTTCAACATCCATAAAGGGTTTTGATGAAGAGCAACAAGTTACCCTGGATACAGCCATTCCTCATCAGAGTCTAAATGAGTGGGATGATCTTACCAATCTTTTATACCTTGATCCAGGAATGGTGGTTGATAGCCATATGCTCTACTTTGCCAATCCTAATCCGCGAGATGGAAGGATAACAGCAGAAGCTACAGTTAAGTTTTCAGGGACAATTGTGGGACTCATCGGGGACTCAAGCTTTTTCTATCCTTATAATTATTTGTTTGCACCAAATGCTACTAATAATCCGGCTAGTGGTGGTTGGACTCTTGAAGAAGAATTATCTTGGACTCCACTGGATGAAGTGCAATTTGTGTCTGAAGATACACTTCAATTGAATTGGACGACTCGCTCTGCAATTGATCCTTTACGAGTATTAACCCTAAGTGCAACCCAAGCGGTGCCTGAACCCTTAACCCTATTAGGAGCAGGAACTGCTATAGTAATGGGAGGATTTTTTAAGTCTAAGCTCAAAAATAACTCTAAAAATGTCATTGAAGGAGACAGGAGTTGAGATTTTAGATTAATTGTTGATTGTCATTATGAACCCGTCAATCTTTTATTAGTAGACAAACATCATGAAAAACTTAATATCTAAGCTAAAAGTCATCCTTTTAACTCTCGGTGTTTACACAGGAGTTGTAGGTTTTCCTAATATAAGTGAAGCAGCCATTATATGGGGAGATGCCTTAACAGATTCGATAGATTGTGAAAGTGTTGGTTATCTTGTTACTTGTGGACAAATTGAATACTATTCTAAGGAGTTTTATCCCCCCATACCCCCTTACAGTGACAGTGGTAGCGGTTACGAAGTCCCAGAATTTAACAATGTAATTTACGCATTTGATGAGAAACAGGGTGTTCTCCTTGAAGAAGATGTGAGAATTGCCAAACCAAATCCAAGTTATGTCGAGAATGAGTTTTTTGCCAATCTCAATCCAGATCCAACTCAAGTTACCGATAGTGATCTAGCATATGATTGGGATGCTCCTCGCTCCACTATGCCTATTCTATCGGCAGGAACATTAGTGGATAGTCACTTTCTTGCTTTTCTTGGAAAACCTGGTGATGGGAAGCGAGAATTCGCTAGTGCCGTTGTGAAATTTGATAATCCAATTATCGGATTTATTGACACTCGGGATAGTGATTTCACCAATCATATTTTTTCACATACTCAATATGATATCTCTGCTAGTAGAACTTTAGAAGGACTGAGATGGACATTGGGAGGAATTCATACGCGAGACTACGTTAAAGTATCCGAAGATAATCCCTACATTCTCGAAATTAAACTGACAACATTTGATGCTTTTGAAGGTGTAAGGGTATTAACTCAAGCTTCTTTCGGCCAAGCTGTACCTGAACCTTTAACTATATTAGGAGCAGGAACTGCTATAGCAATGGGGGGATTTTTCAAGTCTAAGGTAAAAAGTAAAACTAAAAAAGCTAAAGATGTGTAATTAACATAATCTTTTCATC
>JAAUYI010176419.1_pt1 | contig 17798 bp, 12 predicted proteins | sample 7278041 | NCBI WGS metagenome assembly JAAUYI01 (sample SAMN14350216, study PRJNA611818) | marine sediment metagenome | isolation source: surface marine sediment (0.6m) | place: French Polynesia: Moorea | collected 2018-08
TGGCTAGTTTTATAGTCATATTTATATGACTTTGACTATTAGACTGGGACTTATAGTCCCAGGTGGGTGTGATGGAAACCCCATCATATTTTATGGGACAAACCACTAGAAGGGTATCGCTACACGGACGCTTGCCCACGCAGGTGTGCTACTCTGCGAGAAGCCGCACTCAAAGAGAAGCCACGACCTGTCTACCGCGTCTAATGCTTGTAGGGACCCTACCCTTCTAGGGTTTGGGTGTTTTTCAAAAATTGGGATGCTTCCCCCATTTCCCAGTAAAATAACTTGACATCGTCACACACAACAGGTGGAAAATCATGGCTGAAGCGACTATTGGAATTATTGGTGGCAGCGGTTTATACAAAATGGATGCTCTTGAAGATGTGGAGGAGGTGCAAATCCAGACACCCTTTGGCTCACCTTCTGATGCTGTGATTCTAGGAACATTGGAGGGTACACGAGTAGCTTTTTTAGCGCGTCACGGTCGTAATCATACGCTGTTACCTTCTGAGTTGCCATTTCGCGCTAATATTTACGCGATGAAGCAATTGGGTGTGGAATATTTAATCTCTGCGAGTGCGGTAGGTTCCTTGAAGGAGGAAATTAAACCTCTGGATATGGTGGTTCCCGATCAATTTATCGACAGAGACAGGACAAAACATCAGGTTTCTAGCTTTTTCGGCGAAGGAATTGTTGCTCACATTGCTTTTGGTGACCCAATCTGTCAAAATTTGGCTGGAATTGTCAAAGATGCGATCGCTTCTTTAAATCTACCAGATGTCAATCTGCATCACCCTGGTACCTATGTTTGTATAGAAGGACCTGCATTTTCCACCAAAGCTGAATCTAACGTTTACCGTAGTTGGGGTGGAACTATCATTGGGATGACGAACTTAGCAGAAGCGAAGTTAGCACGAGAAGCAGAAATTGCTTATGCTACTTTAGCGCTGGTGACAGATTATGATTGTTGGCATCCAGATCACGATAATGTTACAGTGGAAATTGTGATTAATAATTTACAACGCAATGCCGTAAATGCACAGAAGGTTATTCAAGAAACTGTACGGCGTTTGAGTGAAAATAAACCCTCTAGTGATGCCCATTCCGCTTTGAAATATGCAATTTTGACTCCTCTGGATAAGGTTCCAGCAGCGACTAAAGAGAAGATGGGGTTGATATTGAAAAAGTATATGTGATGTAACATACTCCTACACTGATGCGGTCGCATACAGTGTAGGCTTGTGTGAAACTCATGTTAATTCACTTAAAATAAGATTATTCGTTGTTATCTATGATCCGCAAATTTATGGTTTTCTAGCACTAACAAGTGAGTAATAACCGTAAGTTTGAACTATTGATATTTCTGAGAACCCAGCTGATTGCAGAAGTTGATCGAACTTTGCTGCACTAAATTGCTTACCCTCAGTAATCCAAAATAGGCACATTGAAAATGAAGTAGCAATTAGGGGACTGTCTTTAGTATCTGACAATAGTATTTCTTGAGCCACTCCGCGCACTAAAGTGACGCGGATTCAGGCATTACCTTCTAACTTGTCGCTCTTTACAGCTATCTGGTTAGAGGTTAGCACTTCGTCGGACACCTGCTCCAAGGAACTATAACCGTTCCTACTTTTACACTCGGCTACTCGATTCGCAGGTTGTTGATATTGCTTCCATGCGTCCAACAAGAACGGCTCCGTCCTCGGATACTCACATTGAGCATCCCACAATGAAAGCTTATCGTTATATACGCATCTACTCAAAAATGCAGAGAATAAATCGCGATGCATCACAAACCCGGTTACATCTTTATGTATCCTTTGAGATAGACTTTTCTTGATACGAGTTCCATCTAAATGTGTTTGCGACAACGTGGTCTTTTGAGTAGAAAATGTTAGAAAATAACCGCCAGCATTCTCAGCTTTGCGTTTAAGTTCCGATTGAAAAAATCCTGGTGATTTGGCAGAAATCGCTTTACCGTAACGTTTTTGCCATCCTTTAATACTTACTCGCTCTGTTTTAATTTGATTACCATGACGCAAAATATCATTAACCAGCTTGCGGTTCTGAGACTTTGCATAACTAGATTTGCGACGTTCTAATTCAGCCTTTTTAGCTTGTATCCGTCGATAATTGCGGGTTTTTATCCATTGCTTTTTACCTTTTTTAACCTTGCCTTTTTTAGGTACAATTTTGTTCCCAACTTTTTTGTCAAAGTCAGATTCAAAATTATCAGGATTATGCATCCGTTGAGAACGTTGCATTTGACGTTGCAATCTTTTAATCTCACGTTCGTAAGTCGGAACTTTGTCCGCAAACGGTAAAAGACCTGCTTTGTAGTTAGCAACAAAAGCAACATTTGAAATATTTACATCTAGCCCGACTATCCCTGTAGTTACATAGTTTTGAGGTTTTTGATAAGGAAATCCCTCGTTGATTAATTGAATAAACCAGCGCTTTTTACCGTTTAAATTCCGCCATAAAATACGGCAATATTTAACAGGTGAATTTAAGCCATGAACTATCACCGGGTTGTTCCAATCAATAATGGGCTTTATATTTAAGCCACACCAAGCTACTTGATCGTTAACCCAACGCAAACCTTGCTTGTTTGATTTACCTTCAACAGATTTAAAGCGAGATGCTACTTTAAATCGTACTTTTTTAGCCATCCCAAACAATATACGCTCAACAGCTTTAAACGCTCTGGTAGCTAATTTTTGTTGAGTATTAGAATCAACTAGCGAGGCAATCCATACAGATGATTTAGCAGTTAAAACGGCAAAGCTTTGTATCTCATAATCAGAAAATCTTGCCTGTTCTCTTGCTGTTTTGAATAATTCTTTACGCTGCTTTTTATCTTTATCTCGATTTAATTTTTTAGCTTGCTTGTATGGCTCGGAATTACGTACCAAGTTCATGCGAACCAACGCTTCGTTGAGACAAGCATTATAAAGCTGTCTACCAGCTTGAAATCTAGCAGTTAATTGTTTATTGATCTTGCTATCAACCTTAAGCGGTAATTCAGTTATAAACGATGGAGTTGTTTTGCGAGCCATTTGAGGGACCTCTCAAATGTTGTTATATTATCAGTATACACATGGAGGTATAAAATGGCAAGAAATAACTTTGGTCATTTCAAAAAAGGTCACAAACTAGGTTTTACAACAGATAGATCGGAACCACTGACATCTATAGTTAATCTCAGAGTTACTCATTCTCAGAAAAACAAACTAAAAAACGTCCCTGACTGGCAAGAACGACTTAGAGAATATATAGATTTCTTGAACAATAATGTTGATGGCGAATAAATTCGCCCGTGTCAAATTTCCGCCCCGATATAAATATGCGGGGCTACCATTTTCCCGCGTGCTTTAGGTGTAAATATTTTTCCCATCCCCAATCGTGAAAAATGTTACTGAATAAAATTGCATCGTAGCCATCAGGAAAAGGGTCTTTGAAAAAATCTCCCACACATGTATCTACTCGGTCAAAACGAAGGAAGAGGGTTTGAGCACAAGAGGGTTTGAGCGGTTTTATGTTTGTGTTGAAGCTTGCACTCCTACCAAACTTTACCCGTCTTTTACTACGCTTAACCTGTATCCAATTGAGTTGTTAGAAGATTGGTCAAGTAAGCAAATTTGGTACTAATAGTTGACTCTTATAGTATTCAACTGTTTTGCAGATTCCTTCATAATGATCCATAAAATTGTATGAGGGGAAAACTTGTCTAAATTGTTGAGCATCCAATATCTTTTTTGGAGCGCCATCTTGATAATCTGTTCGGAAAACTAATTCTCCCTTAAACCCAATTGCTTTTGCAATCAACTCTGCTGATTCTCTAATTGAATAACCTTTCTGTTGTGCTAAATTAACAGGATAAGTCAAGTCCAAATTAAGTTTTAAGGCTCTTTTGAAGAGTTCTGCAACGTCATCAACATAAATCCATTCTCTAACTGGAACACCAGTTCCCCATATTTCAAACTCAGTCTGACCTTCTACTTGGGCTAAAATCATCCTAATTATCATTCCATTAAGGGCATGAACTTTATTTGGGTCTGTCGAATCACCAGGACCGAAAGCATTTGGTATGAGAAAATTATGTGTCTTAATCCCAAATTCTGATGCGTAGCAGCGTGAAATCATATAAAGTACTCGTTTGGCATTACCGTAAGAGTAAACTGACTGATGTACATCTTTTTCTAACCATTGTGATTCAGTATAAATTTCTGCCTCACCTTGATAGGAACAGTTAGAAAGTGGATTAATAATGAGAGCAGATGGACAAGCAAATTGAGTAGCTTTATAAAGATTAAGACACATCAGTATATTATCATGCACTATAGTACCATGCCGCGCTGATACATAGTGTAATCCCCCTACGTGAGCTGCACAGTTATAAATAACATCAGGTTGTACTTTTTGAAAAACTTCCTTTGTTAAATTATAATCAATCAAATCTAACCCGTCTCTTCTAGATAGTGCAATAATTTGGTGTTCGGTATTGCTTAAAACTTTGACAAGACTTTTGCCGAAAAACCCATGTCCACCCAATACTAAAATTTTCATACTTTTTACCTCATAAATTTCGGGAGCAACGGGATTGAGTTAGGTCTATTTTTTTTGATTTTTAGTTAATTTTAATTTTTATTATGATTGTAAATTATCTAATCAAACCAAAATTAATAATCATTATAGATATTACATACTAACTAATATTTTTACAATCATTTTAACGTGAGTTAAACAGCAATCACAAAGCAGAAAGCTGACTGGCAGAAAGGTTTAATACAGGGAATAAAAAACAATATACTCTAAACGGATTAATGATTGTAGATTGTAAGTTGGAGAGCCACTCCGTTGCGGAGGACAGTTGCATGGACGGGTTTCCCGACTTGTGCAAACTGTCCGTTGAGGTTCCCTCCGTTGTAGGAAGTGGCGTTTGAGGTACGTAGGCAAAGCCTTCGGTGTAGGGTAAGCCAACAAAAACCTACTTGTTGTTGGGTTACTCTGCTCAAAGCCTCCCGACCGTCGTCTACACTTCTTACCACTCCGTGGAAGCAAGCTACAACCCAACCTACGAAAAGTTAAGTTTTTAGCCCTTTACCGTAACTAATATTCACACGACCTGATAAATAAAACTAAAACTTGCCCAATTATTCACATCCAAGGAATAAGATTCAGTAGTTTGACTGCTATCACCTTTGTGGTTACTAGCATTGTGTAAATCTTGTAGTAGGGCTTGCACTAATTCCACGGATTCAGTTAGGGTTTGAATATGTTCTTGACCGCTTCCAGAATTTTGAGCAGCTTGTTCTGCTAAGGTTTTCTTAAAAGGTGCAGTACTTAAGATAACTTGGGTTTCAGCAAAGAAAGCAGAACCAGTTACTACCCAGCGATAACCAACAGTATTGGATGGGATAATTTGTGTCTCTCCAGGATTAATAATAATACTTTGCAATGCTGATTCATCATCTGGACTGTTACTTTCACTCTTACTATCCCCTGGATAAAATGCGTAGGCATTTATGGCGCTATCTAAACCCACTATCATTAAGTACAGTGGGCGATCGCTCATATTTTGCACCCGGAAGGCTATACGGCTACCTATGGGGACAGTAGGAAGTCGTCCATTGTCAATGGGAAATGATTTCTTATTGACATCTGCTGCAGTGCGATCAGGCATTGTTTCCCGTTGTACCAGGGTTCGTGAGGAGATGCCTTGAATTATCTCCATGGTTACCTTAACAGGTAAACGAGAAGAACCTTCATTTTCTGTGAGTCGCCATAATTTTGCTGCTAGCAGGGTTTTTAGTTTCGGTGATAACCTATTGATTGTGACTTTCAGCGCTTCTCCTATTTCTCCCACGCTGTTAGGAATTAAGTCTCCTGCAAGGGAAAATAAACCGTAGCGACTCGCAGATATGCTGATGGAAGTAGAGGAACCCCAATCTGGGATCTTGGTTTTTGGTAATTTAGCAAACAAATAATCCGCTGATTGTTCTCCCGCTACTACCGATGATACATCGTTAATGTTAGAAAAGGCACTGGTGGCGTCTACACGCTCAATTCTTTCTAATTTTGTATCCAGACCAATGGTTAAATCAATATTCCGGGGTAAAATCCGGACTTTTTCTTGAATCAGCTGTCCCACTTGTGGCTTGGGTGTACCAGGGGAAATTTGTGCTTTTGCTTTTAATCCTTCACGCGATCGAAATACCAGTTTACTGCTGGCATTTTCTTGTGTGACAAAGGTGAATTGGGAATTTACCCCATAGTATTGTAATACTTGTGGCGGTATTCCCCCTAACCACAAATTGACGTTTTTACCGTCTTCTTCTACTGCTTTGACTACCCCTTGGGCACCCAGGGTTAAATCTGAGAGAAAAGCCTCGGTAATTAGCTTGGGAGTTTTCTTTCCACCCAAAAAACTAGGTTGTTGGGTGCTACCTAGTTTGTACATCGAATTTGCCCCATGGGAAAGGCTGACTCGAATTGTACTGCTTGGGGTAGCTGACCACAAGTACTGTGTTAAAGCATAGGTAAATAACCCCGCACTAAAACCAGATAACAGTGCTTCTCTAGCAACTTGATTGGTATCAGAGGTTGCTGTTAACAACATCCCAGATACGGGGCTAAGTAAACTCTTAGCTGTTAACAGGTTTTGTAATTTTTGCTGCAATTCCACTTCCTCTGCTGCAAGATATGCATCCACAGAAGAAGGAGTATTACGAATTCGCCATCCCGTAGGTACCACGGTGGCAGGAGTAGAAAAACTAGTATCTAATACTGTGGTTACCTTGTCCGTAGCCAGGGATTGCAATAACAATAGCAGTGTTTCTTCCCAGAGATAATCTAGCTTTTTCCCAGTGCTGTCAGTAGTCACTAGGGCATTTTCCAATTTTAGTAGGGATTTTCCCTGTTTAACGCGACTACCATAACCACTAAAGTGGACAACAACAATATCACCCGCTTTGGCTTGCTTAACTAAATGCTCACTAAAAGCATTCTCAATCCCTTTTCTGGAAGCTTTTTCGTTAGTTAAAGTTACTATATCTGAAGATTGGAAGCCAAAGCGGTGAATCAATAATTCCCTTTGCAATTCCACATCTGTCAGACAACCATTAAGCGCCGGACTCTGCCGGTAATCGTTAATACCTATTAATAAGCCCAATTTGCGTGGGCTGGGTTCTGCCAAAGCTTGATAATAGCGATTTGCCAGGGTTAACCACCCAGCCTCAAATATACCCATCGCCGCGAGTATAGAGCCAAAATTTTGCAAAAAAGTCCGCCGCTTCATAATTAGCTATCAGCCCTCAGCCATTATTAAATAGCAATCCTAAGTTATATGTCACTCAGAGTATAAGGGATATTGCTCCCTCTAATCCCATAGCATGACAGCTAAATTTTCACAACTTTACTCAGATTGCTATATCAGCTTATAGGGCTGACGCCAGCAATGCAACGTCGAATTTTATACTTTTGCCCTAAGCTGGTACTTCTACTCGCATTGCCCGTGCTAACTCTGCTGCTACTTCTGGACGAGAAAATTCTGGTGGTGGTAATTCACCCCGACGTAACATTTCTCGTACTTTTGTACCAGATAGGTGTAGTCGTTCTTCTGGTTTGCTGGGACTGGTTTTACTTGTCGCCATTTGTTTGGTGCGAGTGCAGTAGAAGGCGTGTTCAAACTTCATGGGCACAATTCCCAATTCTTCTGGCTTAAACTCATCAAAGATATGCTGAGCATCGTAAGTGCCGTAATAGTCACCTACACCAGCGTGATCCCGTCCCACGATAAAGTGGGTACAGCCGTAATTTTTACGGACTATGGCGTGGAAAATTGCTTCCCTTGGACCAGCGTAACGCATTGCAGAAGGGTTAATTGCCAGAATTACCCGGTCTTGGGGGTAATATTTTTCCATGAGAATTTCATAGCAACGCATCCGCACATCGGCGGGAATATCATCGGATTTTGTCGCCCCTACCAAGGGATGCAAAAATAAACCATCTACGGTTTCCAGGGCGCATTTCTGGATATATTCATGGGCGCGGTGGATGGGATTGCGGGTTTGGAAACCTACCACTGTCCTCCAGCCTTTTTCCTGGAACATCTGCCGGGATGCAGCGGGATCGATTTGGTATTTGGGGAACAAGGGATGGTCATCACGTTGCAATAACCACACATCCCCTGCAAGATTTACTGAACCTTGGTTATAGACTACTTGAACCCCAGGGTGCTTCTGTTCATCAGTGCGGTAAACATTGACAGCTTCCCGCTTTTTATCGTATGTATATTTTTGAGTTAATTTTAATACTCCGATATACCTACCTGTGGAGTCATCTAAACGTACTAGGTTCCCTTCCTTGAGGGAAGCAGCAACTTCTTCATCCACCGACAGGGTTACGGGAATTGACCAAGCAACACCGTTTGCCAGTCGCATATCTGTAACCACTTGGTTATAGTCCTCCTGGTTCATAAAACCAGTCAGGGGGCTAAAACCACCAATAGCAATCATTTCTAAATCGGAAACTGCGCGCTCATCTAATTGCACTCGCGGCAAAAAGTCAGCTTTTGAGAGAAACTCTTCCCTTTGTGCGGGTGTAGCAATGCGATTTATCAGTTCCCCTCCGTGAGGAGCAATGCCCTGTTTATCGTAACTCAAGGTAATCCCTTCTTAGCGATAACTGCAAATTGTTAATTATTTATTAATTTATCATCAAGGGGGACATAGATGGCGGGTAGTGGATTAAATCCCGTACATTAATGTTAGATATCATACATTATCCTTTCTACTTTCTGCGGCTTGTCTTGAGGTTAAAAAAGCTTGTTTATAATCAATAATTTCAAATTTATAGCAGTAAAGAATGGTTATTGTTCATTGGTAATTGGTAATTATGTATGTGGGGAAAAGTGCCCCCGCGCTTATTGAACAGCAACGGTAATTCTCGAACCTTTGACCTCAATTGTTTCATTGGGCTTAATCTCAATTTTTTGGTTGTTAAGATACCAAGAAGTTACTTCTGGTTCAGTTAGCTTTCATGGCATATGGAAGGCTGGTATATCTACTATTTACGTTCCAAGAAAAAAATGAGGTGTTGCATAAATGCGGGATGATTCCCTCTTTACAAGGTTTTACGTTGTAATGGATTTTAGGGAGGCTCTACCTCCAGAATTGATGGGAGGCAGAACCTCCCTAAAATGCGTTTCCAGGCTCAGCCTGGAAACGAGTTCGTGCAAGAGGTCTGTTTGTGTATAAAAACACTAATTTCATGTTGATTTCATTTTGAAATGTAATACTCTATAGATGAAAAGCTAATAATTCACTATTAGGACTTACGTAACTGTCACACTTGAAAGTTAATTTTTGGTTCGTAGTGAGTACTTTATGACTCAAAATAGGGGTTAAAACCCTTACTACAAACAGTATGAATATGTCAGTTGCGTAAGTCCTAACTATATATTTTTGTGATTGAATATTAACTCTGTAGCAAAATAGAGAGTTTAAGATCGAGATAAAATTACCATGAGGTCAAAATTGATGCTCAAATCATATTTTAAATGGTTATTGCCCTTGGCTGGTATTGCTGTGGTGGGAGTTGCAGGACTATTTTACTGGCTTCCAAGCACTGGGAATAATACTCAAAACTCTGTTAACAATTCTCAAGGGATTGTTACTAATAGTGTATGGGATAAAGAAACAGAACCATCATATTCAGGAGTAAAAGAAGTTACCGTTTATCGTAGTCCTTCTTGTGGTTGCTGTGGTGAGTGGGTGAAACATATGCAAAAGCACGGTTTTAAAATTACAGATATTAAAACCGAAGACATGGAAGCAATTAAGAAAAAGCATAATGTACCTCAACAATTAGCATCTTGTCACACTGCAATTATTGACGGTTATGTGATGGAAGGACACATCCCTGCTGATGACATCAAACGTTTTCTGGCTTCTGGTTCTAAGCAAATAGGTTTAACAGTACCAGGAATGCCTTTAGGAACTCCAGGAATGGAAGCCGGAACTAGAAAACAGCCTTTTACTGTAGCTTCGTTTAATAAAAATGGGGAAGTTCAAGTTTTCCAAGAATATCAATCTTACTAAGGTTGAAAAAATAAGTTAGGAGACCCAAAGTAGGGGCGCAATGCTTGCGCCCAAAAAGCTTATGAAAAAGATTAATCGTCGTCAGTTTATCGCCTTGGCTGGTGCTGGTGCTGGAGGTGCTTTTATTCTTAGTCAGCTATGGAAAAAAGTTAATTCTTCTCAAATTTCATTAAAACCAGCAATCAATTTACCCAGCCTGCACAAAAGTAATAATGGTTTATTGTCACTTAATTTAGAAGCGAGTTATAGTTCTGTTAAATTAGGCAACCAACAGGCATATCTATTAGCTTACAACGGACAAGTACCTGCGCCACGCTTGGAAGCAAATCCTGGTGATACAGTCCGGATTCGTTTTACGAATAACCTGGCAAGTCCCACAAATTTACACCAACATGGACTGCATATTCCTCCTACTGGTAGTGCTGATAATGTGTTTCTTAACATTCAGCCTAAAGAAACATTTAATTACGAATTTACCATTCCTAAAAATCATCCTGCGGGTATTTTTTGGTATCATCCCCATCGTCATGGCTTAGTTGCAGAACAGTTGTTTGGAGGCTTGGCAGGTTTATTTGTGGTGCGGGGTGATTTAGATGAAATTCCCGAAATTAAAGCCGCCAAAGAAGAATTTTTAGTATTACAAGATTTTGCCCTTGACGGTGAAGGAAGGTTGATTGATTCTTCAGCGCATATGTCGATTATGTCAGGAAGGGAAGGAGATTTAATCACAATCAATGGTAAACCGACATCCTCTTTTTCCTTACCTGCAAAAGGGTTATTACGTTGGCGAATTGTCAATGCTTCTCCTTCCCGATTTTATCGATTGTCTTTGGAAAATCATCCTTTTTATCTAATTGCTATCGATGGAAATACATTAGCCGCACCCGTGGAAATGAGCGAATTATTATTAACTCCAGGACAAAGGGTAGAAGTCTTGATTAAAGGGGATAAAGAACCGGGACAATATCGTTTACTCAATTTACCTTACAATCGTGGCGGAATGGGAATGATGGGTGGTAGGAGAATGATGGGTGGTAGAGGAATGATGGGTGGTAGGGGAATGATGGGTGTAAATAGTAACGCGCCAACAGTTTTAGCAACTCTTAACTACGATTCCCCTGTAAAAACAGTTCCTCTACCAACTAAACTCCTATCAGTACCAACCTTACCCAAACCCAAACAAGTGCGACGCTTTGAGTTAAATCACGGAATGACTCCCGGTGTCGGTATGGCATTTCTGATTAATGGTAAGTCTTATGAGAACCAGCGAATCGATACCAGAGTCAAGTTAAATACTGTAGAAGACTGGGAAATCGTGAATACCGGAGTCATGGATCATCCCTTTCATATCCACGTCAATCACTTTCAGGTCATTAGCCGTAACGGTAAACCAGAATCATTACGTCCTTGGAGAGATACAGTTTTAGTGCGTCGGGGTGAAACTATGCGCATTCGGATTCCTTTCCGCGATTTTACGGGCAAAACAGTTTATCACTGCCATATTCTTGACCATGAAGATTTAGGAATGATGGGGAATCTGGAGATTGTCAGCTAATTCTAAAGGAAAAAGGTAGCAACAGATACAATTTGTAAGGGCGCGGAAACCGCGCCCCTACCAACCATCTGTCGCATTATTTTTTAAAATTGGTCTTACAAGTCATAAGGAAAAACAAAAGTATAAATTTCATCCTCATTTCATTTTTACCTGCCATGATTGTCAAATGTGAGCGGATCTCAAGAATCAGTCATGTCAGAAAAGCACTCAACCCCTGAAGTAATATCCAATAATTCTGGCGAGGACAAGCAAGTCCCTGGGAGTTCTCTGCGTCCCGGTAAAACAATTTTGGGAATTGGTGTTTTCCTCCTCCTCACAGGTGGGATTTTGACGGTTACCAACCAATTCAAACCCGCTTCGTCAATGGCAGGGATGGAAGGACATGACCATGGCAATATGTCCCATGACGAAATGATGCAGGTAGATGGCTCTTTTAATCCTACTCCTGTAACGGTAATGTCGGTCAAACCTGGTTTACTTGCAGCCAGGGTTAAGTATACTGGTTCCATACATCCTTACCAAGAAATTACCGTATATCCACGGATAGCCGGACAACTGACAAATTACTCCGTTTATCCTGGCGATCGCGTCAGCAGTGGACAAATTTTGGCGACACTCGATGCTGGGGAGCGGTTAACTGGGGTGGCAGAAGCTGCGGCAAAAGCTGATTCGATGGAAACTAATTTAGAAGCTGCCCAAATTGAGTTAAACGAGCAGAGGCAAGAAATTGAGCGACTAGCAGCAGAATTGTCTTATCGGCAAAAGAAACGCGATCGCTTTGCTTTGTTGGTCAAGGAGGGAGCTATTTCCCAAGACCAGTATGACATTGAGGATACAAATGCTACAACCGCTCAAGCTGCTTTAAAGGCTGCACGAGTAAAGTTAAGACGCTTAGAAGCTCAGGTTCAGAGTGCTAGAAGTGACCTCAAGCAAGCAAAGGCACAAAAGAATACAGCCTCAATTATGAAAGGATACACTAAATTGCGCTCTCCCATTACGGGTATTGTTCAAGAACGGATGGCAGATCCAGGGGTAGTAGTGCAACCAGGGATGGGGGTTCTCAAGATAGGAGACTACCAGAAAATACGTCTACGTGCTAACGTTGCCCAACAAGATGCGGTGAATATCAAAGTTGGTACTCCCATGGTGGCAAAGGTTCCCGGTAGTAAGGTTAAGGAAATTACAGGCAGAATCACTAGTATCTTTCCTCAAACTAACAGCAATACCCGTACAGTTACTGTAGAAGCTGTTGTAAATAATCCTGACACTCAGTTACTATCTGGTCAGTTTCTGGAGATGGAAATAATCACTGTTCGTCAGCCAAATGCTTTATCTGTAACTCGTTCCGCTCTAACTCAGTTTAAAGATAAAACAGCGATTTGGGTAGTTGATGGGGAGGTAGCGCGACGAAAAATTGTTACCACAGGCTTGATTAGTGGGGAACAGGTAGAAATTACCAATGGACTCCAACCGGGGGATATGGTGATTACTTCCGGACACTCAAAGTTAATGGAAAATTCCCGTGTCGCAGTGGTGGATGGGGCTGGAAAATCTGTTTCTCTGGTTAGTAATACTTCTAAATCTGAAGGTAATACGCGAGTGGTTTTAATTTCTCCCAGTTCCCCAGACTCTGTGAAAAAAGGAGGTGCTCAACTGATTTTAGAAGTTCAAGATGCAAAAACCAATAAACCTATCGCAGTAGAAAACATAGATGTAAAAGTTACTATGCCAATGAAAAATATGCCACCAATGACATCAATGGTAGAAATTAAACCAGATTCTCAACCAGGACGTTTCCAAGTTGATACCCACTTTGGAATGAAAGGAAAATGGGAAGTGGAGGTAAAAGTTAAAGACCCAAAACACCAAGGTAAAACAGATTTTAATTTTACTGTTAAATAATTAATTATTTATTCTCTGAATCTGCATATTTCCGGTTTATTCACTCTTTTCACTCACGTACTTAAACAGAAAAATGATGAAACTTCTACCTCTTCTATTAGCTGTTAGTTTCTTAACAATTGCTTGTAATAATCCAGAAAATCAAACAGAAACAACATCCACAACAACTACCAACTCAGCCTCACAAACACAAACAGAAAACGCCAAAATTAATCTAGTTAGTCCGAAACCCCAAGAAACAGTGAAGATGGGTAATACTCAATTGGTTATGGAAGTCCTCGATTCCAAAACTAACCAACCCGTAGCAGTTCAAGACTTGGATGTGCAAGTTTCCATGCCAATGGAAGGGGAAGAAACCATGACCTCAATGGTCAAAATTGAACCAGATTCACAACCAGGTAGGTATAAAGTCAAGACTAATTTTAGTATGCAAGGAAAGTGGGATGTAGTTGCCAAAATTAAAGATTCCCAACGTCAAGGTCAAGCAAGTTATACATTCAATGTTAAGTAGTTAGGTAATTTTAGATTTTATACCATTTTGAAAAAAGAATGGGACATATGGGTCAGGAGGTGAAGCCTCCTTCCTCCTAGTTACCAGGCTCAGCCTGGTAACCAGAACATAGAGCCTCTGGCTCTGATTTGCACTTCCTTAGGGATAACCAGGAGGCAGATCCTCCTTCCTCCTAGTTACCAGGCTGAGCCTGGTAACGAGAAGCGCAGCGGTACTAGTTACCAGGCTCAGCCTGGTAACGAGAATATAGAGCCTCCTTTCCCCAGAAGATATAGCCTCTGGCTCTGATTGAATATGAAATATTTTCTCACCCGTTGGTCAATTAAAAACCCGGTGGTGGTTGCTGCTTTATACATCGTTATCCTGATTTTAGCAGCACTTACCCTGTTTCTTATTCCGGTGCGGATGATGCCTTATGTGCAGAGTCCTCTGGTAGCTATTGTGACGATGGCTCCCGGTTCTTCCCCTGCGGAGGTGGAAACTTACATCAGTAAACCCATTGAACAGCGTCTAACTGTCTTGGATGAAGTACGCTTTATCCGTTCGAGTTCCCAACAAGATATGTCTTTAGTCACCGTACAGTTTGCCTGGGGTGGAAATATCGAAAATGCGGTGCAAGAGGTGCAAAGTGTGATGAAGTCTGCGGAGGGGGATTTAGCCCTTGATGGGATTAATACCCGTTCTTACTGGGTTTTGCCCATCGACCCCCTCAACCGTCCGGTGCTGACTCTGGCATTGCGGGGGGAAGGATGGGACCCGGTGCGGTTGCGGGAGTTTGCGGATAATACCTTGGTTGACAGGTTGACTCAGGTGCAAGATGTGCAAGCAGTGTCAATTTTTGGCGGTTATCGGCGACAATTACAGGTGATTGTCGATCGCCAAAAGTTAGCGGCTTATGGTTTGTCAATTTTGCAGGTACGGGATGCTATTGATGCTAACAATGTCAGCCAAGGTGCGGGGGTTTTAACCAGGGGAGACAGGGAAATTTTAGTCCGGGCTGATGAACGAGCGTTAAATGCCCAAGGGGTGATGGATTACCCCATTTTTGAGAAGGAAGGACGGGTTGTATATGTCAGAGATGTGGCTACCGTTAAGGATACCTATGAAGAACGGCGCAGTAGTTATCGTTACAATGGTGAAGCTGCCCTAGCTGTTAATATTATCCAAAAACCTGATTCCAGTTCGCCGCAAGTTATCAAACGGGTACAGGCAGAATTAACTAAAATTAAAGCACAATATCCCGGTTTAGAGTTTCAGGTTGCTTACGATAATTCTTACTTAGTAAATTTAATCAAAGATAGCACTACGGGGGAATTACTAATTAGTGTAGTGCTAGCGGGGTTAGTAATCTTAGTTTTCCTAGAAAACTTCCGAGCGACGGCGATTGTGATGATTTCCATTCCTACATCCCTAGCGTTATCAATGCTACCATTTATCCCTATGGGTATGTCGTTGAATTCCTCCACCTTAATTGGGATGATGATGGCGATTGGGAAGTTGGTGGATGATTCCATTATTGTGATTGATTCCATTGACCGCAAGCTGCAAGAGGGATTGAAACCCCATGAGGCAGCAATTAAAGGGACGGGGGAGGTGTTTCTCGCAAGTGCGGCAGCAAGCTGTGTGATGATTGCGGCTTTGTTACCAACGATACTTGCAGGGGGATTGACGGGGCTGATGTTTGTCGGTCTGGTTTATCCCATGGTTTTTGCTTTTGTCTCCTCCTTGCTTGTCTCAATTACCTTAATTCCCTTACTGGCAGCATTCTTTCTCAAACCACTACACCAAAAAGGGAAACGCAAAACTTGGTTGCAGAGATTACTGACTCCTATCCGTTACAGCTTTTACCAACTAGAGCGGGGTTATGGGTGGTTACTCGATATCTGCATGAAGAATCGAGAAGTTACCCTAGGGTTTGCGGGTGCTTCTATGGTTTTGGCATTTAGTTTGTATCCTTTGATTGGACAGGAAATGATGCCTTTGGGTGATTCCGGTCAAATTATGGCAACTATTGAATTAGAACCGGGGACATCTTTTAGTAAAACCGACCGAGTAGCTCAAAAGTTTGAAGAGATTTTACTCCAACAACCGGAAGTAGAAAAGGTTTCCTGCCAAATTGGCTTTGAATTGACGCGCAACAGTACTTACTTTAGCGGTTACAGTATGGGGGGAGTCAACACCGCTTCCATGATTGTCACCCTCAAGGATGTGGGGCAAAGGGAACGGGATATTTGGACTATCATTGATACTGTGAAAGACGAAGCCAATGGCTCAATTCCTGGTTTGCGACGCATTGCTATGAAGGAAATGGGGGTAGATGTGATGGCTACATCTGCAGCACCCATACAGTTGGCTGTGTATGGGGAAGATTTGCATGTACTGCATCGTCTCGCTAATGGTGTCCTGGGTATCGCGGAAAAAACCCCCAGTTTAGTAATGCCTCACACCAGTTCAGCCATGTCCCAACCAGAATATAAGTTAAAAATTGACCGTCGTCGAGCCGAGGAACTAGGACTAAACATCAAACAAGTAGCCGAACAAGCTCGTTATGCTTTAAATGGGGGTTACACCCGCAGATATTACAATCGTCCCAATGTCAGACAGAATTCTATCTTAGTGCGCTACAACGAACAAGACCGGGGAACTCTGCAAGACTTGTCATCTACCTACATTACTACCCCCAACGGTCAACAAGTACCTTTAACTAGCGTGGCAACCCTGGAGGGGCAACAAGGACCAACCTTAATCGAACATGTTAACGGAAGACGGGTGGTTTATGTCAACGGCTATTACCGGAAAAATGGACCCGCATCCATGGACTTGTCAATGGCGATCGCCATGGAAGCGGGTAACAAATTAGACTTTCCCCCCGGTTACGGTATTGATTCCATGGGGGATATGACAGATATGATGATTGAGTTCGAGCGACTTTTACAAGGATTAGTTATATCTTTATTACTGATTTATTTGATTTTGGTAATTCAGTTTGGCTCGTTCATTCAACCTTTAGTCATGATGCTGTCAATTCCTTTGCAGTTAGTAGGGGTTTTTGGAGCGTTATTACTAGCAGGACAAACTCTTTCTACTGTTTCGATTTTGGGAATTATTATTCTATCTGGTTTATCGGTTTCTGCCGCGATTCTGTTGCTAGAGCTAATTTTGACCAAACGTCAAGCAGGGGAACCCAGAGATATAGCAATCCGCGAAGCTGGACCAGTAAGATTAAAAGCGATCATCATGACTACTCTCACCACAATTATTGTCATTGTTAGACTTGCCTTTTTCCCAGAAACTGGAATGGATGCATATTCACCCATTGCGACAGTTATTTTAGGTGGTTTGGTTATTTCGACACTGCTGACTTTAATTGTTGTGCCTGTAGTATATTCCCTGGTAGACGATATTACTGTTTGGTTGACTCAGTTGAGGAAAAAATTAAGTTGGCACGGTTAAGTAGATTTACGTAGACGCATTGGGAACATCCCAATATTTCAAAAATATGCGGTATTGGGAGCCGGAAAGCTCCCTTAGTATCTGATGTGACGACTCTTGCCGCTAACTGCAAGCAGTATAGCGGGAGCATCTAACCTCACGATTAGAGTTTGCTGATTCACTCGACGGGCAACCCCGTATCCTCCACAGCCAGCAACGATCCGTCCAGACCGTTGTTTTGAACAATTAGGTATCCAAATGCTCAATCCTCCCATCCGCAAAATGTTTTACCCAA
>JAAUYI010021235.1_pt1 | contig 17786 bp, 13 predicted proteins | sample 7278041 | NCBI WGS metagenome assembly JAAUYI01 (sample SAMN14350216, study PRJNA611818) | marine sediment metagenome | isolation source: surface marine sediment (0.6m) | place: French Polynesia: Moorea | collected 2018-08
GTAGCCTTGATAGGGTAGAAGCATATTGCTTGCTAAAAGGCAAAACAATGTGTTTTTGGGGCGTGGGGATGAGTACATCCTCTGTTTAATCGTAACCGCGCCTAGAGGTTCAGGGAGTAGTGCTGCGAAACCGGCAATAGGAATCCAGCCGCTATTTCTCAGGGCTGCTAAAAGCCCCCGAATTTTATTCGTGGGGAATGCGTTACAGTTGCTACCTTTTCCACTCTCATAGAAGGGGAGCTAGCCAAACATCAATTGTCAGCTCATGGTATCCAGGCTTACTTGAAAGACGAAGCCACCGCAAACATGGCATGGCATTTAACTGTAGCTATTGGTTGGGTTAAATTGCAGGTAGCACAATCAGATGTGGAACGTGCCATGACTATTCTGGCTCAAGAAAAGCACAGTACTGAGGAGTGTTTTCCTGAAGAAGATGATGATGAAGAGATCGTAGAAAGATTATCATCGGCAGACCAAATGGTAGAACAGGCGTTTCGTACTGCCATTATCGGTTTATTGTTCTTTCCCCTACAATTATACTCCCTGTGGTTATTAATACGTTTGTTGGTATCATCTAGGTTGAGAAGGCGGATTAGTACTAAGAGATATTGGAAAATCTTTGTAGCAATCGCTATTGATATAATCTTTCTTGGCTCACTATGGCTAATATTCAATCCATTTGTCTAATGAGTTTCATTAGTCACCTATATTAACAGCCCTGGGTTTTAGTTCTTAAATAAACCCAACGCAGATTGATAGTGGAGTCCCCTCCCAGAGAATACCAACAAATAATTTTGTATAAAGTCAAAAAAAGAGGGGTGGAACACACCCCCAACACACACACAAAAATGAGATCTAGGTCTAATATAGCAACATTTTACCTCAATACACCATCGAGAAAATACGGTATTTTTGCTTGATTGTAAGAGACTAATGATTTATTTGACCACAAAAGTACGGTTGCAAAGAAAACAGATCGATCTATATTTAGTAAAAAAATTGTTGTGTCTGTGTTTAACCTTTCCTGGCTCGATGCTTTATAGCAGTAAGCATATAAGTCATAAGTAGGGCTTGCTGTTCGCGTAGCGTAGCGTTAGCTATAAAAGTCATGATTGTGGGGGGTAGGGAACTATTAACAGTTTCATCCCTATTATTTTTGACTCCAGCATAGATGCCTTGCCCGTTGGCGTAGCCGCCCGCTCAAGGGCTAGGGCTGATAAAGAAAAATTTTTCCCCACACTTCCCACACTCCCCTGCATTCCGAGAGATTGGTTATTTTTGTATTTGCAAATCCCTAACCGGACAAAATATTATGGGATTGTGGAGGCATCAAATAATCTCAATTTTGACGTTCTTGCCTTTAATTTAGCTCTCCACTGACGAATAGCTTCGGCTCTACGTGATACTGGTGATAAATATTGCTGAATATTCTCATCTTGACTATAGGTATTACGAGTAATATTATGAGTACCCAATCTTTGAGAACTTAAACAGTTATTTAAAATAGGTAGGTAAGATTCCATACCCAAAGCATCTAAAACTTCTTGTGCTGATTGAAACCGTTCTTCCACAGAAATCTTGAGCATTTTATCCAGAATTTGGGCAAAGTGAGGGCTAAGGTCTATATGTTGTTGCCAACATAGTTCGCTTGTCACTGGATCATATTCAAACTCTAAAGGAGCTTTTCCTGTTAATAAATAAAGACAGGTAACACCCACAGCATAAATATCACTGGCATATACAGGATTTAAAGATAACTGTTCTGGTGGAGCAAAACCCATAGTGCCCACAAAATTGGTTTGCTCCTTTGTGTCTACCAAATAGTTATTTACTTCCACTAGTTCTTGTTTAACAGCCCCAAAATCTATCAGAACCAGTCTCCCATCATCTTCACAGCGTAATAAATTATGGGGTTTGATATCCCGATGAATTACATGATTCTTATGTACATACTGTAAGACTGGTAATATTTCTTGTAAAAAATGCTTCACAAAGGCTTCACTTTTTACCCCTGTACGTCTGACTTCTCCTGCCAAAGTGTGACCATTGATATACTCTTGAACTATATAAAATTCCCCTTCAATCTCGAAATACTCTAAAAGCATGGGAATTTGGGAATGATTGCCAACTTGACCGAGAATTTTTGCTTCTTGCTCGAACCTTTTCCTCGCACTTGCTAATTTTTTGGGATGATTTCTCTGGGGAGAAAGTTGTTTAATCACGCATAGGGGATGACCTGGTAATCTCACATTTTTGGCTAAAAAAGTAACACCAAAGCCACCTCTACCTAAAATGCGAATAATTTCGTAGCGATCGCAAAACAACTGTTGGGAAAGGCACATTCTACCCAGTTGAGTATTCTGTAAAATATCTGCGTGAAAATTAGATATTTTCTGAGACATTTGATTCATCGCTAAAAAGGGGAAACTGAAGTTAAGCGGTTTTTATAGTCATGGTTCTAATTTAATGACAAAATTTATAAGGCGCTAGTAATATTACCCTATCTTTGCAATATCCTAACTAAATTTCTGCTTTGAGCATAAATTTCCCAGTCTAAACTTTAAATATATATAATAAATATTTAAAATATTAATGTTAATTTTTTATAATTCCACAATCAACCATTGCTTAATTAACAGTTGCCAGTTGTCAGTTACCAGTTTTATCACTTACAGCAGATTGTAGGTAAATGAGGTACATCTGAAAATAGGAAACAGGGAACTCTTAACTCTTAACAGAAAAATCTAGTATCTAAAACTGCATGAATATAGTAGTCGCAACCCTTTATAAATTCGTCAAATTGGCTGATGTTAGCGATCGCCGTGAGGCGGTTCCTCTGGAACATCGCCAATCAAGTCTGGTATCCTATTGTCAAGCACAAGGGGTTAAAGGGACTATTCTCCTAGCATCAGAAGGGATCAATGGTACCATTGCCGGTACTCGTCAGGCAATAGATGCTGTTCTATCATATTTACGTGCCGATCCCCTGTTGGCAGATTTGGAACATAAGGAATCTTATACCGATACGCCACCATTTGCCCGGATGAAGGTACGCTTAAAAAAGGAAATAGTTACTATGGGTTTACCAGAGGTAGATCCTAGCGAACGGGTGGGAACATATGTCAATCCCCAGGAATGGAATCGCATTATTAGTGATCCAGAAGTGACTGTAATTGATACCCGCAATGATTACGAGGTGGGTATTGGTTCCTTTCAAAGGGCAAAAAATCCTCACACAGATTCATTCCGTGAATTCCCGGAGTACGTGCGCCAAAACTTAGACCCAAACAAACACAAAAAGGTGGCTCTGTTTTGTACTGGGGGTATTCGCTGTGAAAAAGCCACTTCTTTTATGCTGGCACAAGGATTTGAGGAGGTTTACCATCTTAAAGGTGGCATTCTCAAATATTTGCAGGAAGTACCCACAGCAGAAAGTTTATGGGAGGGAGAATGTTTTGTTTTTGACGAACGGGTAGCAGTCAGCCAGGGTTTAGAACCTGGTAGTTATGAAACCTGTCCTAGTTGTGGATATCCCATATCAGCAAAGCAAAGACAACAACCTGAATATGAAGCTGGGATTTCCTGTCCCCAATGTTTTGATAGTCTCACAGAAGAGAAAAAAGCCCGTCTGATGGAGAAAAAACGCCAATTAGAACTAGCAAAGCAAAGACAACAACAGGATTGAGTCTACAATCAAAATACAAATTAAACCTCATCCATGTTGAAACCCGGAGTTTCTAATTATTTTGATGTGTCATTGCGACGTAAGGAAGCAATCCCAAAGTTGTGTTATGAAACTACGGTTCTCAAGGTAGACGAGGTTTAAATATGTTTCATCGCCAGAGTTAAACCATCTGCGATGGGTACTAAGCTTAAATTAATCCGTTCATCTTCATGTAATTTTTGATTCAATGCCCGAATCTTCTTGGTTCTATTATCTTGTACCTGGGGATCTGCTACTTGTCCAAACCACAAGACATTATCAATAGCAATTAATCCTCCAGGACGTACTAGCTGTAATGCTCGTTCGTAATATCCGTCATAGTTGCTCTTATCAGCATCGATAAAGGCAAAGTCAAAACTATCACCTTCCCCTGCGGCAATTAATCCATCTAAGGTGTCTAGAGCCGGGGCAATATGTAAGTCAATTTTGCGATCGACACCCGCTTGCTGCCAATAACGACGAGCAATTGCAGTGTATTCTTCACTCACATCACAGGCAACTACTTTACCATCTTTGGGTAAAGCTAATGCTACAGCCAAGGAACTATAACCAGTAAATACACCTATTTCTAATGTTTTTTTTGCTGCGATTAACTGCACTAACAGAGCCATGAATTGTCCCTGCTCTGGTGCGATTTGCATCCTTGCCATGGGATGTTGTGCTGTTTCTTGGCGTAGTTTGGTTAAAATTTCTGGCTCTCGCAATGATACGGAAAGTAGGTAGTCATAAAGCTGTGTTGATAGTCCTAGAGTTTGATTTGCCATATCTCTATCTTGTCATCCAATACCCTGGTAATGATATCAGCACGTGAAAGGAGGGGAGGAGGGAAGGAGTAAAGGAGGGGAGGAGGGAAGGAGGGAAGGAGGGAAGGAGGGAAGGAGGGAAGGAGTGATGAATTAAAGACTGTCAACCAACAACTAACAACTAACAACCAACAACTAACAACCAACAACCAACAACTAACCACGACTTCTTTCCAGCAACAGCATCATCATTAAACTTAACAAGACTTGCTTTTCTTCTCGTTCGCTGAGTTGATTCATGGCTTTAATGGTGAATTTTCTGGAGAGGAACGAAGGGATTTTTTCCAAACGCATTACCACTGTTCCATCTGGACGACTAACTAAATATACAGGATTAAAAACATAACCAGTAAAAATACTTACAATTGGTAATTGTGCAAATAAAGCGTCTGCGACCTTTATCCAGGGATTTTTTTCCTGGATAGTCATCATGACATCATCGCCATCAAAAATGTCATAACGGGCACGCCATAGGGAACGCAAACCCCGTCTTTTGACTGCACCAATACCCGTATTATTAGCATCAGTGAAATCGTAGCGGGCAGAAAAATCAATGATGCGATCGGCCCTTATGTAGTAAAGTGGGGTATTGCGCTCAACATCCGCAAAGACAGTAATTAACTCCTTAAGCTTAAATAGTTTCTGCCTGACATAAAACTTTAAACTTCCTTGGGCATCTAGCACGGATATTTGGGGTGCAAGTGCCCATAATTTAAAGGTAAGTTCTAGGGGATACTGCATAGTATTGAATGGTTATAGTCAGATTTCTCGTCTTATTACTCCCAGTTTTGATAGCTAACTAACAACAAAGCCAAATATTTTGGATTTTAGATTAATATCACCGAAACTCCTGAGTATCTATCTGGAAAATCCAGGTATTTGCGATCGCTAACAAAAAGATACAATTTTAACCGATAGATAGAGTCTGGTTGTTAAATGTTTGCGCTATCCTAGTAGTATCAGTATTGAACTTAAAGAGGAAACTACTATCGCTACTAAACAACTAATCAACAATCGTATCAGATCCCCCCAGGTTCTACTAATTGACCATGAAAATAACAATCGTGGGGTGACGGATACCCGTGAGGCTTTAAAACTGGCTGAAGAGGTAGGTTTAGACTTGGTGGTAGTCTCAGATAATAAAGAGACACCAGTGGCTAAAATTTTGGACTATGGTAAACATCTTTACCAACTGAAAAAACGCCAGCGTCAAACCTCTAAACCCACAATGAAGGAAGTGAAACTTCGTCCCAATGTGGGCGAGTCTGATTACGGTGTACGCATCAATAGAGCCGTAGAGTGGTTAGATAAAGGGGATTCGGTCAAGTTTCAAGTGCGCTTACGTGGTAGAGAACATCAACACCGCGATAGGGCCACTGAGTTGTTGGAAAGAGTGATTACAGATTTAAGTGAAGTTGGTAAAGTCCAGTCTTTTGATAAAAGAACCCTGATTTTACAGATGGTTCCCGTTTAAATTATTCATTTCCCAGGGATACTCTTCTAAAATCCCTGGGTGAATAATTTTGATGGTTTGTATTTTTACTCTACCAAGGTAATTTACTCCCGTCCCAAGAGAAAAATTCTCCACTATCAATTTCTTTCAGGTTTTCAATTACGTCCATTAGCTGGTTAACGGTACGCTCTACGGAAAATAATTTTTCTGGTGGCACGTTCTTCTGAAATGGTTGGGAAAGGCGGGTATCAGTTGTACCTGGATGTAATGTCACCACTATGGTTTTAGGAGTTCTTCTTTTATACTCAATGGCGGTGGTTTTCATGAACATATTCAGGGCAGCTTTGGAAGCACGATAACCGTACCAGCCACCGAGTCTATTATCGCCTATACTACCAACCTTGGCAGAAATACAGGCAAAGACACTGGGTTGTGGATGTTTGAATAGGGGTAAGAGGTGTTTGGCGAGTAATACAGCAGCAATACTATTAATTTGGAAGTATTTCAGTAAATTTTCTGAATTGATTTGTCTTAAACCTTTCTCCGGTTGCAAGCTGGAGTCATGAAGTATGCCCACGCAATTGATGGCTAAGTGGAGTTGATTGATATCTGTGCTTATCTTTTGAGTACATATTTCTATTTGTGATTCGTCGGTAATATCCATTACCAGGCAATTTAGCTTGTCTGGATGTGCGTTGGCGAGGGTGAGTAACTCCGTAGCGGTTTCCGGTTGGCGATAGGTGGCGTAAATTTTGGCAATTCTGTCATCTTGGAGTAATTTTTGCACAAAGCCTAAACCTATGCCTTGACTTGCGCCGATAATTAAGGCGTTGGCTGGATTAGTTTCACTGAGAAAGGACATTTTTCACACCAGTAATTAATAAAATTATCTTAGGGTAGGACTTAGTAAAAGAAATTAAAAACGAACCGCAAAGGACACAAAGGGCGCGTTCTCCGAAGGAGTTCCCGAAGGGTAGAAAGGAGAGATGGAGAGAATTTGGTGCAACTTCACAAAGAAATGGGATGAGTAATACCATTTTGAAAAAAGAATGGGACAGACGGGTGAATGGGTAGGGGCACGGCATCAGTAAGATAATTGTATACACCAAAATATTGTGGATGCCGTGCCCACAACCCATTGCTTGCCACAAATGCGATGCCTGATTATCGCTGTGTCTAAATTTGCATGGCGGGGGCACGGCGTGTTTAATATTTTTGGCAAAGCGGTGATGTTATCGATGCCGTGCCCCTACGGGGGATATATTGGCACAGCCAGATTTTGTACGTTTGCATAACCATCGCCATGTACAAATATTTACGGTAGGGGCACGGCATCAACTGACTTTTCCCCATGCCATAATTTGCATATCGCCGTGCCCACAACCCATTGCCTGCCACAAATGGTATACCTGATTATCGCTGTGTCTAAATTTGCATGGCGGGGGCACGGCGTGTTTAATATTTTTGGCAAACCGGTGATGTTATCGATGCCGTGCCCCTACGGGATAATTTATTTTTAAGGAAAATCACGTAGAATATTGGAGAAATTATCTCATGATATACTCTCCCTGTTTTGTGATTTCAGATTTGACGGCATGGTGAAAAAAATCCTGCTTTTATCAGCCAATCCCACAAACACGTCCAAGCTGCGCTTGGATGAGGAAGTTCGTGAAATTGAGGCAGGTTTAAAACGTGCCAAACGTCGAGAGGAATTTGAAATTATCTCTAAATTGGCGGTGCGTGTAGATGATTTACGCCGTGCTTTGTTGGATTATGAACCACAGATTGTGCATTTTTCAGGACATGGTTTAGGTAGCCAGGGTTTAGCCCTAGAGAATAATTCTGGACAAATGCAATTGGTAAGTGCATCAGCCCTGGCAAGACTATTTAAGTTGTTTCCCCAGATTGAATGTGTGCTACTCAATGCTTGTTATTCCGAGGTGCAAGCGGAGGCAATTCACCAATATATTGATTATGTGATTGGTATGAATAAAGCCATTGGGGATAAGGCTGCAATTAAGTTTGCCGTAGGGTTTTATGATGCTTTAGGAGCAGGGAGAAATATTGAAGATGGGTTTGAGTTTGGTTGTACATCCATTGATTTGGAAAGTATTCCAGAATCTTCCACTCCTGTATTGAAAAGCATAAAGAGTAGAAAAGGGACTGCTATTCCTCAGTTTTCCCCTTCAGTACAGCCAGGAGCATTGGAGATTCCCGAAGGGACAATGAAACTCAAATCAGCTTTTTACGTGGAACGTAAAGCTGACAAAATTGCCCTTAATATGATTGTACAACAGGGTGTAACGATTTTTATCAAGGGTCTTCGACAAGTTGGTAAAAGTTCGCTATTAAACCGGATAATAAAAATGGCTCGAAATCAGAATAAGCGTGTACTATTTATAGATTTTCAACTTTTTGGAAAAGCAGATCTCAGCTCAGATGAAGTGTTTTTAAGTCAGTTTTGTTCTTGGTTGAGTGAAGAACTAGAAATAGAAGATCGAGTAGATCAATATTGGCAGAAAAACATTAGTAATATTCAACGTTGTACACGCTACGTCAGTCGTTACATATTAAAGGAATTAGATAGTCCATTGGTTTTGGTAATTGATGAGATGGACAAGATTTTTGGGACACCCTTTAGCAATGATTTTTTTGGCATGTTGCGTAATTGGCATAACAGTCGTGCCATGAGCGAGATTTGGAATCATCTGGATTTGATCTTAGTTACTTCCACTGAACCTTATCAGTTAATTGACGACCTGAATCAATCTCCTTTTAATGTGGGGCAGGTGATTGAGCTAGAGGATTTCACCTCAGAACAAGTAGCAGAATTGAATCGCCGTCATGGTTTGCCTTTTAACACCAGTGCAGAGATGGAATTGATGACACTATTAAATTGAAATTCTGGAAATCTCCTGATTCTATTTCCCAATACAGAACTTACTAAATATCCGATCAAGCACAGATTCTGTTACTTCCTCACCCGTAATTTCCCCTAAGGCATGAATCGCACCCCGTAAGTCAATTGTCCAGAAATCCAAGGGTAACTGTTGGGCAATAGTTGCTTGTACCTGCTCCAAAGATGTTTTCGCTTTTACCAGTGCGGCTTGTTGTCTTTGGTTAATGGCTAAGTCCATATCTGCGGCTTGGGCTTTCCCTGACTGTACAGTTTGTAAAATTGCTGTTTCTAATCCATCAATCCCCTGATTCTGGGCTGCGGCGGTGAAAATTTGACACATTGAATGTTGGATTTGAGATTGCAGGGTATTTACTTGTATATCGTCTACAAGGTCGATTTTATTGATTACCAGAATTAACGGACGATGGTTGACCTGGGTGTAAATTTCCTCATCTGCCATTGTCCATCCTTGGGAGGCATCAATGGTAAATAAGACCAAATCAGCAGCAGTAGCTGCCTTCCTGGAACGCTCCACTCCAATCTTTTCTACTTGGTCTTCTGTTTCCCGAATCCCCGCAGTATCCAATACTTGAATGGGAATCCCACCCACAACTAACTGGGATTCCACCACATCGCGGGTAGTTCCCGGTAAATCAGTGACAATGGCTCTGTCACTACGACTCCAAGCATTTAATAAACTAGATTTACCCACATTTGGTCTTCCCACAATGGCAACTTTTAAACCCGTGCGTAGCAATTCACCTTGTTCTGCGGTTGCTAAAAATCTAGTAATTTCTGCGGCAACTGACTGAATTTGTGATATTGTCTTTTTATCATCCAGCGGAGATAACTCTTCCTCAAAATCAATTCGCGCTTCAATTTCTGCCAAAATATCTAAACATTGACTGCGTAACTGACGGATGGGATGAGCTAATTTACCTTGCAACCCAGCCAAGGCAGATTGGGCAGCTTGGGGAGATTTTGCCCCCACCAAATCACTAATACTTTCCGCTTGGGTTAAATCTAACCTGCCATTGAGGAAGGCGCGGAGGGTAAATTCTCCCGGTTGTGCCAGCCTTGCCCCATGCTGCAAACATAATTGCAAAACCTGCTGTACCGCCATAATTCCCCCGTGGCAATGGAACTCTACCACGTCTTCCCTAGTATAGGAGCGCGGTGCTTGCATGGTGAGCAATAACGCCTCATCTATTAATTGCTTGGTTTGGGGGTGGCGGATATAGCCGTAGAGGATGCGGTGAGACTCCCACACTTGCTTTCCAGGTGCATGGAATAGGGTTTTGGCAACTTGTATTGCTTCTGTACCAGATACCCGCACAATACCTATACTACCTTGTTGGGGGACAATGGCAGTTGCGATCGCAGCAATGGTTCCTGTAGTAGCAAAGATTTCTGACATGGAAGTTTAGAATTTTAGATTTTAGATTTTGGATTGTTATACCCAATCAAAAAATGTTTGTAATAATCAATCATGTGTGCCACTATTTTTTCGGCGTTGCTGATTAAGAATATGAGTTTAGTCTCACGCTCCAGGCACAGAGGCGCAGAGAGGGTGGGGAGTGAAGGAGTGAAGGAGTGAATATGAGCCAAAACACATCACTCCATCAACCATCAACTATCAACTATCATCCCTCCTGTTATGGATTGTAATCAAGATTTGACTACTCTTGTTATAGTCAATCCTATACAGATTTTGTCTCCTGAAGTTAGCAATAATGCAAATGATATTAATATTTAACTAGGTTCACGAAAGTACTTTTGCCTAGCAGTCGGTGTTATCTGCTGTTTTCCCGAAGATATCCGAATTAAGGAGGTTTGCATGGAGGAGAACATCAAAATCAATTGTCAGGAAGCCTGTGTTAACGGCTGCGTTTTGGGAGATAAGTGTCCCAATATCGAGTATAGGGAAGCTGCATCCCAGTTTATTCAAGATACTCCTTTGGACAAGATGTTAGAAATGGCGGAAGCTGCTAGACTCAAGAAAATGATGGAACCACCAAAATGGGTTTTTCCAGAGGATAATTAAGTAAGTTTTTCTCACGCAGAGGCGCAGAGGCGCAGAGGCGCGAAGATGTTTCTTGTTTCTGTGTTCTCTGCGAGCTAATTATCCAGATTTGATATGATACCTCGCTTAAGTTTCCAGGATGCTTCTCAATCAGATGTTGTCAGTTTTTTACGGGAATTGACAACAACAAGTTTTGGGGGAGAAGTTCGCGGGGATTTTGCTAGTAGATTAATTGCTTCCACAGATAATAGTATTTATCAAATCTTACCCCAGGCGGTAGTATTTCCTCGGACAACGGAAGATTTAGTATGTTTATTTCAATTAGCCGGGAAACAAGAGTTTGCAAACATTACCTTTGTTCCTAGGGGTGGAGGAACGGGGACAAATGGTCAATCTCTTTCCCAGGGTATTGTGATTGATTGTTCTAAGTATATGAACCAGATTTTAGAACTAAATCTGGAAGAGGGTTGGGTAAGGGTACAACCAGGGGTAATTTTAGATCAACTAAATCTCTATTTAAAACCTTATGGGGTGTTTTTCGCGCCTACTGTCGCACCGAGTAACCGCGCTACCATTGGGGGGATGATTAACACAGATGGGTGTGGGAAGGGTTCGAGAATTTATGGACGCACTAGTAACCATATTATTGAGTTAAGTTGGATTTTAGCAGATGGAACGGTAGAGCGATCGCAATCTATCAATTCAGCTAATTTATCCCAATTCAAACAAGATTCAGGAAGTCTGGGGAAAATTTACCGTCAGGTGGATGATATTGTTACCTCGAAGCAAGATTTAATTGCAGAGGTTTTCCCGAAGATGACTCGGTTTATGACGGGTTACAATTTGGCGAAGGTTTATTCCCCTCAAAGGGATAGTTTTAATCTCAATTGGATTCTAGCTGGCTCTGAGGGAACTTTAGCGGTAGTTACGGAAGCGAAGTTAAAATTAACCAAGATTCCCCAAGCTAAGAAGTTATTGGCAATTCATTACAATTGTTTCGATCATGCCCTACAAGCAGCATCAAGTCTACTAAAATCAGAACCTGGGGCGGTAGAGACTATAGATGAGAAGATTTTAGCTTTAGCCAAGCAGGATGAGATTTACTATCATGTGAAAGATTTTATTGGCGATGCTCAAGCTATCAATTTGGTTGAGTTTGTTGGTGATAGTTGGGAAGAGATAGAAGCTAAGGTGAGTCATGTGTGTGCAAGTCTTTCACCCGCCATAGGTTATTATTTAGCTACAAATGAAACAGAAGTCTCTCGTCTGTGGGAGTTACGCAAGAAAGGTGCGGGTTTGTTGGGGAATCAACCAGGAAGACGCAAACCAATTCCTTTTATTGAAGATACAGCAGTACCCCCTGGTTGTTTAGCTAGTTATATCCAAGAGTTAAAAGCTTTACTGACAACTTACCAACTTGATTATGCCATGTATGGTCATGTGGATGTTGGTTGTTTGCACCTTCGCCCAGCTTTGGATATGAAAGTACCGGAGGATGAAGCACTGATTCGAGAGTTATCAGATAAAGTGGTGGCTTTGGTATATAAATATGGGGGTGTAATGTGGGGAGAACATGGGAAGGGTTTTCGTAGTGAGTATACTCCCCTGTTCTTTGGTGAGGAGTTATATCAAGACTTGCGTAAAATCAAAGCAGCATTTGACCCTCAAAATAAATTAAATCCAGGGAAAATTGTCACTCCTTTCAATAGTGAGGCGGAAGTTGTACCATTAGAGGCACCCTTAAGGGGACATTTTGACCGTCAAGTTACACCATCATTCCAAGAATCATATCAGACGGCGTTTAATTGTAATGGTAATGGTGCTTGCTTCAATTTTCATGGTGATGATGTCATGTGTCCTTCCTATAAGGGGATGAATAACCGCATTCATTCTCCCAAGGGAAGGGCTACCCTGTTAAGGGAGTGGTTACGACAATTAAGTTTAAACCCAGAGGTACGGGGAGGTTTTCTTGTCAAATTATGGAATAGCTTAGAAAGATTTGCGGGAGTTTATGATTATTCCCATGAGGTGTATGAAGGAATGCACGGCTGTCTTTCTTGCAAAGCTTGTGCTACCCAATGTCCAATTCATGTAAATATTCCAGAGATGAAAGCGCAGTTTCTGGAACTTTACCACACCCGCTATTTACGACATTGGCGAGATTATCTGATTGCCAATATAGAAGCGATCGCTCAATGGCAATCCTACACCCCCATTATAAGTAACTATATCACTCAAAACCCCCTCTCCCGTTGGTTTACCAAACAATTTTTCGCCCTAGTAGATACTCCTGGGGTGAGCGAGCAAACTCTCAAACAGAGACTATTAGAATTAAACGCACCAGAACTTGATTTAACAACATTATCAGCCTTAGATAAACCAGTCCATCTGCAAAGTATCATTTTACTCCAGGATGCCTTTACCAGCTTCTATGATGCCCAAATAGTAATAGATACTTACGCATTATTAAGAAGCTTAGGATACACAGTATACGTACCCTCACTTTTCCCCAATGGTAAACTCTTCCATCTTAAAGGTTTTTGCGGGAAATTTCGAGCGATCGCATGTAAAAATGTAGAGTATCTCCAGCAGTTAGGCAAACTGGGAATCCCCATAGTTGGCATTGAACCAAGTATCACCCTTACCTATCGGGACGAGTATTGTAAATATCTCCCAGATTTAGAAATACCACAAATTTACTTACTGCAAGAGTTCCTCACCCAAAAGAGTGTTAAAGTACCATCAGTTTCAAGTTCCCAAACCTACTATTTATACAGTCATTGTACAGAGAAAACAGCTATCTTAGCATCTGAGAAGCAATGGCAAGAATTATTTCAGGGATTTGGATTAAATTTACAAATAGTACCCGTTGGTTGCTGTGGTATGGCGGGAATATACGGACATGAACGAGAGCATTATCATACTTCTCAGGAAATTTACCAATTAAGTTGGGCAAAACACATGCCATCTAATCCAGAGGAGAGACAGTATATTTTAGCAACGGGGTATTCCTGTCGTTCCCAAGTTAAGCGATTGGAGGGATGGACTCCTTTACATCCCATGCAGGCTTTATTGAAGTGTATTTCTAGCAGATAACCACGAACCTGATATCTTGCACGCCTCGTATTAATACTGATTTTTGATGTTATTAAAAAAAAGAATGGGACAAATAGATTCTTGTAGAGACGTAGCAATGCTACGTCTCTACGGAGGGATATGTTGCAATCATCTATTAAATCGGTATTAGTTGCAATTAAAACGAGTGATAGGCGTTATTTTTGTCAAAAATTGGATATTTTACTATTATTATAAGCCTCATGACTCAATATTCAATTTTGACTATTGATTTGGGAATTATATAGATACTACTTCAAGAGAATCTCAATTTTCTTGACTCAGAGCTAATGCCAATACTACTTGGTGAAACAAATTCGCTAACAGAAAACCCTTGTAGAGAAGTCAAATTTTACGTCTCTACACCCCTTAACCGACAAGTATTGGATTGAGTGCTGGTATTTTGTATCTATTTTCTTATTTCCCAGCTAATTTATGAAGAAAACCATTATAGTCACAGCATTAAGTATTGGAACTTGCTTTACAGGAATTACTGGTTGCTCTACTGATAACACAGCTACCCAAGCTGAAGTTCAGACACAGCAAGAAATCAAGATTAATGGCTCAGGTAGTACCTACCCTGCAATAAAGGCACTAGCTAAAGCTTACGAAAATAAAAACAGCAACATTAAAGTAACTTTTTTACCTAAAAGCCAATCTGCTGCTGGTATCGCTGCTGTGAAAAAAGGAATAGTGGAAATTGGTAGTGTTAGCCGAAAAGTCAACCCAAAGGAAAATGACGGCTCCATAGTATATCGAGAAGTTGCCAAAGATGCTTTAGTAGTAGCAACTCACCCCACCGTCAAGGGAGTCAGCAACTTACAAACTTCCCAACTCAAAGCAATTTACAGTGGTAAAATCACCAATTGGCAAAAGGTAGGAGGACCAGATGCAAAAATTATACTATTAGATCGTCCTGAGGATGAATCAGGTAAAAGACTTTTGCGTCAATACTATTTAGGTAAAGCACTCAAGAATGCACCAGAAGCAGTCGTTATACCTCAGGAAGCGGAGTTAATCAACGCGGTACAAAATACTCCTTACAGCATTGGTGCATTTTCCTTAGCTTACGCCATCTCTAACCAATTACCAGTCAATCGCCTCAGTTTAAATGGTGTAGAGCCTACACCTGCTAACGTAACAGCAGGCAAATATAAGATGGTACGCCATATAGGTGTTGTCAGGAGTAAAAAATCCTCAGCAACTACCCAAGGATTTTTCGATTTTGCCTTTAGCAACGAAGGTAGTAATGTCTTACGTCAGTTAGCCTTTGTACCATCCATTCAAAAATAGAATCATATGCTTTTGCTTTTGAGTAAATACTCACAATTACCTTTAAAAACCAAAATATTATTACCCTTATTTTTTACTTTTCTTGGTATTTGGAGTGTGGGAACAGTTAGTTTTGGCTATTTTTTCACCCAGCGTTTAGAAACAAAACTCAAAGCTGAAACCGAGAATGTTTCTTCCTTAGTAATGCACGCTTTTCACCATGAAAAACAATTACTGTTTCTCAAAGCCAGGTGGGTAGCAAATTCTAAGGAAATTTCCCAATCGGTTGCTAAAGACAACAAAGCCGCATTACTGCGTAGCCTCTTACCTCTCAAAGAATCCTTACAACTTGATTTAATTAAAGTTATTGATAAAAACGGCGTAGTATTAGGGAAAGTGCGTCAAGAAGAATTAGCCGATGTTCAGTTTAACGATTTAGCTGTTAGTGAAGCTGCAAGTATCGGCATGGATTTATTTGATATTATTGCCGCAAAGAACAACAAATCTTCACTCATAGTAGGTTTAACCTCTGTCAAATCTACCCAGGAAATCCTGGGAGGAGTAATTGTCGGTAAGGAAATCAATGAGGAAGTACTGACTCAAATCCGTGCTAGTGCAAAGACACATTTAGTCGCTCTCCAAAATAACCAAGCCACCACATCTACCCTCAAGACAGCTAAAACTCGTGAATGGCAACCTCCCGATGTAGCAGCACCACCAACAAAAGTTACCATTGCAAGGGAAAGGTTTATTGCCAAATCTGTCAAAATTATGGGACTGAATGGCACTACAGCCAAAATAGTCCTACTCAATCCTGTGGCACCCTTAGAAGAGACTCAGAAGCAATTATGGCTGGCTATTATGGTTTTTTCCTTATCAGGAGCCGCTATCTTTAGTCTTATTGTTACCAAAGTAATTGACTTAGTAACTCGTCGCATTATTGATTTGACTGCTGCCACTAGGAAATTAGCCATTGGAGATATGAGCACCCGCATTAATTTAGCTGGTAATGATGAAATTAGTACCTTAGCTCAAAGCTTTAATAATATGGCAGAGCAGATATATTTTCTGTGGTTAGACCAAGAAAAAGCTTACAATCAATTAAATGAATATAACCAAACTTTAGAGCAAAAAGTAGAAGAAAGAACTCAAGAACTACAAGATAATAATATCTATTTACAAAAAACTCTTCAAGAGCTGCAACGTACCCAAACTCAAATGATTCAAAGTGAGAAAATGTCTAGTCTGGGTCAAATGGTTGCAGGTATTGCCCATGAAATTAACAATCCAGTTACCTTTATTCATGGAAATCTCGAACATGCCAGGGGATATACTCACGATTTATTGAATCTGATAGAACTTTACCAAAAATACTATCCCGAAGCATCTGAAGAAATTGAGGATGAAATAGAAGCTATCGACCTTGATTATCTCAAGTCAGACTGCGAAAAAATATTTAATTCAATGCAAAATGGCTCCGAGCGTATTAGTCAAATAGTCCTATCCCTACGTAATTTTTCTCGTCTGGATGAATCAGAATGCAAACAGGTTGATATTCATGAAGGTATTGATAGTACTTTGTTAATTTTACATAGCCGTTTACAGATACAAAGTAAATATCCAGCAATTAAAATTGTTAAAAAATATGGCTCTCTACCTTTGGTTGAGTGTTATCCAGGTCAACTCAATCAAGTATTTATGAATATTATAATTAATGCTATTGATGCATTGCACGAATATAACCAACAACGCACAATTGAACAGATTAAACTCAAACCCAATTGCATTCATATTACCACAGAATTAATTGATGAAAATTGGGCAATAATTAAGATAACTGATAATGGTTATGGTATTTATGAATATATTTTACCAAAATTATTTGACCCTTTCTTTACCACTAAAGAAGTTGGCAAAGGAACTGGTTTAGGATTATCAGTTAGCTACCAGATTGTAGTAGAAAATCATGGTGGAAAATTATCTTGTCAATCAACTCTTGGAAAAGGGACAGAATTTATCATTGAAATTCCTATCACTCAAAGAAAATTTTGTCCTATTAAGGTGATTAATGAAAATAATTTTACCAATGATACCGTTTTACAAAAACTCTGACAGGCATTGCTGAATCAAGGGATGAATATGAGTGGAGTGGGCATCCTGCCCGCTTGAAAATATAGCGGTTTTCACTTGAATTAAATATAGTATTATGAGATTTATATCCCTTACCATAAGAATTTTATCAACTTTCTTTGTATTCAATTCAACTGAAAAGTGCTATATAAGGAACGGGCACTCTGGCCCATTCTACAGAACTATTAAAATCATCCCGCATTTATGCAACACCGAATTTTGAATATTGATTGGGGAATCATATAGATACTAGATGAAATGAACTACCCCACCCTACGCTTTCGCTTAGAGGGTAGGGTTTCTACATCCCCACCCGTAGAGCCAGATTTTTGACGCTTCTTTGCCCCCAGTTGCTTCATGCTTCCCAC
>JAAUYI010187559.1_pt1 | contig 17766 bp, 21 predicted proteins | sample 7278041 | NCBI WGS metagenome assembly JAAUYI01 (sample SAMN14350216, study PRJNA611818) | marine sediment metagenome | isolation source: surface marine sediment (0.6m) | place: French Polynesia: Moorea | collected 2018-08
GTACCGCATGAGTTTTTTTATAAATGTATCAACACTAAAAGTGAACAAAATCTTTTTAAAGAGTAAGAGATACTTCTTTACACTTGTTTACTTTACTCTAATCTACGACTTGATAGCAAAATCTTTCGCCGAACCTCCTCGTAGCGGAAGTTCCTCGGTTTATACTCAACTCGGATTCCCTGACTCTCAATGTTGATGGCTGCCTTGAACCTGGGGAGTGATGGGATAATGGGATTATGAGAAAAAAAGTGTAGTTATACCGATTTAATAAATGATCGCAACACATCCCTCGGTAGAGACGTAGCATTGCTACGTCACCGAACAAGAATCTATTTGTAACAGCTATTTTTTCGGATTCAGTGAAGAAAAATGACGATCGCCTAATTTTTTGGGTAACTTCGAGCGCGTAAAAGTTCTCCATGCTACTTTTACCCCCACAAAAATACTGCGGGTATTGATGTTAATGCTTCGTGCTTGTTTCTTCGCACCATCAAGACTACGATCTACTTGTTTAACTACTTGAGTAGCACTTTTAACCCCTTCATTAACATCATTACTTAAATCTGTAATTTCCAAACCCGTCATGCGAATAGCATCTAGAGTGGGAGGTAGTTCTCTAGAAAGAGTATCAAATAATTTTTCTGCGCTGCGTGCTGCCCGCGCTAACTCTTGTAAAGCAGGTATAGCAGTTACTAACACCGCAGTTAAGCTGACGGCGACTAGAAGAATGGATAATCCCAGCCAAAATAGAGGTTCGCTCACAATTATGTTGTTTAGTGAAGTACCCACAGACTCCGCTTACGCTAGGTCTGGTGCTTTCAATTCCTTGCCCTTGCTCTCATCCCCTAGTTCCGTTTCACTGCACTGGGGGACTTCCTGCAAGGATTATTAATTCTCTATATGCTGGGTAGAGGAAGTATTCTGTTTCAATGCTTGGTTTTCCCTTCGACTGGCATCGATACCAGCTGCTACCGCTGACTGTAGTCTTTCTACGGTTTCACCCCAATTCAAGCGGGTACGATGGGAAATATGGTCAGCTTGGATATGCAGACTTGTTGATAAATCTTCAACTACCTCAGGGATAGCACGAGCCGATTTTTGCAAAAGTTTACGTGTTTCACGCCCTTTACGTGGAGCGATGAGTAATCCTGCCAAGGCTCCAATGGCTGTTCCCAGCATTAAGCCGCCAATAAATACTCCGGAACGGTTGTTAGACATTTTGTGCTTTCCCTCCTTACACCCATTGTATGGGTTGGTCACGGCTTGCAGGTTTGACAAGATTTTACCTGTTTTTCCTTGGTGACAACAGGTTGAAGTGAAAAAAGTTGCTATTTACTTTGACTGTATAAGCCAAGAATAACGCCCCCATAGTTGTTTCCCCCAGAGAATTAAGCGCAGAATTTGTTGTAAATGTTGAATTTGCGACTCTATTATCTGTTTTCTATGTCCTAGGTGAGAAATATTTTGTTGGCTAATATATATTTTTTCTGGTGCTTGCTGGAGTAAGGTGTGAGCCTGGCGATCGACAAAAATTATCCAATTGGTTATTTTTACTAAACGTAACTTTAGGTGCCACAATTGCCAAGCTGCATAAAGTAGTGCCAACGCAATACTTATGTTAATGATGACGACAGTTGCTACCATTACTTCTTTTTTGCACCGGTGTTTGGGAAATAAATCTGGAAAGTGAGCCTTGAGTTTGACTTTACCCTTTTTATTCAATCATAGCGATATTACCCGATATTAGCGATCGCTTTCTGATGCTGCTCATGCCAACACTACGGGCGTGGGGGGGTGAACGAAAAAATGTGTCGGAGAGCCAAAATACTTAAACTGTACCAGAGAATGGGATTATTTGGTTAGAAACCCTATCCAGTAAAGATTTGGAGGATTAGCCATTCCTCTCTCAAAGTGATTTAGAGAAGACCCCACCACAATCCCAAGATTTGGTGGGGGAGGATGTCACTTGGTTACTTCCAAGCTGGAGGTAACTCTATTTAATGCTTTTTGGTATTTTTGATCGCCTTGTTCAATACTAATGACTATCATTTGATTGCCATCGCTAGTTGGTATAACGATATACTGATAATCAAATAAAGCACTAGAGTGAAAAGCCAGAGCTTGTTTACCTGCTACTGCTTTATTAGAGAATTTTTCTGCATCTAAAAACTGATCGTCATTCGCTTTTACCCATTCTTTTGCGGGTAATTTTTGAGGATTTGGCTCCACGGAAATATTTAAATGACTGGGTGGTTCAGTATTTTGATATTTACCTGATTTAATGGCTTGATAATCTGTATTTAGCCACACATTAATTTCTTTTTTTTCTTTGGGGGCATCAACAGTATAGCCTTCAGGATACTCAAATTTAATCCCCAGCTTTTGATTTTGATAAATATTTGTACTTTTGCTAGTGACAGCTTTTTGAGGAGATTTGGGACTAGGTGCTGTTGGAACCTGAGCTATGGGTTCGGGCTTGGGTGGTTTTTGTGTAAAAGTTTTTTTGGGGGTAGGTGTTGGAATTGGAGCTGTAGTTGGTTTTTCTGGAGTGGGTGACAAAATTGAGGCGCTAGTAGGGGGTAAATTACTAGATGGTTGTGTGGACTCAGGAGTTGCAACAGGGCTAACTGTTGAATCCTTGACTGATGAGGGTTGAGATTGACAAGCGACTGTTAAACCTATACTTAAAGACGCTAATACTCTGGTGATAACCCATGGAAGCAGATAGCTATTTGACCTCATATTGTCTTACTGACACTGCATGAATGTTTACTTACCGTTTCCAATTCTAATGGACTACATATGTAACTTGACATATTATAATGGAGCAATGATTATCGATAGGTTGGGTTTGAGAACGAGAAAGTTTCCCCAGAAAAATTAGCGATCTCCCTATGGTTGAATTTAAGTCTGTTGCTGAGGATGCAGATGTTCGAGCTGTAGTTGATTTGTCAGTTGAGATTTGGTTCGAGCACTATGTTCCCATAATTGGAAAAGCTCAAGTTGTCTATATGCTGGAAAAGTTTTTATCCCCAGAGGCAATACAAAGTCAGATATTATATGGTATCTGTTACCAATTAATTTTGATGGATTCAATTCCCACTGGTTATTTTGCAGTACAGCAAAATGGGAATGATATATTTTTAAGTAAGTTATATGTCTTAAAAAAGTTTCGTGGTCAAGGGATTGGCAAGCAATGTTTAAATGGGATTTTTAATATATATTCACCCAATCGTATTTTTCTAACGGTAAATAAATACAACACTACTAGCATTAATTTTTATAAATCAAATGGCTTCAATGTCATAGATGATGTAGTGACAGATATTGGTGGTGGATTTGTGATGGATGATTACATCATGGAAGCACAGAGGTAATTATGTACTGTAATGGTAAACTTCTGTCGTTAATGGAAATACTGAATTCACCTTATCATTTACTTGCATACAACTAGCGATCGCTCCATATCCAGCATCAGCATAGTATTTATACTGAGGCACAATATATCATAAATCGTCATAATACATCAGTAATTAGACTTCTGGTTCTTTCACGAGTTAGTTGATACTTAAAGGTGGGTTCCTTAGAGTAGTTTCGGGGCTATTTGCGGGTTTAATTGTTCTAGCTCATTACTGCTTGAATGAAGTTGATATACCAATTTATTTTGTCATCGTCAAAATAACCATAAAATGTTTACTTTTATAGATAATAAAAATTACTGGACTAGTAAGAGCAATTACTTTATTTTCTTTTTAAGAAACTTATTACAGTTGGATGTAGATCACACTAAATCAGTTATTATTTTATGCGCTCCTCGGACTGGCTCTACCTTAATCTCTAGCTATTTAGATAGCTTAAACGAATTCAATAGTTATGGAGAAATCTTAAATCCAGAACAGTACCCATTCATTGAAAAATTAAATAGACTTCCTTTTAAGAAAGCTCTATCCTTATTGAAAATTAAATTTATCCTTGCAGATAAGAATGCATCTGTTAAATTGATATTTTCTCAATGTGAAAGGCTTGGGGTCAATGTAAATGACTTAGAAAAGAAGTTTCCATCCGTAAAATTTTTAATCATTTACCGAAGCTGTTTGATTGATAGTTATATTTCTTATCAAAGAGCGAAAAGAACTAATGAATGGTTTAGAACCAAAGATACCAATTCTCAACAACTCTCTTTTCGGATTGACAAAGATGATTTTTTAAATTATTGCCGCAGCACTAAAAAATTATATTATAGATGTAATTCAGAATCTTTACTGAATCGTTCAATGGTAGTTGAATATCAAAGACTTGCAACTGAACCTCAGAAACTTTTTCAAGAGGAAATATGTCCATTCTTGGATATCACTTACACACCTGTGAAATCTCCCCTAAGGAAACAGATTGTAACTCCTTTATCGGAATTGATTGAAAACTTCGATGAAATAAGTGAGCTGATAAACTCTCCAGATACTTTACTTCAGTTTGATCGTAGTGCTGGAGGATTTTATTGACCAGTTCTCATTCTTTCTGAATATTTTTCTACAACAACCAACTAAATAATCCCTCTACCGTAAGACTGAAATCTTGAGCAAATTCTGGGGTTGGCAAAGATATTCCTGGTTGATCATAAAATGTAGTCGCACGATCTGGCTGGTAAACAAAGACAGATTGTTCTTCTGGATCGATCAGCCATCCCATCTCAGTTCCATGATTGAGGCAATGTACAATATTCTTGATAACTTTAGTTTGACTTTGGTCTGGGGATAGAATTTCAATTGTCCAATCTGGAGCGAGTGAGAATACATTAGCAATCCCACCATTTTCTTTACGGGGAATCCTGTCCCATAAGAATACGGAAATGTCAGGTATAATTGAACGTCCACCAAAGGTGCAGCGAAGCTCTGAAAAAGCCCGAGCAATCTGTTTGGGTTTTACAATCAAATTAATAGCAGGTGCTAACTCCGTCTGAAGTGCGCTGTGTTCTCCTTGTGGCATGGGTTTTTGAATGATATATCCATTAATGTACTCACTGGGAGGTTCTGTCTCTGGCAGCTTCAGAAATTCATCTAGAGTAATAGGTTTAGAAAATGTATGTAGCATTTCAAACATTATTTTCAGGGATAATTTGGACTGCTGCTACCTTTATTCTACAGATAATATCAAGTCCGGGAGTAAGACTTCAACTCGTGAGGTTGAGAAGCCTCTTAAGTCGAACTCAGGGCTTAACAACGGTTTGAAATATCTCAATGCCCAACTTTTCATCTCAACCTCCCAGGAGACCACCACTTACCCGCAGGGAAGTGGTTGGAGGAATGAGAGAAAAATTACGAAACATCCCTTGACTAACTGGTGGTGATATCTGGGACAAAGCCTACACCGCCGCAAGCGGTCGGTGTAGGTAGTTTACTTGAAAAATCACTCATAACTATTTCTTCAAGCCAATGTTGTTGGCATAAATAATCATTACTTGAGCAAGCAGAAACAATAATAAATGAAGTTCGCTAACAAGCTGCCGAACTTCATCTGTTGTTGATAAAAAACCAGTCCCAGTCAAATGTTGACTCATTTACCTACATCAATTAATAATTTAATGGGTTCTTAGTAATTATTGCCTCAATTTTTTGCATTAGATACTCCCAACGCTTTTTATCTTCCTCATATCTTGTATTTGCTTCTTTTACATCTGCCTGACAGTGTGGGCAGATCTCTTCATCCCCCCAAATAAACTGATTGCAGTTCCTGCACATTTCCAGTTTCGGCGGCACTCTCCCCTCTCGATGATTATTATCTTCGGTTATTACTAGCTCTGAAGAATTTATTACAGGTTGAGCAACTCTTTGTCTTGGCATTTTTTCCCAGTCATATTCAGAAGTTGTTGCGCGTCCTGGGATTGGTTCTTGTATCAGTTCAAATTCACCCACAGCAAACGGACTTTGAGCCGCATCTTTGACCTTGCGAATTTTTTCCCGCAGCCCCCGTTTCTCTAGCTCTAAAACCCTATAATGGCAATAGGGATTATTTCCCGGTTTACCCAGAAGTGAATGGGAAGTCCAAGTACAGCCCCCTCGGCAAACGTCAGCGTAGTAGCAAGTCCGGCAAAATCCCCATAAGTCATTTATGGATCTGAGTCGTCCAAAGTGAATTTCTTCACTCGTATTCCAAATATCTTCAATGGAAAGATCTCTGATATTACCTCCTGCATATCCTACAGTGGGAAGCGATGGACATCCTTTAACTGTACCGTCAGCCTCCAAGCCAATAGCCGTTTGACCAGCAGTACAGCCGTTATAATGAGACGTAGAATTGCCTATGCTACGAAATTTATGTTCGTAGGGACCAAAGTAACCAATATTGTTTCCCGGAACCATAGTTAGTCCTCTCTCAAAGGCTTCATCGAAGAGCCGAGCTAACAGAGGCATAAGTTCAAGAAGTTGGTATGGTTGTAGAATGATGTGGTCATTATCAACAGCATTTCCCATAGCCACTGTCAACTGAATCTGCCATTGCTGTGCCCCAGCGTCAATGATTTGATCCATTAACTGACTCAGCATAGGTATGGTTTCTGGACCAATTTGTGTATTAACACTGCGATTTAGTCCTGCATCCTTGGCACGTCGCAAGGTATCAATTGCCATTTGATATGATCCAGGTACTCCCCGTAAACGATCATGTAATTCTGGCAATCCATCAATGGAAACTCCGATTCCCTGCAATCCTGCCTCAATAGCCTCTTCAAGTTTCTCCTGGGTGAAATTAAGAGCACCTGTCTGTATGGCACAGTAGATATGATGATTTCTAATTGCTTTGATGATCTCAATCCAATCGCGACGCAAAAATGCTTCGCCGCCAATCAGAGTTATTTCCCTTGTTCCCAGTTTAGCAAGCTGATCCACCACATCAAGACATTCTTGAGTTGTTAACTCATCATGTCGGGGTTTACCTGCTCTAGAACCGCAATGCTGACATTTAAGATTGCAGGCAAGAGTAATTTCCCAAACAACATGGACGGGAGTATGATGTCGATAATCATCCTCTGTGCGGGTTCTCGCTGGTGTTGGCATAATTCATCCTCCACTTTATTCTCAATATTCGACATACTCAGCATTAGACATCTCCAAGAAAGACTCATATCCTTAGAGATGTCTAATGTTGACAGACGGCTACTAGCCCTATTAGCCGTTCCTTTCAAGCTTCACAATTTCCAGCTTTAGAAGTTCAAGGGCGGCTGAGACATCACCCGCCTCTCTGAGCCATTCTTCGGCTTGCTGTACCATAGCTTTCATCCTTTGCATATCGCCCGAAGCTGCACATTCGTGGATAGCCACTGCATATAAAAGTTGTACTGCCATTGTATTCGCCTCCATTGAGATAACTAAACAATCTTTTTGGCATGAAACCGAGATACCTGTACAAACCTGCAAGATGCCCTGAAAAACCTTTTTCTATCTGGTTTTGATCATTTGACACAGTAGGGTCAAAAAAGCCGTACTAACAAGAAATCAAGCCTTTTGGAGTTATCTTGTCAGAAAAGACACGAATCTCAGCTCAGTGCTAGTTTAGCTTCAAGTATTCACATCTATGTAATAAGAATTATCATTTGTAGATAAAGTATTATTAATGACATTTGCTGAATATTACATTCGTAAATGTCCGCGCCCTAATTACGTAGTGCTATATTTTTTTATGGTGTCAACTTAACAACTTGCGATCGCTCCCTGTGTCTTTAATGTCCCAGTATGAGAATAGCGATCGCAGTACAATAATTGGGAAAGTGCTTGATTTACATGGTTATTTACCATGATTAAATACAATAGGTTATAAGCCAATATTTATGATATTTTTCTGCAATCAACATGATTAAAATCCTCCATCTTTCCGATATCCACATGGGGAGTGGCTTCACCCACGGACGCATCAACCCCGAAACTGGATTGAATACACGTTTAGAGGATTTTGTCAATACATTATCTCGATGTATAGATCGGGCATTAGCAGACCCAGTAGATATGGTTATATTTGGGGGAGATGCCTTTCCCGATGCCACACCCCCTCCTTATGTCCAACAAGCCTTTGCCAGTCAATTCCGCCGCCTCGTAGATGCAGATATACCCACGGTCTTACTAGTGGGGAACCATGACCAACATTCCCAAGGGCAAGGGGGAGCAAGTTTATGTATTTACCGTACCTTGGGAGTGCCTGGTTTTGTAGTTGGGGATACTTTAACTACTCATTCCATCCCAACCCGCAATGGCTTGGTGCAGGTATTAACCCTACCTTGGTTGACTCGCTCCGCACTCATGACTAGGCAAGAAACCCACGGAATGTCCCTAGCTGAGATAAACCAGTTATTAGTGGAGCGCTTGCGAGTAGTTTTAGAAGGGGAAATTCGTCGCCTTGACTCCGAAGTACCAACCATTCTTTTAGGTCACTTAATGACAGATAATGCTTCCTTTGGAGCAGAGCGTTTTTTAGCAGTGGGTAAAGGTTTTACCCTTCCCTTATCTTTATTGACACGTCCCTGTTTTGATTATGTCGCCTTAGGCCACGTTCATCGCCACCAAAACTTAAATAAAACTAACGATCCGCCAATTATTTATCCAGGGAGTATTGAGCGGGTAGATTTCAGTGAAGAGAAGGAAGATAAGGGGTATGTAATCGTTGAATTAGAACGGGGTAAGGTGGAGTGGGAATTTTGTCCCCTAGATGTACGTCGTTTTTGTACCATTGAAGTGGACGTATCTAAACAAGAAGATCCCCAAGCTGGGATTATCAAAGCGATCGCCAAGTATGATATAGAAGATACTGTGGTGAGATTAATTTACAAAATTCGTTCTGAGCAGTTAGATTTAATTGACACCCCAGAATTACATCAAGCTCTGAGCATATCTCATAACTATACCATTCAACCAGAATTAATTAGCCAATTAGCTAGACCCCGGATTCCCGAATTAAGTGCGTGTAATAGCATCGATCCTATGGATGCTTTGAAAACCTATTTAAATAATCGTCAAGATTTGGATGACATCGCAACTTCCATGCTAGAAGCAGCCCATAGGTTATTAGCCAATGACAGGGAAGCTTTATTAGAACCGATAACTAATACTCAACATCAGTAACTTTCAATTACAGCAAATTTCAAGTTATTAAGGTGGCTTGCCATGAAGCTACCTGATTGATGTTTGTGAGTTAACATTTTCAAGGGGATCGACGAAAATTTGCGTAAATATGGTGCTTGGCAATGGTCTACAAAACTCATCAGGAAAAACGCACACCAACGGCTCTGATTACCGGAGCATCAGGGGGAATTGGCTACGAATTAGGGCGCATCTTTGCCAAAGATAAGTATAACCTTGTCCTAGTAGCCAGAAATGAAGCTAAACTAACTCAAATTGCCAATGATTTCCGAACAAAATTCGGGATTACTGTAACGATAATTATCAAAGATTTATCTTTAGCAACTGCTCCAGAAGAAATTTTTAACCAGTTACAACAGGAAAATATTATTGTTGATGTCTTGGTTAATAATGCAGGCTTTGGGATGTATGGATTATTTCAAGACACCGATTTGAGCACTGAATTACAAATGCTACAGGTGAATGTGGTTTGTCTCACCCACTTAACCAAATTACTCCTCAAAGATATGGTTAAACAAGGCTCTGGAAAAATCTTAAATGTCGCCTCCACAGCAGCTTTCCAACCAGGTCCTTTAATGGCTGTATATTACGCCACAAAAGCCTATGTTCTATCATTTTCAGAAGCGATTGCCAATGAATTAGAAGGAACTGGTGTTTCAGTAACTGCTCTTTGTCCGGGACCAACTAAATCTGGTTTTCAACAAAGAGCAGCAATGGAAGATTCAAAAATGGTGAAAGATCGCAAGATTATGGATGCAAAAACCGTAGCTCAGATTGGTTATCGCGGTTTGATGTCAGGTAAAACTGTTGTAATTCCCGGTATAAAAAATCAGCTACTGGCTCAGTCCATTAGATTTACACCCAGAAAGCTAGTAACTAAAATCGTTAGAGGTATGCAGGAAAAAAATTGACCTGTAGCGGTATATATCCGGGTGTAGAGATGTTGCAGTGCAACGTCTCTACACTGCAATTATTGGTAGTATTTTTTACATTTTATCTACTCATTTGACTATTGCTGGTGTTAGGCTGAAATCTCTCCAACAGTTCCTATGTAATTAGTCTAAATTCCATGTATCAGCTTAAGTCTATCTGTGCCACATTAATCGCAACTACCCTCATTCTAGGCGTAACCGAGTATCATCGATCTTCATTGGCTGGAACCTGTGCATCTCAATGTGGTCCTCGTCCCATTCAGTTTACTCCTGGTCAGCGCATTCGTATACAAGTAGTTAATCGCACATACAGAGAAGTAAAATTACAGAAACCATTTATTCTCGATCCCGTTTCCCTCAAACATGGTGACGAAATGCTGTTAGAGCATGGAGACGGAACCCTGGATAATGCCTCACTGTTATTTTGGCATGAAAATGGTTATGCTATCAAAGCTACTGTTTCTAAACCCAATTTTGCCACCTTGAGGGTAGAACTGCGTCCTGAGCGGCGTACTCGTGGCGATCGCTCAATTTATATCCTTGACAATGGTCGCATTCAAATATTATGACAACAGTGAGGGTTTTCGCCTAGATCAACAAGTTAGCCCCCCACGGGAAAATACCACAACCTGCCCATGAAAATATATCTCAAGTGCGGCTCCCACACCTAAGCTGTCAACCATCAACCATCAACTATCAACTATCAACTATTTTCAAGCTAGCCCCCACGGAAAAATCCCCACAACCTGCAGATGAAAATGCTTTGTGACTAACTCCTCAAGGGCGCACGCAATGCGCCCCTACTCCGCGCCTCCGCGCCTATTTTCAAGCTAGTCTCCCACGGGAAAATCCCACAACCAAGCATGAAAATAATTCCCTCACTCCTTCCCTCCTTCACTCCCTATTTTCAAGCTAGTCCCTCATGGAGGTTTGTACACAACCAAGGATGAAAATAATTCCCTCACTCTGGGCGGGGAAACCCCGCCCCTACTCCTGAACTCCGAACTCCTGAACTCCGAACTCCGAACTCCCTATTTTCTAGCTAGACTCTCGTTACAAGGTTCTACCTTGTAGATGCATTTTAGGGAGGCTCTGCCTCCAGATTTAATGGGAGGCAGAGCCTCCAACGGGTGCATTTCCAGGCTCAGCCTGGAAACGAGTTAATGCAATGGTACCTTGGCTTTAATTTTGTTCGACCAAACAGTAATCGGTATCAAGCCCCCAAATTCTATTTGTGGAGATGGAAAAATTTTTTCTGTAACTGTTAACTGTTAACTGAAATGAACTGTGCAAGTAAAAACCCGTAGAAAAGTACCCAATCAGCGTTGGCAAATTTACCCTCAAAAGGCTGACTTAGCGCAAAAGTTGGCAGAAGCTACGAATGCATCCCCATTAATCTGTCAATTGCTGATTAATCGCGGTATAGAAACCCCAAAACAAGCACAAATTTTTCTCAATCCAGAGTCCCTGGTTTTACCTTCCCCTTTAGAAGAGTTTCCCGATTTAGCTATTAGTTTAGAACTATTACAGGATGCGATCGCTCGCCAAGCAAAAATTGCTATCTGTGGTGACTATGATGCGGATGGGATGACTAGCACGGCTTTATTATTGCGGAGTTTGCGTTGGTTGGGAGCAAGGGTAGATTATGCTATTCCCAGTCGGATGCATGAGGGTTACGGTATTAATAACCGGATTGTGTCAGAATTTGCCGGTGAAGGGGTGGAAATAATCCTCACGGTGGATAATGGTATTTCTGCCTTGGAACCCGTTACTAGGGCTAAGGAATTGGGTTTACAGGTAATTATCACCGATCACCACGATATTCCCCCACAATTACCACCAGCTGATGCAATTCTTAATCCCAAACTCATTAGTCCATCTTCACCATACTATGGGGTTGCGGGAGTGGGGGTTGCTTATATTTTGGCGGTGTCTTTGGCTCAACAAATGGGGGACGGTTACAAAGGTTTATTTAAGCCAATGTTGGAGTTGTTTACCCTGGGAACCATTGCAGATTTAGCACCGTTGATAGGTGTAAATCGCCGTTGGGTAAGGCGAGGATTGCAACAATTACCCAAGTCTAAATTACCTGGGATACAGGCTTTGATTCAACTGGCTGGGGTGCGGGGGAGGAGTGAGGGAGTTCGGAGTTCGGAGTTCGGAGTAGGGGCGGGGTTTCCCCGCCCGGAGGGGTTTCCCCGCCCGGAGGGGTTTCCCCGCCCGGAGGGAAGGAGGGAAGGAGGGCAAAATTCCCAAACTCTCAAGCCTGATGATATTGGTTTCCGGTTGGGGCCGCGAATTAATGCTATTGGTAGGATTTCCGATCCGCAAATTGTGATTGATTTGCTGACTACTGATGATATGGGTATCGCACTGGAGAAGGCAATGCAGTGTGAAAGTATTAACCGCCAGCGTCAGGAAATGTGCGGACAAATCGAACAGGAAGCGATCGCAATTGTGGAAACAGAATACCTCCAATCTCTACAAGATGACCGAGTATTGGTAGTAATTGCCCCTAATTGGCATCATGGTGTGATTGGAATTGTTGCCTCTCGTTTAGTGGAACGCTATGGTGTGCCTGTGTTTATTGGCACATACGAAGATGAACATCATATTCGCGGTTCGGCGCGGGGAATTCCTGAATTTAATGTATTTGATGGGTTGGAATATTGTCGGGATTTGTTAGGTAAGTTTGGGGGACACAAAGCAGCGGGGGGATTCTCCTTACCTGCTGAAAATTTACCAGAATTGCGATCGCGTTTGAGTGAGTTTGCTCACCAATGTCTGGAAATTCAACATCTCAAACCCCTACTGAAAATTGATACCCAAATCCATCTCCATCAAATTAACCAGGAACTCTATCAACAGCTACATTCCCTAGAACCATGCGGGATTGAAAATCCCAACCCCATATTCTGGACACCCAATGTGAAAGTGGTGGAACAGCAAACAGTGGGTAAGGATCATATTAAATTGACAGTGGCAGAATATATTGGCGAACGCCATTATAAAATAAAAGCGATCGCTTGGCGTTGGCGTGACTATTTTCCTCTCCCATCCCACCTAGATATTGCCTATAAACTGCGGGAAAATACCTTTAACGGCAATACCAGTATCGAATTAGAATTACTAGGAGTAAGACCAAATCACCTATCCCCACACTTGTTTACCCCTACTACCCAATCACGTAAAACTTCCTTTATCTATCGCCAACGGCACTACACCTGTGGAATTTATCAAAATGGTTCTGTACCCGAACTCAGGATTAGGAACCCCGAAGGCAAAGTATTAGCCATTAATCCCCATAATCATATTGGCTTATTGGGTAGCGATCGCCAAACTGCAAAAGAGGTTGATATTTCTCAACCCCCTTATGACAGTATTATTCAAGCCGCATTTACAGCTTTATCGATTCCAAGTCCTGGGCCTTAAATTTACATTTATTTACCCAGCACTCAGAAATCTTACATATCACCATTGCGAAACGCCAATACAAAAATGACTATAGGACCAGCCAACATGATGAGTGATACAAATAGTAATTGGAAAATAACTTCAAAATTGATGTTACCTAAAGCTTCAAGCATCTTTCCTCCTAAATAGTCCTAAAAAAATTTAATCACACAGCAGCTAATCCCGAAAATCATCATATCCGGGTGTAGCAGTTGGATTTTAAGTTACTTAACAAAATTATAGAAAACAACATACAACTGTAAAACCCTGAACTTTAGTAAAGGTTAAAAATATGGCTACTTGGCAATGTGTAAAGCAATGTGGAGCTTGCTGTCACCTCGATCCCCAGGAACGTCCAGAGATATATGAGTATTTATTACCAGAGGAACTGGAGTTATATCTGAGCATGGTTGGAGAAGGGGGATGGTGCGTTAATTTCGATCGCGAAACCAGAGAATGTAAGATTTATGCTAACCGTCCCCGTTTTTGTCGCGTAGAGCCAGAGATATTTGAAGAAATGTATGGTGTTCCACCCCAAGAGTTAAATGACTTTGCGATTGAATGTTGTCGCCAGCAGATAGAAGGGGTATATGGGTGGCGCAGTTTGGAAATACTACGCTTTGACAAAGCTGTTGGGATTTAGGAAACTGTGGTCAAGTAATAAGTAATAAGTAATAAGTAATAAGTAATAACTAGAACTTATGCAACTGGCACATCAATAACCGTAGGGTGTGTGACCCTTGGATAAATATTGTACGCAACAATAAGACTTCCCTTCCCTCCTTCACTCCCTCACTCCCTCACTCCTTCAGTCCTTCACTCCTTCAGTCCTTCCCTCCTTCAGTCCTTCACTCCCTCACTCCTTCCCTCCCCACACCTTTTTTCGCTCACCCTTTTAGGACTTACCCAACTGGCATATCTTTTCTGTAGGGGAGGCAAAATGCGGTGTAAATTTTCTGACCGCATTATTGCCGTTGTGTGACGCTGGGAAAATGTTTGAACCTAGTAGAGACGTTGCAGTGCAACGTCTCTACTTATAGCATCACCTACCAACCACCGATTGTGACAGGCAGCTTTAGTCCTGATTCTATCGGGAAAAGTTTCAGGAGCGTTAAAATAAATAAGTATTAATAATAAACATAAAAACTGATGAAAATCAAAGCCATTATTCATCCGGCACAAGAAGGTGGTTTTTGGGCAGAAGTTCCAGCACTTCCTGGTTGTATAACTGAGGGTGACACAATGGAAGAAGTATTAACAAATTTAAAAGATGCAATTGAAGGATGGCTAGAAGTTGCAAATAGTACTCACTCCCTTGAATCAAATGCTCAAATCGTTGAGATTGCGTTATGAAATCAATCTCCGGTAAGCAGTTATGTAAAATTCTTGAGCAGCGAGGCTGGATTTTACAGAGAATTACAGGCAGTCATCACATCTACCAAAATCCTGACTTTGATAAAATACTGTCAATTCCCGTACATAAAAATAAGGATTTAAAAGTTGGAACTTTAAAAGCATTAATGAAAATTGCTGATTTAGCTGAAGAAGATTTATGATTATTTATCATAAATTCCTCCCAGTTTTTTAGGACAAGGATGAAATGCTAACTAAATCACCACTCGCCGAGCAAAGAACAGTACTACATAACATTAGTTGGGAAACCTTTGAAGCCTTATTAAAAGAAACTGGTGAAGATAGAGGTTCTCGATTTGCTTATGATGGCAATATCCTAGAAATAATGACCCCATTATTTGAACATGAAAACCGAAAGTGTAATTTTGGTAATTTTATTATTGCTTTAGCTGAAGAATTAGATATTGAAATTAAAAGTGCTGGTTCAACTACTTTAAAAAGAAAAATTACTAGAAAAGGTATAGAACCAGATAACTGTTACTACATCCAGAACGAGCCATCTGTTAGAGCAAATACAAAACTTGATTTAGAAACAGATCCGCCGCCAGATTTAGCAATTGAAATTGATATTACCAGCACTTCTGTAGATAAAATGTCAATTTACTTGGCTTTAGGGATAACTGAACTCTGGAGATATGATGGGGAAGATTTAATATTTTACCAGTTGGTAAATGGGAAATATATGACAAGAGAATATAGCGTCGCTTTTCCTATGGTGTCAGTAGGGGAAATGAGGAATTTTCTCGAACAGAGTAAAACAATGGGAGAAATCGCTTTATTAAAATCCTTCCGTGCTTGGGTAAAACAAAAGCTTGGGTAAAACAAAAAATAGGATAAATCAGTCGCCTATACTGGTCAATTTTAAGGAATACTGGGAGAGTGTTGTGATTTTATTCTCCAATAATTCTAGCTATGAATATATTCTCTGCATTCTCTCCTAGTTTAGTCTGGTTAAGACAATGGTTGCGGACTTTAACAGCCATATGCTTACTATTTCTTCTCATCACATGGACATTCCCTGCACAAGCAGCTACCAATATCGATCCCAAGCTAGAACAACAGGTATTAGAAATTATCCGCAAAAATCCCCAGGTAGTTATCGAATCTATACAAGCCTACCAACAACAACAGCAAAAGAAAATACAAAGTGCTAGAGAAAAATTTTTACAGGATTTAAAAAATAATCCCAAAACTATCATTGGTACTTCTCCTACCACTGGCTCCCCCACTGCTAAAGTCTTATTGATAGAGTTTTCCGACTTTCAATGTCCTTATTGCGGGGAAGCTCAGAAAACGTTGAAGGCTTTACTGAGTAAATATGGTAACAAGGTTCAATTAATATACAAAAACTTTCCCTTGAGCGCGATTCACGAACAAGCTATACCAGCAGCCACAGCAGCCTTAGCAGCACATAAACAGGGGAAATTTTGGCAATATCATGATGCTTTATTTGCTAATCAAAATAAGTTGGGCGAACCCTTATATTTAGATATTGCCAAAAAACTCAATTTAGATTTAACACAATTTAAACGCGATCGCAAACTTGTAGCCAAAGAAGTTGCTCAAGATACAGCGCTCGCAAGAAGTCTAGGACTTTCAGGTACACCTTTCTTCATCATTCAAAGTGAAGAAGCTTCTGGTGCTGTGCAATTATCTGAGTTGGATAAGATATTGTCAGGTATTAAATAATTCCATAAAATCAATTATTTACAACAGTATTAATACTGTTGTAAATTCATCAATATTCTGTGTCTAATTTAATCTAAAAAAAGAAACATTTCGGACTCAAAATACATCATCTATATCTATCTATATAAACAGTTATCAATAAACTGGGAGGTAATTAATGTATCACATCGGTTCCCGAATATTTTTGTCCATCGGCACTATCGGTGCTGTTTTACATCTAGGACTACCATTAAATTCAAGTATTGCCAAATCTACATCCTATTTAGACTCAAATGCAGTTACAAAAAATCCTCCCGTTTTGTTAGCACAAGCAAATTACCTGTCGCCTTTAGAACAACAAGTAATAGCAGAAATGAACAAGGTGCGGAGAAACCCCAAATCATACCTTCCTCTATTAAGAAACTATAGAAGCCGTTTTCAAGGAAAACGAGTCAAAATATCCAATAATGTCTTTCTAATTACTCAAGAAGGTACAAAAGCTGTCGATGAAGCCATCGCTTTCCTACGAAAAGCTCGTCCTGTGGGTAGTTTAAGAAAATCTCGGGGAATGTCTTTAGGTGCAAAGGATCACGTTCAAGATCAAGGTCCTAAAGGTGTCACTGGGCATTATGGTAGTGATGGTAGTTCCCCTAGTAGTCGTATAAGCCGTTACGGTAAATGGCAAGTAACTGCGGGAGAAAATATTAGTTACGGTCCCAAAACTGCTCAAGATATAGTGATGCAGTTAATTATTGATGATGGAGTTCCATCAAGGGGTCATAGAACCAATATTTTTAACCCTGCTTTTAAGGTAGCCGGGGTAGCTTTTGGCAGTCATGCTAGATACAGAAAAATATGTGTAATTACTTATGCAGGCGGATATCAAGAAAAAAGATAAAGGCGGAATGTGGATTCCTAAGAGGTTGTTTAAAAAGTCATATTACATACCCAAGATATCTGAGATCCCCCTAAACCCTCCTTGGAAGGGGGCAAAAGTCCCCCTTTTTTCTCTCCCCCGATAAACAAGAATTTTGGGTCATGAGGGATACTTGACAAACATCCTCTAAGTTAAAAAGTAAAAAGATAAAAGTAAAAAGTAAAAAGATAATCCCCATAAATAAATTGAGGGGATAAGATTACGGACGTATTGTTTCTTGCACTACCTGTATCGAAACAAA
>JAAUYI010241885.1_pt1 | contig 17752 bp, 13 predicted proteins | sample 7278041 | NCBI WGS metagenome assembly JAAUYI01 (sample SAMN14350216, study PRJNA611818) | marine sediment metagenome | isolation source: surface marine sediment (0.6m) | place: French Polynesia: Moorea | collected 2018-08
ACATTAGTTATGAGGGGTATTGCATCAGTCCTATTTATAGGACTTTTGCTATTAGCCAGGGACTTAGAGTCCCTGGCGGTTGGATGTCCACCCCGCAAAATTAATGTGGTGGAGTACTAGATAACTGAATGATGATATCGCCGGAAAACTTCACGCTCTTGAAAGAAGCATTGTAAAAATTTCCCATTTGACACATCATTCAAAGTTGACCATTTTGAGTCAGGTATCAGACTGGTCATCTGGGATTTATGTTCAGCTAGGGTGGCGTGTTTTTGCTCTAAAACATCTCCTATATACATAGAGCATTGAAAATCCCGTAATAAGCGCGAGCCAAGTCCGTACATTAAGGTATGTTTTACAATAATCCGGGTAAGGGAACTATTTTTGTTAATTAAGTCTACCCATGGCCAATGTAACCAAAACCAGATAGGATACTCGTAGATAACTACATTTTTACCATAAGACTGCAAGGCAGATTTGACAATTTTAGTTGTACATAAATGATCTTCAGACCACAATAATGGTTCCTGATGGTAAGGAATAAAAATTTCTTTTGGCTGTTGTTCTTGAATAATTTGCCTTACTTTCGCCACGGCTGAGTCATGATGCTCTTTTAATTTTGTCTCCTCGAACCCAAGTAAAAAAACATCGCCAGCATCAATTCCCATAGATTGAGCAGCAGCAATTCCTTCATTAGCCCGAATTGTTTTCAATTCATTTTCCGGTATTAAATGACTGTGAGACTTGCTCCCATCAGTCATAAAAACTAGTTTAATATCTGCACCAGCTCTCTTTTTCTTGATCATAATGCCACCACAGCCTAGTGTCTCATCATCAAAGTGGGGCGAAAAGACGATTGCAGATTGGCTTAACTCATTTTTATTGTATTCATTTAAACTAGGTTTGTATACCCATTCATACAATCGAATTACCTGTTCTCTGATCAATGATTTCATCCTTATTGCTCACAAAGATTTTTGTACTCGTTGAGTAAATTTTGAGAAACTTTTTCCCAAGAAAATAGTTCATATGCACGCTGATAACCAGCCTTGCCCATTTCTACTCTCAGATTGTCATTGTTCAAAAGGTGTAGAATCGCCTCAGCTAAGATAGATGCATCTCCTGAATCCACCACAATCCCTGTTTTTTCATGCAGGATAGCTTCTGGAATTCCTCCAACACGAGACCCTATAACTGGAAGGCTCCTACCCATAGCTTCTGGAATTGGTATTGGAAAAGCCTCACTAAGTGAAGAGTTAATAAATATATCAGCCTCTCGATAATATTTATCTAGCTCTGAATGGGCTACAGAACCGTGAAAAGTCACGTGTTTAGCTAACTCTGGAGAAATTTTTGCTTGTAACTGTTCCCAGTAACTTAATATTTTACCAGTCTTTGGATCTGGAGTGTAAAATGATTTTAACTCCGCAACTTTTGGATCGGAATTGTCCAGATCAACCAGAATATTTTTCGGTAGTGACCCTGTGATGGAACCAACAACATTAAGATGTACTTCAGGAAAGTAAAAAACTACCTTTTCCAAAGCTTTCAGTAGTAGATGCACACCTTTTTCTGGTGAAACTCTGCCAACAAATAGTAGCCGTTTATTGGCATTTTTCAGGGATTGATTGTGGGAATTTAAATGAAGCTTAGTAGTACAAGAATCAATATTAACACCATTATAAATAGTTTTACACTTGGCAGCAAATTCTGGGAAGCGACGACGGACTTTTTCTGTAATATATTCGCTACAACCAATAATCAAATCTACTTTTTTCAATCGCCGATAAATAGTTTGATAATCTAGTTGGCTTAACCACTGACAATGCATATGAAGAACTATTTTAATCTCAGGATTAAATGCTTTGATAATAGGCACAAACTGAGACAAACTATGAATATGCACAATATCACATTTATGCTTCCTCAGATGATTAGCTATCTGCAAAGCATAATGTATATAAAATAATTGAGAATTTAAAAAATTATTATTACTTCGTTGTAAAATTTTCTCCAGAAATCTAATTATTATTCGATCAAATCTTCTGGGAACATAAAAATAATTTATGCCATCATGGCATTTTCTATTGATCAGAAAATTTTTCCCAGGGGTATATACCATGACATCGCAATCAACAGCCAAACGCTGCGCCAGCTCATAAATTACAATACCAACGGAATCTGTAGGACAGGGAAAGCTACTATAAGCCAAGCCCTGATTGACGACAGCTATTTTTTGTCTCTCTTTTTTACTCACTAGCATGGCATTCTCAACTAATCTCTTGTAGCTATGTACTATAAATTCTGGGGAAATTATTTTCCTATTTGCCAGTGAGATATTACACTAAATATTCACATAGAAGAGTATATTAAAATCTAGTTTACAAAAACTTTAATATCACTTGTATTTAACTGGGATTCTCCCCTATTTTCTTTCTGCTTTACATTTGCTGAATATTTGCTTCATAAAAATATCAATCTAATTCAAAGTTATGATATTAGGTATTCCGTTACTGTGGAAAAATAAAAATCTCAGCCGCTTGTCAATGCGAAGGAATAGGGAATAGGGAATAGGTATTTTCATCCTTGGTTGTGTACAAACGTTCATGTAGATGGGCGAAGCGCGGCTTGGAGCAGAGTGGGGCTAACTTGAAGGTCGAAGACCTTCAAGTAAAAAGTATTATATAATACAGCATACCTGATTAATAATACTTGTATATGTGTTGTTATGCAACCTGATTTAATTAGCAAAAACCCTTTCTGCCAATTATTTTTGCTGAATTTAATGTTAAGGGTAAGTGAAGTTTGTGTAAACTCATATCGCTAACTTGATATGTATGCTAAATTACGTACTCATTAACCATATTCACGTACACTCAAATATTAAAATGATTCAATTGCTATATGGTAATCGACAACAATTCCGCTTTCGGCATAACGATATCAATATTCTGGGCAATTCAGATGCCAAGCTGCCTGTAAGACAATCAGTCTATAAATTAAACAGCTCATCTCCAATACATTTCTATGTAGAGCCAGAAGTAGATGATTTACAATCTAAACAAAATTCATATCCTTATGAGGCTCATACTCCATCTATCAATCGCCTGAGAGAACGGCCAGGACATTTTAATATTGAAATACCTATTAATTGTCCAGAACTTAAAGAAGGGTGGAATAGTATTAGAATTGAAATAGAGGATAGAAAAGGCAATTTTGAGGTACTGGAGGCTGAATTTTATTGGGATTCTCGTCCGATAAATCTGCCACTTGAGTTAAATGATCTAAGCCAATACCAACATATTCAGGAATTTGGTCAAGTTGTTGATGGAGCATTTGATTTTGATCCTGAGAAGAATGTGATTCGCTCCAAACCACCAGTTTCTGACGATTCTCTGCTTTTACTTAGTTCTTATCACGGAAGTCAAGAGGCTACTTACGAAGTCAAATTTCGGGAAAATGGAAGAGGAGTCGTTTTTAGAGGTATCAGTGACTTTTTTGCAGGGCATGAGGAGCAGTCTCCAGAACTAGGTATTAAGCCGGGTTACTCCAGTGCAGGGTTAGCAACAATCGATACTAAAGGAGAAGCTCGCACTTGGATATCATTAGGAGATTGTTTGATGGGCAAGGAATGGACTTGGGTTGTCAAGACTGAGTATCCGGCTTACATAGATATCGAGCCATATGTTACTTATTGCGTTAGACATCAAGTCATCATGGCGGATGGGATCAACTGTTGCCGATATCGTATTTGGAAAAAAGGGGATATAGAACCGGATAAATGGTTGTGTGAAGAGCATAATGCCCATATTCCTGCACATCTTCCGAGAATCACTAAAGCTGCTTTTGGTCTTTTTCAATATGGGGGATTACCAACAGAATGGTCTAATATTAGTGTCCGTGCATTGGATATTGATGTGAAATCTCTGGATTTGCGTAAGAAAAATAATCTTGTGATGAAAAAGTATGTTTCTCAAATAGTCAGAATTAATAGCAGAGTGAGAAAGAAAATCCTGAAACGGATAGGATGAATTCATACTATTTCATTGTGTGTTTATTAATATATTGCTTAAGCAAGTAATAGAAAAACAGGGTGATTTTTACCACTATTAAATACGGCACTACTGATTTAAATAGGGCTTGCTGTTCGCGTAGCGTAGCGTTAGCTATAAAAGTCATGATTGTGGGGGTAGGGAACTCTTAACAGCCGACAGGCTTCGACCGTGAGCTCAGCCGAACGGGAAGAGTTTCAGCCTCTTTTTTCTATTCTTTTTATCACCAAAAATTAGAGATGCAAGAATTTTAAACCTAAAATCCTAATTCCCTTGCACTTATGACCCAATAAATAGCCTAAAATCATTGATAAATCAATGTTTTATAGTTATGTATATACGGTAGTTATTAGGGGTTAGAACTGACTACATTAACTTTACTTGCGGCTTTATCAGCCTTCTCTCTTGCTATGTTCGTATCTGAACCTTTTGCTAAGGCTACTCCCATTCTGCGATAGGGATGAGCATTAGGTTTACCGAATAATTTAATATCTACATCTGATTCAGATAAAGCCTCAGCTACACCTGTATATGCAACTGTATCTAATTTTTCTGCTGCTAAAATAACAGCACTAGCTGCACAGGCAAATAATTCTATTTTCGGAATTGGTAAACCTAAAATTGCTCTTAAATGTAGTTCAAATTCATTCAAATTTTGAGAAATTAATGTCACCATACCCGTGTCGTGAGGTCTAGGTGAAAGTTCGGAAAAAATTACTTCATCCTTAGTAACAAAAAACTCCACTCCAAAAATTCCCGCACCCCCCAAAGCATCGGTGACTTTTTGAGCGATCGCTTGGGCTGTTAATATTTGTTCTTGGGTAATTCCAGCTGGTTGCCAAGATTCTTGGTAGTCTCCTCTTTCTTGACGATGTCCAATGGGTGGACAGAAGATTGTGGGGGCATTCCACTGTTTAATGGTTAGTAGGGTGATTTCTATTTCAAAATCAATAAATTCCTCAATAATTACCTTGTGGGTGTCACCCCGAGAACCTGCGATCGCATAATTCCATGCTTGTTCTATTTCCCTTCGCTCTTTAACTATAGATTGCCCTTTACCAGAGGAGGACATTACTGGTTTAATAACATTGGGAAAGCCAATTTCTTCAGAAATAGCTCTTAATTCATCTAAGTTTTGAGCATAGCCATATTTAGCTGTTCTAATACCTAATTGGGTATGTGCTAATTCCCTAATTCTGTCACGGTTCATGGTGTAGTTAGTTGCCGCAGCTGTGGGAATTACTGTAATACCTCTTTGTTCAAATTCTTGTAATTTTTCGGTTCTAATTGCTTCGATTTCGGGCACAAGAAAATCCGGTTGATGTTTGCTGACAACCCGTTCCAAATCATCAGCACTGAGCATGGAAATCACTTCACGACAATCAGCGACTTGCATTGCTGGAGCATTATCATAGCGGTCTACAGCAATTACATAGTTACCCAGTCGTTGAGCTGCAATTACAAACTCTTTACCCAGTTCCCCCGAACCCAACAACATGATTTTTGCGGGTAGATTAATCCCATTCATCCCTGATTTGCCCTGCGACAATGTGTTGATTTTATATCAATCTAATTCTTTGTTAATTAAACCATTAAGCCACTACTTAATTTACAACCAGGCTCCGCGACTTTGTAAATCTTTACGTAGTACCTCACCACATTAGTTCTGAGGGGTAGAGGAAAAAACCGCAGAGGCGCAGAGAGCGCAGAGGAAAAGAAAGAGAGGATAAATTTGGAACTTGGTTTAACCATCAAAATTAATGGGACAAAGCACTAAAGCATCAATTCAGTAATCGAGAGCAATCATCAATTGAGAGGACGAGGGTAGTGTGGGGAGAATAGAGAAGCAACAGTTCAGTCACATAATCAAAAACTATTTATTTATCTATATAGTTTTATTTTTTAAAAGTATATAACTCTTTACCAAAATATTTACCCGAATTATTGATATTAATTCCTATTTACTCAACGTATTTGCATTGTTTCAGCCTCTTTATTTTTTGTTAGCATTTCATGTATTTTATAATAAGGGCATTTTATGGCAACTTGCTCAAATAATAGCTAGAACACTGTTATTACCGTTGGCATGAGATTCTAGTTTTGGAATGGCTGCAATTTATCTGTATTTGACTAATTACATTGAATATGGTAATCACAGTGTTTGTCAGTAGCCAATCAGGTACTGGTTGTGAGTGATATAGCGCTACGCAATTAGGGCGTGGACATTGCTGAATGCAGCAAACCTATGAACAGTAAACTTATTACTTATTACTTATTACTTGCGCGTAGCGCTATAACTATACTGTTTACTCCCTTCTCGGTGTAAGATTCCCTATGTCCTACACCTCTCTATCCTCTGTGTTCTCTGCGCCTCTGTGGTTTTTTATCAGTAATCTTTGGGCGGGACAGGAGTAATTCAAGAATCCATTTCCGCTAGTTCTAACCAACGCTCAGTTGCCGCATCAATTTTACTTTTAAGGGTTTCCACCTGTTCGTATAATTGTTGAACTTGGCTATAATTTCCTGGCGTGACATTTCCCATTGCCGCCTCTGCCTCCGCCTTCTCCGTTTCTAATTGGGCTATTTTTCCTTCTAGTTCAGCAAATTCTTTCCTTTCCCAATTAGATAATCTACGTCGCTTCTTGGTTTCTGTTTCTGGGGATTGGGAGTTAGTTTTTTCTACTGCTGCTTTCTCAGGCTTCTCTTGGATCTTAGAAGCTTGTTGTTGCTTTGCTGATTCAGCTTTCTTATAATCGAGATAAACAGAATAATTCCCAGGATATTGGGTTATTTTGCCATTATCTTCAAACACAAACACCTTATCCACTGTCCGGTCTAAGAAATAGCGATCGTGGGAAACTACAATTACACAGCCATTGAAATCTTCTAAATATTCTTCCAATACAGCTAATGTTTGTACATCTAAATCATTAGTTGGTTCGTCTAATATGAGAACATTCGGCGCACTCATCAACACCCGCAATAAAAATAAACGCCGCTTTTCACCACCGGAAAGCTTATGGATGGGGGTATACTGCTGATTTCCCGAAAATAGAAATCGCTCTAACATCTGGGAAGCAGTAATCTGGGTTCCGTCAGCTACTTTGACGTATGCTCCCCCTTCTTCTTTGATATATTCGATCGCTCGCTGATTTTCATCTTCGGCGCTGAGTAATTCCTCAGAATGTTGGTCAAAGTAACCGATGTGAATGGTGCTGCCAATATCTACAGTGCCGGTATCTGGTTGTAAACGACCCGTAATCATATCCATTAGGGTAGATTTACCCACTCCATTGCCACCAATGATGCCCACCCGGTCTTCTGGACTAAATTCGTAGGTAAAATCTTTAATTAAAGTGCGTACACCGGAGGGGTTGCCGAAGGCATCGCCATAACTTTTAGAGATACAATTAACCTCAATCACCTTTTTACCAATCCGGCGACTGGGTGTGGAAATATCCACCTTCCCCTGGGTTTGTTTAAACTCAGTGGCTTGCATATCATGAATGCGATCGATCCGAGCTTTTTGTTTGGTACTTCTGGCTTTTGGTCCCCTCTTCAACCATTCTAATTCCCGGCGTAATACCCCCTGAAATTTCTGCTGACTACTGGCTGCGGCTGATTCTGCCAGTGCTTTTTTCTCCAGATAATAGGAATAGTTTCCGGCGTAGGTATAAACGTCCCCTCGGTCTATTTCAATGATGCGGTTAGTAACTTGATCCAAAAAGTAGCGATCGTGGGTTATTAATAATAATGCACCGCGATAGCGATTTAAGTAACTTTGCAACCACTCTACAGAATCAGCATCTAGGTGGTTGGTTGGCTCATCCATCAGTAAGAAATCTGGTGATGACAGTAATGCGGTGGCTAGAGCAATGCGCTTGCGGTAACCTCCAGATAGAGTACCAACCTTGGCATCAAAGTCAGCAATTCCTAACTTAGAGAGAATAATTTTGGCATTAGTTTCCAACTCCCATGCACCAGCTGCATCCATTTTTTCCATGACTGAGGATAAACGGGACATTAATTGCTCATCTTCTGGGTGAGTCGCCAGATGATGGGAAATATCCTCATACTCCCGCACTAAAGCCATTTGCTCCCCACTATCAGCAAACACCTGTTCTAAAACAGTACGTTCGTTATCTAAATCTGGTTGCTGGGGTAAATATATAATCCTCGTACCGGCAGGGACTAAAATTTCACCGCTATCGATTGGTTCTAGTCCAGCAATCATTTTCAGCAAGGTTGATTTTCCAGAACCATTAGTGCCAATTAAGCCAACTTTATCAGTAGCGTCCAAACTTAAACTGGCATCTTTGAGAATTTCTTTGATGCCAAAATCTTTTTTGACTGATTGTAGCGTAATTACACTCATGCGATTTTGGATTTTAGATTTTAGATTTTGGATTTTGGATTGTGGATTGCTCTACGTGGAATTTACTCCACAGATAAATTTGGGAGAGGTGTACCATCAACAGATTACTGTTGACTTATAGAGTTACTGCTGTTTCGATTCATTGATGGGGTAATAATTCTAAATTCTTCATTCGCTCATTCGCTCATTCTCCTTGACCAAAAAATAAACTGGATACAAGCCCCCGGATTCATCCGTGGAGAGTCAAAAATGTTTTCCTTATTTCATTAGCCCTTCGATTCATCGATGGGGTAATACTTTTGATTTTTGACTTTTGACTTTTGACTTCCGCTCAGCGGTTGACTGATTCATCCATGAAAAAAGTATCCCTAAATTCGGCGTTGCTGATTGAAAATATGAATTTACCTCACGCAGTCTTACGCACGGAGTGCGGTGAGCCAGTCCGGTGGACGGGTTCCCCGGCATAAAGGAACTGGCGTGCCTCTTGCTCCCTTCGGGAGAGCTTCGCTAACAGAGGAGCTTTGCTAACGCGCAGCGTATCCGCAGGATTCACCCGAAGGGCTTCGGTGCAGGGTAGGGTAGACGCAAAGGCGCAAAGTTATAAAGAAAAATAAAGGTGATTTTGACGTTTCATATCCTGATTCAGCAATGCCCTAAATTTGAGATTTAAACAAATAAGTCCAGGGGAAGATGACCATACATTTCATTAATTCCAGCATGGGAATAAGATTGACAAGAGACTAAAACACCACGGTGATGACCAAAATAGGAATCGAGATGACAAATACCATTTTTGCCATTTAACTTAATGTAAACTGGCCCTTCAATCATGGGTAAATCGCTTGGTGGTTCATATCCCAAAGCCAAAGAATAAGTTTTCATTGCCAACAATCCTGATTCGGCTGTATCAGCACAAATACCCAAAATTTGATAGTCAGCTAGATTGGCGATGGAGAGTAAAGCTTGACGAATTAATCCTTTTTCTGATGGCTTAATTCTCGGAGCAATGTCTACACAATTAAACTTATTCAGGATTTTCTTCGCTTCTTGGATGGTTATCTGAGTCTGATTTTGCCTGGTCATAAATCGCTTGATTGTTGATGGATGTTTGCTAGAGATTTGACTAGGATATCTACCTTGAATCATATAATTTGCAATTAATCTTGCATATTACTCAAATTGAAAATGAATGGTACGCTGCTGCCTTTATCACCACCTGTGACAAGTACCTTGGGCATTTGAGCACCACCACTCTTCCAAGCTTCAATCGCCTCTTTTTGCAGAACTAACTGTCCTCCTTGAGCTTTCAATGTTTCCGCTAGTAGTCTTTGAGCTTCTGCCTTACCTTTGGCACGATTCACTTCTGCCTGTGCTTGTTGCTCTGCTTCCCTGGCTACATAGACTGCTCTTTGAGCTTTTTGTTCGGCAATTTGTTTCTCTTCAACTGCTCTAGCAAACTCTGGTGAAAAAGCTAAGTCAATCACGCTGGTATCCAACACGATGATTCCATACTTATCTAGGCGTTGATCTAAGGCATTATCAAAATCCTCCTTCAGTTCAGCTCTTTTGGTGATTGCCTCTTCTACGGTTCTCCTGGCAGCTGCAATTTTAAAAGATTCCTGGGTTTGTGGTGCAATAATTTTGGAGACGATATTTGCCAAACTTCCCTGTTTCCTTCTAATTTCCACTACCTGCTGTCTATCTATACGAAAATTGATGGCAAATTTTGCCGATAGTTCCTGTAAATCTTTGGTGGAACTTTGGGCTGGAATTTCATATTTTTGTACCGTAACATCATATACGTCAACATTGGAAATCAGTGGTGGTTTGAGATGGAAACCTTCGAGTAAGGCTCCGTCTCTAGCTTTACCTAAAACACTGAGAACTCCAGCTTCACCAGGATTAATAATCACAAAGGAATTGAGACTGAATATTACTAGTATTGCTACTATGATGCCTAGGACTGCACTTTGCCAACTACCTAATTGCTGATTTTTCAAAATTTTATCTCCTTGGTGATTCCTCAAAAAAATATGGCTGGATGGTGAGATATTACTGCTGACAAACGTGGTACTATCTTCATCACACAAGTTTTAAGTAGTTGTGGCTAAGATATTCACGTCTAACCGGGTGCGAATCAGAAGGCGAAAACTCCATCCCCTCAAGCGGTTGCTTGACTATGGACAGCAGTATCGTCAGCAAATAAAACTGGCTACTGCTGGTTCTATTTTGAATAAGCTGTTTGACTTAGCTCCCCCTGCCTTAATTGGTGTGGCGGTGGATATAGTCGTAAAGCAGGAAGATTCTATCATTGCCCAGTTGGGAGTGAAAGATATTTTTTGGCAATTCTTAATTCTTTCTTTCCTGACGGTGATTATTTGGATGCTAGAATCTTCGTTTGAGTACGCTTACAAAAGACTGTGGCGGAATTTAGCCCAAAATATTCAACATGATTTACGCTTGGATGCCTATGGTCATTTACAGGAGTTAGAATTAGCATATTTTGAAGAACGCAGTACTGGTGGTTTGATGTCTATCCTCAGTGATGATATTAACCAGTTAGAACGTTTTTTAGATTCTGGTATCAATGATATTTTACAAGTTGCTACCACCGTATTAATTGTTGGTGGTGCATTCTTTGCGATCGCTCCTAGTGTAGCATGGATGGCAATGTTACCCATTCCCTTTATTTTGTGGGGAACTTTCACTTACCAGGATTTACTTGCTCCTCGCTATGCTGATGTCCGAGAAAAGGTGGGATTATTAAATACTCGGTTGTCGAATAATTTAAGTGGTATTACTACCATCAAAAGTTTTACCACGGAAGATTATGAAAGCCAACGTCTGGCGGGAGAAAGTGAGGCATATCGTCGGAGTAATAATCAAGCAATTAAGCTGTCAGCAGCATTCATCCCCATAATCAGAATGCTAATTTTGGTAGGTTTTACAGCATTAATGATATTTGGTGGCATGGCAACGGTAAATGGCAAAATTGCTGTGGGCGCTTATAGTGTCTTAGTTTTCTTAATTCAGCGATTATTGTGGCCCTTAACTAGGTTAGGGGAAACCTTTGACCAATATCAACGGGCAATGGCTTCGACGAATCGAGTAATGGATTTGTTAGATACTCCGGTGGCAATCCACCCTGGAGATATTCCCTTAGCAGTTGATACTGTGAATGGTGAATTGGCGTTTGAAAATGTCTCTTTCGCCTATGCAGATAGATTACCCATCATTCAAAATCTATCTTTATCCGTTCCTGCGGGACAAACCATTGCCATTGTGGGAACCACAGGTTCTGGTAAAAGTACTTTAGTCAAATTACTGTTGCGATTTTACGAGCTACATTCGGGCAATATTACCCTTGATGGCATTGATATTCACAAATTAAATTTACGGGATTTACGTCGGTGTATTGGTTTAGTGAGCCAGGATGTATTCCTATTCCACGGTACAGTCGCCGAGAATATCGCCTATGGAACCTTTGATGTTACCCATCAGGAAATTATGATGGCGGCGAAGGTAGCAGAAGCCCACCAATTTATTATGGGATTGCCCGATGGTTATGACACCATTGTGGGGGAAAGGGGACAAAAATTATCTGGGGGACAAAGGCAGAGAATTGCGATCGCACGAGCTATACTAAAGAATCCCCCCATTTTAGTTTTAGATGAAGCCACCTCAGCAGTAGATAATGAAACCGAAGCTGCTATCCAGCGATCGCTAGAAAGAATCACTGTCAATAGAACCACCATTGCGATCGCTCACCGTCTTTCCACCATCCGCAATGCTAATTGTATTTATGTCATGGAACGGGGACAATTAGTAGAGTCGGGAACCCACGAACAACTTTTACAATTGAATGGAATTTATGCCAATCTTTGGCGCGTTCAATCAGGTTTCAAATCTTAAAGTTCATCAAGTTATGATTCAATAAATTAAGTTTGTCATCACACTTAGGGACTTCCAGATAAAAAAACATCCCATAGTTATCAGGCAACAAAACATGTAAACTTCACTGCCAACTGTCAACTGTCAACTGTCAACCATTCTTGTGGGATAATTTATTTCCTGGAGTTCCCTTATGTCAGTTTGCACTTTCCTCCCGGAAGAATATAACTAAATTGTGTATCCTGGAAACAACTAAGCTCATAATAAAATGGAGGCCTGATGACTCCTCAGATGATGCGTCAGCTTTGGTCAGTGGTAGAAAACGCTCACAGCCAGACGCTGTTGCAAATGGACGATAATAGCTTGGTACATTGGTTAGTCAAACAAACCGCCACACAAGCTTTACTCGATGGTTGTGACACTGACTTTCTCAGCGAATATATTAAATCTCGACTCCATCTCATCCGCGATATGGCTTATGAACGTCAGTATTCCTAACCGCTCCCCTTGTTATTGGGTAAATAACCCGTAATTAGACAGTCAGAACCAACAACACGTATTTCTACACCTTCTAGGGACAAAGCCTGATTCATAGTAGAAAAACCGAGATCCCCTACAGGTGTAGGTGCGTGACTACCACCAATAATTTTGGGAGCAATGAATGCCAAAACTTTTTGTACCGCACCTTGAGCGATCGCATTAGCTGCTAAAATACCACCACACTCCCACAATACACTACAAAAACCGCGATCGTATAAGTAAGACATTACCTCCTCAGGAGTGAGGGGATCTAATTCTACCACTTCCACCCCTTGCTGACGTAACAAACCTTGAAACTCTGGGTTAGCACCAACTTCAGTTAATACAACAGTTGGTGCAGCCGTTGTATCCCACAAATTAGCTGTAGTTGGTAAATCCAGATTGCGACTCATCACCACTCGCAGGGGATTATGTATTCCTTGCGAGTGGCTAGTTAAATAGGGATTGTCTTGTCTCACCGTATTTCCACCGACAATCACTGCATCACAAGTAGCCCGTAATTTATGTACAGTCTGGCGAGCAACCTGGTTTGTCACCCAGGTACTATGACCACTGGTGGTAGCAATTTTCCCATCTAGAGTCATAGCATATTTCAAAATGCCAAAAGGTTTGTGATAGAGAATGCGATGGATAAAACCCTCATTGAGTCGCCGACAATCTGCTTCTTCAACTCCCGCCAACACTTCAATTCCAGCAGCCTTTAACTTGGCAATTCCACCCCCACCAACTAAGGGATTGGGATCTACCATACCCACCACCACCTTGGCTAACCCTGCTTTAATTAAGGCTTCAGAACAGGGAGGGGTTCGTCCGTGATGGTTACAAGGCTCTAAATTAACGTATATAGTAGCACCACGGGCATTTTCTCCCGCTGCTCTCAGGGCAAACACTTCCGCATGGGGTTCTCCAGCACGGGGATGAAATCCTTCCCCAATAATCTCCCCATCCTTAACAATTACCGCCCCTACCAAGGGATTGGGAGATGTAAGCCCCAAAGCCTGACGAGCGAGATGCAAGCATCGTTGCATCATTTCCCGGTCAAATTCAGTTCCTACCTTTGGTTGTGTAGGTGCATCCGAGTTGTGTTGATGATTGGACGTAGATGCATCTTTTGCAGCCACCAATGGGGAATTATCCATAATTTTGAGTGGGGAAAAATCTACAAGTTGACATCCTCCCACCACACCGGAACGGTGCAGTGAGGAGATGAATCACGGGCGAGGTTGTAGTAAAATAATATCAGTCAAATGAAACTTCTTTAGTTGTAAAAACCAAGCAACATTTACAGGAAGAATTAGTGAAGATGGAATAATGCAAATACCCTAGTACTCTGGCAAGTCAACTTTGAAGGGTAGAATAAATGAGCCACAAAGGCGCAAAGGGCGCGAAGGAAGAAGGAAAGAAGATTTTGAGAAAAGTTTATTTACCCAGCAAAGTTTCATTGGTGGAACACTAGAACACCGATTCAGTAATGCTAGGTGATGGGATGATGGGATGATGGGATGATGAGAAAAAATTTGTCCCCTTGTCTCCCCACACTCCCCACACTCCCCACACCCCCCACACTTATCTATCCCTCTGAATTGATGCTCTAGTAGTTCATTACATTAGTTCTGAAAATTTCGTCACCCTAAAATCTACTTTTAGCTAACTTTTCAGCCAGTTTTAAGCTTTCCCACCAGCGATTCAAAGGATAGTACACCACAGGCGCCCACAGACTGCTGAGAATGGCAGAAGCTAGGGCTATTCTTTGATAGTATATCCAAATATCTTCCGGATTGCGATCGCTAGTAAAACTCAGTTGGGAGGCAAAAATTGTGTCCGCCAAAGCTGACATCCCAAATACTATCAGGGCAATAGAAATAAAATCTTCTTGGATAAATCGCTGTTTTTGCATCAAACCAGTGATAAACCCTACCACCCCCAAACTCAAAGCATGGGTAGGATGGGGAGAAGTCATGGCATCTTGTAATAATCCCAAAACTATCCCAGCTAATGCCCCTTGGAATGCCGAACGCTTCACACTCCAAGCCACCACCCAGATTAATAACCAGTTAGGACCAATACCCAACAACTCCATCCCCGGAAACCGAGTCAGTAACATCAGCAAAAAAACAATTACAGAGCCAAATGTCACCCCCCAATCTAGAAATTGCAGTGCTTGAGGATGCCAATTAGAAAAAGGAATAACTTCCTTCTGCTTTGATTTGCGTTTTTGCTGCGACGACTTTGACTGCTTTGTTTTTCGATCCCAAAATCCCTGAATCTTCATTTTCCTAAACGCACTTCAACCTAATTGGACTTCTGCGGTTGTTTATCTGTAGCCGTTGGTGTTGACGACAACTGTTTTCTGGGTTGGGAGTACACCGCTACCCAATCTAGAGAACTAATGGGTGGAAACAACTCGATTTTGGCAATGGATGCCGGTAATTTAGTCAAATCCAAAGACTTAACTTTTCCTATGGGTAATCCTGAAGGAAATTTCTTACTGTATGTAGACGTAGTAATTACATCCCCAACTTTGACATTGGGCACTTTTTCATAAAACTCTAATACTGGTTCCCCAGAAGAATTACCCCGCAAAACCCCTTTAGCACCACTACCACTGACATTAACACCTATAGTACTTTTCATGTCAGTGATTAACAGCACGCGACTTGTATTAATAGTTACACTATCTACAATGCCGACTAAACCACCCTCCGCCTTGACAATCGCTCCTTTTTTTATCCCTGCCGAACTACCGCGATTGATAATTATTTGTTGCCACCAATTATCGGCACTACGTCCTATAACTCTAGAAGGAATTGGCTTGGACGCAGCAGGCTGTTTTTCCACATATGAAAGTAAACTTTTGAGCTTCTGGTTTTGGTTTTGCAAATCTACTATCTGAGCCTGTAACTCCAAAACCTTGGCATCTTTTAGAGGATCAAATTTACTGGGTTTTGGTTGTAAAATTTGAAACTGCTTGCCAACTCCTGTATACAATTCCAACAAGGCTGCACCTTGAGTTTCTCGAACTAACCAAGCACTACCAAGAACTACAGCAATTAGCCCTATTTGTAGCCCCTTACGCTCCCAACCACGACGTGCTGTAAACATATATACTAATAATTAATTTTAGTGTGAATTTTGAGATATGGAGTTTCCTAACAGGTGAACCCATATATCTAGATTAATCAATAAATTGTCAGGGAATTAAATATTACGGGAACGTCCACTGAACACCCGTTCCAATTGTTTAAAGTTTTCCAGTACCCTGCCTGTGCCTAAAACCACACAACTTAGGGGATCGGCAGAAACATGGGTAACTATCCCCGTTTCATGACTAATTAGAGTATCCAACCCTTTGAGTAAAGCCCCACCACCAGCTAGCATAATGCCTCGGTCGATAATATCAGCAGCTAATTCTGGAGGAGTTCTTTCCAGAGTCCGTTTTACAGCTTCAATAATTACCGAAAGCGGTTCTGACATACTTTCCCGAATTTCTGGCCCTTTGAGGATTACAGTGCGTGGTAAACCAGAAAGTAAGTGTAAACCCCGGACTTCCATCACCGCTTCTTCATCTTGTTGAGTAGGATAAGCTGAACCGATGCGAATCTTGATTTCTTCGGCGGTGCGTTCCCCAATCACTAGGTTATGTACCTTTTTCATATATTGGGAGATGGAGTCAGTCAACTCATCTCCAGCAATACGCACAGATTCACTCAATACCGTACCTTGCAAGCTCAAAACTGCAACTTCTGTAGTACCACCACCAATATCAATAATCATATTGCCAGTTGGTTCTGCCACTGGTAAACCCGCACCAATGGCAGCTGCTACTGGTTCATCAATTAAATAAACTTCTCTAGCTCCTGCCTGGGTAGCTGCATCCATGACTGCTCGTCTCTCTACCCCTGTGACTCCACTAGGAATGCCAATCACAATCCGGGGTAATACCAGAGACTTTCCTTCATTGACCCGGTGAATGAAATGTTTTAACATCAACTCCGTAGAATCAAAGTCAGCAATCACACCATCTCGCAATGGTCGCAAAGCCATCACATTTTCTGGCGTGCGCCCTAACATTTTTTTGGCTTCATCCCCCACTGCTATTGCGACTTTTTCGCTTTTGTCGATCGCAACTACCGAAGGCTCTTGCAGTACAATGCCCTTCCCAGATACATATACCAGAGTATTGGCTGTACCAAGGTCAATACCCATATCCCGTGACAAGGAAAACTTGCTAAAAAGTCCCATGCCTATTGCTGCCCCCTATTTATTTATGCTACTTTTGACTACTGCCTTAAGAAATAATTTGGCCCGATTGTAGTACGTTTATTCACCCTGAGTCTAGTCAAGGAAGCTATTTAGCTTAGATAACTTTTGACAAATTATTGTTCCGGCTCAGGACTATACCTCTTTATATACTTCCCTTAGGAGACTATATCAGCAATAGTTTATCAACTATGACCGATTGTTTCTTATGATTATCAAAAAAAGTATAAGTGTGATTTATATCACACCCAAGTGATTAGTTTGTCCCATATTTTTTGACTGATCCCACGGATAATTTCTCAATATTGTGTCCAAAATTACAGTATTTTCTCCGTTGATGAAGTAGAAGTATATCTCTGTTGTTGCAACTATTTCTCTGTTTCAATTTTGGCAACCAACTGTTGAAAAAGTTCTTCAGGTTGTATAGCACTACCCATTTAGGGCGCGGACATTTCTAAATACTGAAACCAAGTTGCGTTCTATCATAGTAGTTCGAGTCAATGAGATTGCTGACTTCGTCGCAATGACCGAAAAATAAACTGGATACAAGCCGTGTGGATTTATCCGTGGAGAGTCAAAAATGTTTTCCTTGTTCTCATTAGCCCTTCGATTCATCGATGGGGTAACTGATAAC
>JAAUYI010044551.1_pt1 | contig 17727 bp, 16 predicted proteins | sample 7278041 | NCBI WGS metagenome assembly JAAUYI01 (sample SAMN14350216, study PRJNA611818) | marine sediment metagenome | isolation source: surface marine sediment (0.6m) | place: French Polynesia: Moorea | collected 2018-08
AAGGATTTTCTCAGGCTATAATTGTTAGCCATTTCAGCAAAGATAAAAGTCTTTGAGCAATTATTATCTTGTTGACTAGATATTTCCGCTAAATTGGCATAGATATCTTGCATAACTGAATCATAATTCAACAAAATTTGTTGAAAAAGTTGCCAGGGCAATAAATCTCTATCTTCTGTAAACACAGCTAAAATAGTTTCAGCTAAACGAGCTAGACTAATAGCTACTTCCTCATTTTTCTTCAGATCTTCCTGGGCAGCTAGGGCGAAAGTTAACGCCCAACCAACACCTTGAGCGATCGCGCCGTTTTCTCTAGAGGTAAGAGCTAATTGTGTTGCTCTATCTATAATCTTTTCATCTAAATCTTGATAATGAAGGCAAGACCACAATTTGCCCATTTCTGCTGCCATAGCATTCAGGCGATCGCCTACTGCCTCAAAACAGGCGATCGCTTCTTCATAACCGTAATTAGCTAAATTCCACTGTTCATCGATCGCATTGAGATAGGCTAAACGGAGAATAGTTATTCCTTCTCCTCGGGGAGCATCTGCAGCAGCAAAATATTGTCTTGCTTCTAAATAAAGTTGTTGGGCAGAAGTAGAATTTAAATTGGAGTAATCTCGAGTTCTCTCTAACAAAGATTCTCCTGATATATTAAGATGATAGCCAAAGACAACGGGCTTGCCAAAAGAAGCAGGGGACATCAATAAGTCTCCTTGACAAAGAAGATACCACGCTGTCTCTAGAAACTTGCCATGTTTCTTGTGGGCTTTCACTAAGTTATCGAGAATGTCCCATCCGTCTTGAGCTTTGCCCGTTAAAGCCAATAGTTCAGCTAGGACACTATAGAGGTTTTTAGCAATAGTGAATATGTCTAGACTTTGATAAGATTCGAGATTCTGAGTGAATTTTTGTTCAATTTCTGCCAGATAAATTTCTTTTTGAGCCTGCTCTCCCCATCTTCCTAAAATTGTCCGCCAAGTGGGTATAGCTTCAGCCACAAAATTAATGAAATCCCCCTCCAAGCAAAGAGAAGAGAGGGTAGTAGTCGCCACTTTTACTCTTTCATCTTCTTCTAGTACACTTGATGATTCTGAAGATGGGGAATGTTTTTTGGCAGCTTGAGATGCTTTCTCAGACTCAAGATGAGATTTTAGTTGATTAAATCTTTTTTTCCAAAGAGATTCTGTATAGTTCCCTTCGACTATAACTAGACAACCATCAGGTAAAATTTCTCGTGCTTGCAATTCAGCAAAATAAGCTGCTGCTGCAAAAATATATCTTTTTTCAGCACTGTTAGCCGAAATAAAAGCTTCTTCAAATAGAGATAAAGCATGCTTATACTCCCCCTGCAGTTGGTGTACAACTCCACGGGCAAATAAAGTAGATGTATTCCAGTGACTAAGTATAGATGCCTCTGCTTCCATTTGAGCCGTAGCTAAATTTCCTTGACCGAAATCAACTAACCAAACCCAATTCAAAGCATCATCTACTTTCGAGACTCCGAGTTTAAACATTGCTTTACGTTAATCTAACAAATTTTAAGATCTAGTACAATCTACAAAAGAAATTTAATGAAATAATGAACTATCTGTTAATTTTATCGTCAAGATTTACATAGACTTAATAGTCGAGGAGATCATAAATTGGTGTTTAAAAAAGTTATTTCAGCTACATTATTCTTAAGTGCGGTTGTGCTTAATGCAAATTCGTTGTCTGCGCAAGAAAGCAACAGTGAAAATCCGACTCGATCGGATACAGTTTTTGTCTGTGCTACCCAAACACAGACACCAACATTATTAGCTTACACTCCAGGCGAAATTAATTTGACTTCTTTGATGAGTTGGCATTCGGAGTACTTACTGCCTAATCAGTCAGGAGGAGAAATTTGTCAGCAAGTAGCAGCAAAATTACAGAATCTTTGGCAACAGCAGCAGCCAATATTTTTTGTCACAGAACAAAAAGAAGACCGCAATGTACTTTGCCTGGTTACTCAAGAGGATGCAACTTGCAACTCTGAAAATAGCGAAGAGTTATTTAGTGTTAAACCTAATTACAATGCTACTTGCGTTGTCGATAATCGAGAACCTCTAGAATGCCTAGCTATTGCTCAAAATAGGGGACTGATGATATCTCCTGATGACGCTTATTCGCCGACTTGGTCATTTTGGACTTGGTAAGTCATCTTTAATTTGCTTAGGATAATAACCTCTGAAATAATCACAGATTCGATTTTTGCCGATAGAATATCTATACTATGAGCAAAAAAACAACTAAATAATAAAAGTAAAAACTTAAGCTTATCTTTAGGATATAGCGGTTCTCAATTTAAATGAGGTACATATTTATTAATAATATTCAATGATATTTAAGAATTAAAGTTTGACCTCTTTTAGCTTGCTCATTGGGAAAACCGCTATATTCTTTTTGAGTTATCTCTAAATATCCATAGCTAATGTTTCACAAATATAATATTTTTTTTGTATGCAAGCTAATTATAGTTAGTATCTTTTTGACTATAAATCTCAATATAAAAGAGAAAGCTCAAGCAAAAACTTGTAATGATTCCTTCAGATGTTCTTCTCTTGAGAAGATACAAGACTTACCTATAGAAAAATCTTTATTATCACAATCACCAGAAGAACAACCAGATAATAACGGTTCTCCCTCTTTACGCCGTGTTCCTAGCGAGGGAGAAACACAATTTGAACCCCAAAGAATTCCCTTTGTTCTTCCAGCCAGAAAAACTTATCGTAGTTCTCCTAGTATTACTATTATTAACCCTTCTGGTTATGGGGCTAGTTGGGGTAGTGCTGGTATTGGTATAGGACTGCAAGAAAGAGCGCGTTTTGTTGATGAAGCAGATGGTGTATTTGGCTTTGGTTTTGGTTTGGGTAATCCACGCAAAAACCTTGGTGTACAGATAGGTGTAACTTTAGTAGACCTCGATAATATTTTTAGAGATGGCACTGTAAGTGTGAAATTACATCGCCTCCTTACTAATGATCTTGGTCTTGCTGTTGGTGTACAAGGATTAACAACTTTTGGCGATACAGATGGTGGTTCTTCTGGCTATGGAAGTATTACTAAAAAATTCACTTTAAAACCAGATGCTAGTCATCCTTTTAGCGAGTTGTACACCACGGTAGGAATAGGAGGAGGACAATTTCGTTCTGAGTCTGATATTAATAACGAAGTTGAGTCGATCGGTGTTTTTGGTAGCGTAGCAGTTAGAGTGGTTGAACCTGTAAATGCGATCTTTGAATGGAGTGGTCAGGATTTAACTATTGGAGTTTCCATTGTTCCTTTTCATAATATTCCTCTCGTCATAATACCTGCTATTAGCGATATCACTGGTTCGGCAGGAGATGGAGCTAGGTTTATTTTTGGTGCTGGTTATGGCTTTTCTTTTTAAAGTTGATAAATGATAAAGTAAAGACTAAAAAACATGAAAATACATCATAACTTTTTCAGAATTAGTTTAGCTTTTGTTTTCCTAATCATTACCGCCAATATTAGTCGCGCTCAATCAGGTAATATGTCTGATATTACACAGCCCGATCCTCTAGGGTCAATTCCGACTGAGCCTACAGAAATTACAGATCCTAATAATCCTTCTCCTGATAATCAACCCCCTACCACCGACCCAGAGACAGATGGCACTCCCTCAACAAATCCAGAAGATCCTCAAACGCCAGAAGCGCAAACACCAGAAGACTCTCAACCAGATGGGACAGCAAACGATCCCAATACTCAAGAAACTGACCAGAATGGTACCGTCTCATCAGAGGGAGATCCGACAACAGGCGATCCCAATACTCAAGAAAGTGACCAGAATGATACCGCTTCGTCAGAGGGAGATCCGACAGCAAGTGATGCCGATGCTCAAGAAACTGACCAGAACGATCCCAACCAGCAAGAGGAAAGTGAAACAGCAGATAGTACCGATGCTGAGGAAACAGGTGAAACTGATCCTGAATCGGAAAAAGAAGAAGTAGCTGAAAAGGAAGACGAAACTGAGACCAAAGAAGAAACAGTAGCGCAACAGGAAATTAATCGTTCTGCTTTTGAAGCACAGATTCAGGGAGCAAGCACTGAAGTTGCCATTCAATTACATGAAGAATTACAGATAACTCAGTTGATTAGTTCTTCTGGAGTGCAGTTATATGGTGATATACCTTCTGTAGAGCAGATTTCTGACAGATTAGGTCAATTATGGCAACAGACAGGACACAAACCCGCATTTATCAATGTATCACTTCAATCAAATCAGCTAGAAACTTTTGCGGTCTTGCCTACACCTGCTGATAGTGCTGATAGTAATAATTCTATTATTAATTCAAGTAAGGATAATTCTAAGGAAAAACAGAATAATAATCTCAGTCCAACTGAACCAATACGGCAGACAGTTCAGCTTTCATCACGCAAAGAAATTCTGACAATAGCCAAGAAATTTAGAAAAGAAGTCAGTAATGCTAGACATATAGGCAGAAATCGTAAATATCTAGAATCTGCTCAAAAGCTATATCAATTGATAGTTAAACCCTTAGAAGCAGAATTAGAGGCTAACGATGTTGATATCTTAGTATTTTCTATGGATTCTGGATTACGTCTAATTCCTATTGCAGCACTCCATGACGGCGAGCAATTTTTAATCGAAAAATATGCAGTAGCTTTAGTTCCTAGTTTTGGTCTAACGGATACTCGCTATGTAGACGTTCGTCAGAGTCCTATTTTAGCAATGGGAGCATCGCTATTTGAAGACGAAGCTCCTCTGCCAACTATGCCTCTTGAATTACGCTATATCACTAGTAATCCTCGACAGGGAGAAGTATTTCTTAATGAACAATTTACCGTGAATAATTTTATTACTCAAAATCGTCGTAGCGATCCGTTTAGAATTATTCACTTAGGTACTCATGCCCAATTTGTAGCAGGAGATTTTGCTGATTCTTTTATTCAATTTTCTGATCGACAGTTAAAATTGCCTGAATTGAGACGAATATCTGATGAATTAGGGTGGAGTACTGAGGATGCTACACCGATCGAACTATTGGTACTAAGTGCTTGTGAAACAGCTTTGGGTGATGAAGAATCGGAATTAGGCTTTGCTGGTTTGGCGGTGCAAGCTGGGGTTAAATCAGCATTGGCTAGTCTTTGGTATATTAGCGATCTGGGAACTTTAGCTCTAATGAGCGAATTTTATGATAACTTAAGCGAGACTCTAATTAAAGCCGAAGCTTTACAGGCAACTCAATTAAGTATGCTTAGAGGTGAGGTGAGAATTAAAGATAGAGAATTAATACTATCGAATGGAGACGCTGTTCCTTTACCATCTACCTTTCCTAAAGGTTCATTAACCCTTTCCGATCCCTATTTCTGGTCTGCTTTTACTCTCATTGGTAACTGGAATTAGCAACTTTTATTTTTCAGGAAAAGCAACCTTAGATAAGATATTCATCGGGGTAAGCTCTTCCAAAAGTTTGATTTGTTCTCGATCGCGCACAAACAAAGACCCCGCAAAACCCAAAGAGTTAATGGCAATCGACGAGAAAGACTCTTGGGAACGGGGTACAATTAACATCCATTCTCTGGTAACTAACATATTATAAGCACCAGGTTGAACTAAGCTATTACTATCTAGATCTAGACTTACTGCTTGCAATAAAGAATCATAGCAAGCTAGCATTCCTTGAGCTATGTCTATAGGAGAGTCAGACTGAGTTACCCTTAAAAGGGCGATCGCGTGATGAAAAGGAAATTGAGGAATTTTACCTATAGAATCATTAAATTCAGCAGTAGCTATGACTGGTTCAATGGGTAAATAGCATTTTTCAGCAATAAAAGGAAGAGGAACAAGCTGCAAATGCTTATGTCGTTGAGAAGCACCAGCAATTTTACCCCCATTATAAAAGGCTAAACCATCAATTTCTTGTATACATAGCCATAAAGCCAAAAAATCTGCTAAATTAAGCCTATTTTCTTGTTCTTCAAAATCACGGGTAACGATGAGTAAATGATTATCTACGACATTAAATTTATTTAATAGACAAAGGTGAGTAGAAGAAATATCAGTGACAAATAAGTCTGGTTCGTAAGGAAGAAAAGGATTAAAATCTTGGTTAGTTTGTTTTTGTTTTTTTTTGGCTTTTTCTTTCCGTGCCAAACTAGACAGACTACGTACTAAAAAAGAAATACCATTATGTTCAATAAATTGATAATCTGTTTCGATCGAATGTAGCGCGCCACATTGACGAGCATATTGTGTCTGTTCAACTAATTTATTCCATAGACTACCAGGTTCTAATAGTATATTGTCTTCTGTCATAGGTAAAGTGTGCTTTTTTATATACGTCTAATATGAATTTAATCGAAATCATTAGCTAAAAGATATGAATCAACAAAGCTAATTCACAACAGGCGTATTATATGTTTATACATATTGAAAGGCACTATCCCAAACATAATCAATAACTTTTACAGCTTGATCTAAAGACAGTACTTGTAAATACTCTTGTTCATCTTGCTTGAGTAAAGGAACTTCTGTTAATTCAGTAGTATCTTCTGGATTTAATTTAATTTTACCTCGGATGGATTGCAGATTTTTAATAGTCTTCTCTATATTAAAATCAATTTTTTTACCTATTCTTTCTTCCATCCATGCTTCAATGTGATCGTCTAATTGCTCTAAATTGAGCGAAGTTGTACTAGTTAATAGATGATAATAAACTAAAATAATCTCTTTGCATTCCTCTTCTTCGGCTGAATCAATGAGAAATTGAAATACTCCTGCATTATTCGCCATATTACGGAAAAAGAGAGTTTCAGTAATATTTTTTTGAAATTTAATTTGCTTACTTTTATAGCTAGTATATTGTTTAAAAGCAAATCCACCTAAAGTTACTAATAAAGAAAGAGTAGTTACTAAGACTGGGGTTACATCTCTAATTTCTTCTTCTCTAACTGGTACGACAGAAGTTGGAATATCTCCTAAAATAACATAGAGAATTACGCCTATTATTAATAATAATTGCGGTAAAATTTTGACTAGCAAAGAAACGCCTGCACCAATAGCTGGAATACCAAAAAGTAAACGGTCTTTCCAGTTCATACTCATTTCTACATTAGGAAAAATAAATTCAATATCTAGCTTAGACAAATTTTTGTATAGATAAATATAAATACAGCCAGGCTTAAAGCTAAGTTCTTCTTTAGGAGTAGGCTTATTAGCGAAGTGTCTCTCTTCTTTAAACTTAATCAAGAGAATAACTTTTTCAAAGATATCGACTTTTTTCTCTTTTGTTTGCCAAAATTTTTTAATTGTAATTTTGTCTTGGATATCTCCCTGACAATAACAAAGCATTTCTTCAAAATCAGTAAAATCTACTTCCGTTTTTAAATCAAATAAAGAATCATCGGTTAATGCTCTTCTTAAAACACCTTTGGATAATGGATAGTAGTTAGCTTTTTGCAAAATAGTAGTAAAATCTTTGATGAGATTTTCTGTCATTTTTGCTTTATCACTTAAGTCATATTTAGTTTGATTACTTACATCTGCATCAGGATTAAAAGGAGTATAATTTTGTTTGATATTTTCTAGATAGCTATGAAATTTAAAGTGATAATAGGCAGCTAAAATCTGACAAAACTCTCTAAATTGCTTTTGTTGATTAATAGTTAATTTATTGTCTAATAAACAAAGATCGATTAGAGCTTTACGAGTATAAGGGATGAATGCTTCTCGGTTTTGATAGATAGCCATTGGTTGTTACTGATTACCCTTCGGGCGGGGGCGCGTTCCCAAACGGAGGAAACCTCCGTGGGGTCGCCCCCGCTGATTACTGATTACTTAGTCTAGTACAACAAAGCAGCTTCACAGTCAGCAGCTATTTGCTTTTTAAGAGCGTCTAAAGAAGGAAATTTTTGTTCTGGACGCAAAAATCGCTCTAAACTGACATTAATAGTTCGATCGTATAAATCTCCTGACCAATCTAAAAGATGAACTTCTATGGTAGGAGCATCCCCTTTTACTGTGGGGCGATAGCCTATATTCATTACACCTTTAATGGTCGATCGAGGATTAAAATTTTCTTCTAAAAATACATTAACTGAGTAAACACCAAAGCGAGGAAGAAACTTTTCTGCTGGTAGCTGAAGGTTGGCTGTAGGAAAACCAATTGTTCTACCTAATTGTTGCCCTTTTACTACTGTTCCCATGAGAGAATAAGCTCTACCTAACATCGAGTTAGCTTGCTCTATGTCTCCTGCTTGCAAAGCTTGACGAATTAAAGAACTACTAATACGGACGTTTTCAGCTTGATTATCTTGATTTTGACACTTGTGGAGAGAGTTAATATGAACTTTAATACCAAAACTAGAGGCGATCGCTTTTAAATCTTTAGCTGTCCCTTTTCTCTGGAAACCGAAGCAAAAATCTTCTCCTACACTGACGTATTTGGCTTGTAATTGCTTAACTAAAATTTTCTCAACAAATTTTTGTGGACTCAGAGAGGCTAACTCTTGATTGAAAGGTAATAGCACTAACTGCTTAATACCCAACTTGTCTAGCTGTTGAGCTTTTTCAGCTACGGGAGTTAATAGTTTAAGCTGTTTGCCTGTAAAAAACTCGCGAGGATGGGGTAGAAAACTAACTACCGTTGGGTAAAGATAATCTGTTTTTACATTATGAGATTGCTCAAAAATCTTCTCTAAGACTTTTTGATGACCTCGATGAATACCATCAAAGTTACCAAGAGCAATCGCAGTTGGAGTTAATATTTGTTCTGGAGAATTGGCGACTCGCACGCTTTACATTTTGCAACAATTTTACTTCTCCAAATTATATCGAAGATGGGAAATTTATGACATACAATACATCAATATAGTCGATCGGCGCGATTGCAACCGATCTAGGGAATTTAAGAAAATAATGTACAGAAGTTTATTCTGCTTCGCCACCTTGAATTTTAAGGATTAAAAAGCCCCAAGCTAATCCTGCAAGGACAAGGACTGTAGATAAAATTATGCCGTTAAAAAGCATGCTTTCTGCACTCATGTTAGTTTCTCCTATCGAAATTAAATAAAGTTTAATTATTTCTAGTGACAATTGATATTTTGACTTCTCCCCGCAGCATGAAGCATAGAGGATTCTAATCCCGATTGTGAATACGAAGTTATCGCACCACTCCGTCCTTAATTAGCTGTCACCGATTAACAACATCGGTGGTGGCAGTCAAGAACCACCTAGACACTCACCACTTAAAAAAATGGATTGCGCTTACATTTTAAATTTTGTACTTGTTCGCACTTTTCAACACATAGCCAAATTGATACGCTCCCTAATCTGCCATTATTTACAGTGGTTTAGGCTTGCTGCCAAAATAGATGCAGTAGCGACTAACTTGTCGGGATTTCTCCGTACTAGATTAGGTCAAAACGTAGTTGATACGCCTACTAAAGCATAACCATTCTACCATATTCACTCTCGGTTAAAACTGCTTTCTTTTGGCTTCTCTCCGCGATAGAATTGCACGGATTCTAATAACTAATGAGATGATAACTATTTGTATCAGTATTTTTTGTATTTCATATTATTCTGTAACTACTGCAACTTCTGTAACCCCCATAACTTCTATCTCATAATCTCAATGACAAAATATCCTCATTTAGCAATCACTCTAGGCGATCCTGCGGGAATTGGGGCAGAAATCATTTTGAAAGTCTTAGCCGATTCTTCTATAAATCAAGACTGTCATCTTACCGCGATCGGTAGCCGTAAAATCTTACAATTTACCTACGACTATTTACTTGAGAAACGAAATTTAGAGGCAAAAGATTTAGCTAATCCCGCCGAGATTGATATCATTGATATACCGATGATGCCAGAGATTACTTTGGGACAAGGGACTGCTGAGAGTGGTGCTGCTAGTTTTGCTTACTTAGAAAAAGCGATCGCTCTTACCTTAGCCAATAAATTTCAGGGAATTGTCACCGCACCCATCGCGAAATCTCTTTGGCAAGCTGCTGGATATAATTATCCTGGGCAAACAGAAGTACTCGCCGAAGGAGCAGGAGTAGATAAGTTTGGGATGTTGTTTGTGGCGAATTCTCCCCATAGTGATTGGACTCTACGCACTTTGCTAGCTACAACCCATATTCCTTTAGCGCAAGTGCCTCAAGCCCTAAATCCCGATCTGATGTCTCTCAAATTAGATTTATTGATTGATTGTTTAAAAACTGATTTTGGCATTACTGAGCCATCGATCGCCATTTCTGGTTTAAATCCTCACAGTGGAGAAGAGGGAAAACTAGGAACGGAAGAACAAGACTGGTTGAATGATTGGTTAGCCAAAGCACAGAGAGAACATCCCCAGGCTAAATTAATTGGACTTGTCCCCCCCGATACTATGTGGGTAAAACCAGGTCAAGCTTGGTATGGCAAGAATGATAAATCCCAGGCTGCGGATGCTTATTTAGCTTTGTATCACGACCAAGGTTTGATCCCAGTAAAATTAATGGCATTCGATCGAGCAGTGAATACAACTATTGGCTTACCTTTTATTCGTACCTCTCCCGATCATGGAACAGCCTTTGATATTGCTGGTCGAGGAGTAGCTAACCCTGATAGCATGAAAGCTGCTATAGAATTAGCCACCGAATTAACTAGACAAAGATTAAATAATTAGTATTTTCTAATTAATCTTTTCTACTAGGGCGAGGACGATATCTACCGGTTTTCTTTCTTCCACCACCATTGGAGCTACGCCTATCGTTGGGCAAATTATCAGATTTATCCTCGTTATGGTTATATATATCTAAATAAATAGATGTACCAGCAAGAGTAGCCGTAGTATTCAGTATTTCTCTAATTGCTTGAATATTACGACCGCCACGACCAAAAACTTTTCCCTTATCTGTACTATCAAACGCCACTCGTAACCAAATTTTATTTTTTTGGGTTAATTGTTCACAATCGATTTCAAGAGAGTCTGGATTGTCCAAAAAAGGTTCTAGGAGAAATTTTACCAGCCCAATATAGTCTGGACTGGCAATTTTTTGAGTGGTAGACAAAGATGTCTTATTAGGCATGAACTTGTTCAAACACTTTAGCTTTGTTGAGAATACTACGAACTGTATCTGTAGGTTGCGCTCCTTCTTTAAGACGCTTAACAATAGCTGGAACATTCAATCTAGTTTCATCAGTTCTAGGATTGTAAAAGCCCAACTCTTCTAGAGGACGACCATCCCGACGACTCCGACTGTTAATTGCTACTATGCGGTAGCTTACTTCTCTTTTTTTACCGTATCTTTTTAAACGCAGTTTTACCATGTTACCTCGAAATTCTTCTTTACGATTGTAATCGATCGCTCCTTTAAAGTTAACAGTGATCGATTATCTATCATCAGTCGGAAATTTGCTACTATTGCCTATTTATTACCTTTTACGAACCATTACAAATTACCAAAACCTTTCTTTTTCTTGCCTTTTTTCTTTTTCTTTTTCGAGCCAGCAGGAGTACGAAAACCAGGCATTCCGCCTCCCATCCCAGGTAGAGAGGGCATTCCACCCATTCCAGGCATTCCACCACCCATTCCAGGCATCGAAGGCATTCCAGGCATTCCACCCATTCCAGGCATACCTTGACCCATTTGCTGCATCATCGATCGCATACGGGTAAAATCTTTAATTAATTTAGAAACATCCCGTTCTTCAAAACCAGAACCAGAAGCTACCCGACGGCGACGACTGGGAGACTGGGCTAATAAATCTGGATTGCTTCTTTCTGCCTTAGTCATAGAATTAATCATTGACTCGGTGCGCTTGAGTTGGCTTTCTCCTTTCTGTAAATCTGCACCACTAATCTTATTCATCCCAGGAATAAGCTTGAGTACACCACCGAGAGAACCCATATTCTTCAGCAAGCGCATTTGCTTAAGGAAGTCATTAAAATCAAACCTAGCTTCGAGAATTTTAGACTGCATTTTCTCAACATCAGCTAAGTCCAATTCCTCTTGAGCTTTTTCTACTAAAGTTAGGACATCCCCCATATTGAGAATACGGGAAGCCATGCGATCGGGATAGAATGGTTCTAAGGCTTCTACTTTTTCCCCTACCCCAACAAATTTGATTGGTTGTCCTGATACTTGACGGACAGATAAAGCTGCACCACCACGAGTATCCCCATCGAGTTTAGTCAGAATTGCTCCACTAATCCCAATTTGTTCGTGGAAAGTATGAGTTAGGGTGGCTGCTTCCTGACCCGTCATAGAATCGACTACGAGTAGGGTATCATCAGGTTTGACAGTGGCTTTGATGCGGGCTAATTCCCCCATCATATCCTCATCAATTTGTAGCCTTCCTGCGGTATCAATGATTACTGTATCAACTTCTAATTCTTTGGCTTTAGCTACCCCTTGGCGAGCAATTTCGACGGGATCGGCATCTGTACCTAGTTCAAAGACGGGAATATCAATTTGTTGACCCAAAGTAAGCAATTGATCGATCGCAGCAGGACGATATACGTCTGTTCCTACCATCAAACAGCTACGTTTTTGCTTACGGAGATAAAGAGCTAACTTGGCTGTGGCGGTAGTTTTCCCTGTACCCTGTAAACCAGCCATTAAAATAACAGTGGGAGCCTGTTCTGCTTGAGCTATGGGAACGTTACTTTCTCCCATAACTTTGACTAATTCATCATAGACAATTTTGATAAATTGTTGACCTGGATTAACTCCAGAAATTACTTCTGCCCCTAAAGCTTTCTTTTCAATCTCACCAATAAAGGTTTTAACTACCTGTAAATTAACATCAGCCGATAAAAGAGCGCGACGTACTTCTTTTAAAGCATCTTGGATATTTGATTGAGAAATTTTATCCTGACCGCGTATTTTTTTCCACGCATCGTCTAAGCGTTCAGCTAAAGCATCAAACATAAAGCAATTTTTTTAGATCTAAAAGTTTTTTTACTAGGTTAATAGTAACAAGTAGCGGGTAGGGAGTAGGGAGTAGGGAGTAGGGAGTAATGAGTAATGAGTAATGAGTAATCAACACCTAATACCAATTCTCAAAACATTCTGGATTAATTGATAACTGTTCACTGATAACTGTTAATTGCTTCCTTCCATCTTGAGTAAGATTTTTGGCTTCAGATTTTCCAATTCTTGTTTGAGCATTTTCTTAGCATTTTTGGGGTTCCCAGAACCTCTAGTTAATTGACTAGAATTAGCCCATTGTCTTAGCATTCCTTGATTTTGAGGGTCAATATTTGATGTCATTACATTTTGACAGTGTTTAGGCTCGTCTAAGCTAAAGAATAAAATACGAAAAGAGCCTGTTTCTGCCAGGGTACGGCTAATTGTTTGTCCTTTCTTGGTTTTGAGGTCTAAATAGCAAGGCAACCAACGAGGTTCTTGCTGTGGATGATAAAGAAGAGTAATCCACAACAAGACTGGATGGGGATGATTAATAAATAAAAACTGATTGTAGCGACGGCATGACATATGGTTGAGAATATCCTGATAATCTAGCATGACGCAGATAGCAGCAATTTCTCCTCCAGGAGTGGTCAACAAATCAGCAAAAACAATTTTCTGAATTGGTTTATCTTTTGGCCATGAGCGTTGCAAGCAAATTTCTGTAATAGAAGGAACAGCTTGAAGGGTATTTTCTGGTTTGGTTATTTCGGTTATTAGAGAAGATCCTCGGGGAATTTGCTGTTGAGAAAACTGGGCTGCTACTTCTTTTGCCTTAGGAGGAGTAAAACCTTGATGGGATTGTTGTAAGGTTTCTAAAACTTGAAGTATATCTCTAACATTTTGGGGTCGCTGGTCTTTTCTTTTTTCTAGACAGCGCATTACTAAATCTTGTAGTTGTTTGGGTATGTGGAAACGAGGATTAAAAGATTCGGGTTTAAAATCATGATGAGCTTGATACCAACCTCCAAAGGAAGAATTTTGTGGCAGTAAGGGCATTTCTGTGGTGAGCATTTCATACATCATCACTCCTAGACTATAGATATCCGAACGATGATCTAATTCTCGACCTTCCATTTGTTCTGGAGAACAATAGGCTAAAGTTCCCATAAAAGATTGGGTTTGCGAACCTCCAGACTGAACCAACTTAGCAATACCAAAGTCTAAGATTTTGGCTACTTCTCCGACAGTAGGGTCTTGAATAACCAAAATATTACTGGGTTTGATGTCTCGGTGGATAATAGTGCATCTTTCCCCATTAAACATAATGCCTTGATGGGCTGATTCTAATCCTAAACAAATATGACGAGTAAATATTAGGAATCTAGATAAAGGTAATGGTTGATGCCGAATTAAATCACTAAGACTTTTTCCCGATAAAAATTCCATTACATAGAAAGAAATATTGTGTTCATCTATGCCATAGTCTCTAACTCTGACAACATGAATACTTTTTTCTCCTAGCAAAGCAGAAATTGTCGCTTCTTTTTCAAAGCGATCGCGCATATTATTATTTAATAGGGTCTGAGATAAAAACTTGATGGCTACTGTCACCCCACCCAGCAAAGTATCTTTTGCCCGATAGACCCTACCCATAGCACCTTCCCCAACTAAATCGATGAGTTCATAGCGATTAGATAGTAAACGTCCGCAGTTAGGATCTCGATTCATAATCATGATGATTGGGATTTAAAATTGACGCTTGAAAGTAGCTTCCATTGTGCTATTGAGATTATGACCAGTCAGGACTCCATGAGAAAAATGGTATGTATCCTCATCAAGACGATAGTAGGTATCAAACCCTGTACGGCGTTGAGATGTACCCAAAACCCAGTAGCATTGAGTAATTGCTTGTGGTCCTATCCAGCCTTCTCCTTCAATATTCCCTAAAACATTGTGCTTGAGAACATAGGTATAGTATTTACCCTCAAAATCGAGATGTCCTCGGTATTTACCATAAAGTTTTCGTTCATTTTCTTGACCGATAGTTATTTCAGTCACTATGGTGAACCATTGTGATTGTTTCCAAGTAACTATACTTGTTCCAGTTAAAGGAATAGGCTGGCTATTATGTTCTAGCCAATGACCATTTATCAGCCAATTCCCTGGTTGTAGTAAAAAACTATGAGTCAAAGTTGCACCTTATTGTTTGAATAAAAATTACTAATTAAAAGTTATTTTTTAAATTAACTAAAGGAAGATGGATGTCTCCTAGTAGCATTGGTTTTTTTGCTCCTGTAACTAGGGGCAAATTACCAGGAGTTGAACTCTTAAACCGCCAGTAAGCTAAAATTGCAAAAGCGATCGCTTCTTTGAAGTTCACATCTACTCCTACTTCACTAGTTGTCAATACTTGGGCAGATTGTAATTCTGCTTGTAAGCATTGTTTGAGATATAAATTTTGACTACCACCACCACAGAGTAAAATTTCCTCTGGCATCTGTGGGAGAAAACTACGATAGCTATAAGCAATAGATGCTACAGTTAATTGGGTTAAAGTTGCTAGCCAATCTGCTGAACTTAGTTGTTCATTACAAGCATCTCGCCAACATTGAGCTAGGTATGCTTCACCAAAAAGTTCTCTCCCAGTGGATTTGGGTGGAGATTGTCTAAAAAAATCTTGTTCTAACCACTTCTCGACTAATTTGGTACAAGGAGTACCAGAAGCTGCCCAACTACCATTTTGGTCATAGGTTTGACGACCATCAGTAAGTTGTTGTACGGCTAAATCGATTAGTGCATTACCAGGGCCTGTATCCCAGCCACACACTTGTTGTTCCCAGTCTAGCTTATGATTTGGTGGTAGGTAAGTGACATTGCCAATTCCGCCAATGTTTTGTACGGCTCGATGTTTGTGGGGATGAGCTAGTAAATAAGCATCTACTTTGGGTACTAGGGGCGCACCTTCTCCTCCCGCAGCAATATCGGCAGAGCGAAAATTACTTACTGTCGGAATATTAGTTAAATTAGCAATTAATTCTCCTCTTCCTAGTTGTAGACTGTATCCTAAAGGCGAATTAAGATTATGGCTGTCTATCTTGGGTTGCTGCTGTAGCATAGGTGGTCTATGAAACACTGTTTGACCATGAGAACCGATCAATTCTGCTTGTAATTGTTCTGATTGTAGAGATTGAACAGCTAAAGCAAAGTTAATTGCGATCGCATCGTCTAATTGGGCTAATTCTTCTATAGATAAGGGTTTTCCATGGCAAACAGCTAGAATTTGCTCTTTTAACTCCTGTGGATAAGGATAAGTTTCTCCTTTGAGGAACTCTATTTGTAAATCTTGCTCTTCTCCCCTAACTTCTACTAAAGCCGAATCAATACCATCAACAGAAGTACCACTGATTAAACCAATAACTTTCATAAACTAAATTCATGGGCGAATACTTCCATTATGTTAATCACAATAAACAAATGAGATTTGGAATTGGCGATCTAGGAGGTGCTGTTAAATTTAAATGCTCGAAAACTTGAGATGCGGAGATAGTTTGCTCTAATTTGTTCATCTGAATAAACAAGAAATTTAGCTTGTGAAAACCATTAGATTAACTTTCTATTAGTTCGTCAAGTTTTGTCTTGCGGATTCTGATAATTTTTTTGCGGATTCCCGTTATCGATCGCTATTAATCATCATAGTTGTCTTGGCTCCCCTGCTCCCCTGCCCCTCTGCACCTCGACTCCTCTGCTTTTTGTAAAGAAAACTAGCTTATTTAACCAGAGTACTTATTTCTGTTGCTGCTCATCTGTATCATCTGATGAAGGATTATTGATTTCGTCCTTAAAACCGCGTAAAGTTTTTCCTAGTGCGCTGCCGAGATCGGGAATTTTTTTGGGTCCGAAAACAAGCAGAGCCACAACACCAATTACAGCTACTTCTGCCCAACCTAAACCAAACATGACTACTCTCCTAAAATGACTAGATTAATAGATAATATATAAACACTAAGCAATGTAAGTATATCTTTATAGTAATAGAGCATTTGTCGCTGCTTAATCAAGCTGCCCTTATCGCTGTTTATGATCAAAATGTTGGAAACCTCACAGTCTTCACTGCGCCAAGAACAACACCCCTTAATTCGTCAGCTAGCTGAGCTAATTCTAGAATATTGGCATCAGTATCTCGATTTATCCGCCTATTCTTTACCAGAAGGATTAGGCTATGTAGAAGGCAAACTAGAAGGGGAAAAACTCAGAATTGAAAATCGCTGTTATCAAACACCCCAGTTTCGCAAAATGCATTTAGAATTAGCTAAAGTGGGAGCTAATTTAGATATTCTTCATTGTGTGATGTTTCCTCGTCCAGAATATCCTTTACCAATGTTTGGTTGTGATATAGTAGCCGGTAAAGGAGGGATTAGTGCTGCGATCGCGGATCTTTCTCCTACTAGTCCAGAAAAAACCCTATCTCAAGCTTACAGAAACGCTCTCTCAACGTTACCGAATAGTCAATTTTCTCAGCCTCGCGAATTACCACCATGGGCTGATATATTTTCTGAGTTTTGCCTCTTTATTCGCCCTCAAACTCTTCAAGAAGAACAAGATTTTCTGGAACAGGTAAAAAGCTTTTTGTCAGTTCATTGTCAGCAAGCTCTTAAAGCTCAACCTTTATCACCTCAGCAACAAAAATTATATTTAGAAGGACAAAATTATTACTGTACTAAACAACAAAAAAACGACAAAACTCGTCGCGTATTAGAAAAAGCTTTTGGTCCCGATTGGGCTGAACATTATATGAAATCAGTTTTATTCGAC
>JAAUYI010017507.1_pt1 | contig 17713 bp, 9 predicted proteins | sample 7278041 | NCBI WGS metagenome assembly JAAUYI01 (sample SAMN14350216, study PRJNA611818) | marine sediment metagenome | isolation source: surface marine sediment (0.6m) | place: French Polynesia: Moorea | collected 2018-08
AAACATTTAATATGAGAAACATAGACTAGAAATAATATCATATAAAAAGTAAAAATAATTGTATTGTTATCTCAAAAAAAAAGCTCTAAAATCTAATCAGGTAATCAAAGAAATACCAAATATAAAGTTACTTGTTGAGCCAAGAGTAAGAGGAAATTAATAATTATGAGTCAAACTCAAGACCTGCCACTATGGGTACAAGATCGCGAGGAAGTTCTTAAACATGATGACGGAGTCGAATGGCGTGATGGCGAACGTCCAGACTATTCGATGACGAATATTTCTTTGGCCAGAGAAAAACAATGTAATCATGCAGAAGGTTCTTTGAATGCGATCGCTGAGAACTTGGTCAAAACATTTGAAATGGAGGCATCTTTTAAAACTAACCCGCAACAATGGATTTCTGTCGTTGCCGACAAATTTCGCATGAGTACTAATGGAGGAAAAGAATATACAGCCCAAGATATTGTAGATCAAGGGACTTATAATCTTTTCCTGGAAAACTCAGAACACTACCAGGCTTCAGAAGAAACTTTTGAATCTTCCTATAATCTTTTCCATAATGCTTTCCCCAATGGTTTTCACTGGGAATTGATTGAAGTTGTGGCTGGCCCACCTAATGTCGTCTTCAAGTGGAGACATTGGGGAACTTTTAAAGGCACTTATAAAGATTATCAACCTACAGGAAAAACTATCGAAGTTATTGGTTTAAGTATGGCTAAAGTGAGAGAAGATTTAAAGGTTGAGTCGGTGGAGCATTTTTTTGACACCAATAAATTCTTAACTCAGTTAACTAGTGGTGGCTGTCCTGTTAGTCACTAATAACTAATAAGCTTAAAGCTTTCAGATCTAAGTCGATAAACTTAAAATAGGGTTTTCGACCATGCCCAAATGCTCACACCGCATCTTCTATGGAATCTTATTCCCTACTAATTTTATGCTATTGCTCGCAATAATAGCCGAAAAATAGAAGGTTTAGAGCTAAATAATCTAGAAAATTAACTTTCGCAGTTAAATAGCGCATTTTATGTCTTACTTTAAGTTTGGTGGCACGTGCAGATTAATTTGTTCGGTAGTGTGAGTTTCAATGCTGTTCGGTCAACTACTATTGCTTTTTAAGTCAGGAATTAAGAAAGTGGGGAAATAGTACCTCCCTACTTTGTCCTGGCGAATACCAGTAAACAAGATTTGCTTATCCGAATGATATTGAGGCAGGTGTCCAATACTGTTCGGTTAAGAGGGTTGTCTGTTGAGACAGAGAGAGGGAAGACAAGGGAGAGAGGGAAGACAAGGGAGAGAGGGAAGAGAGGGGAGATTAACCTTAAAAGTTCTCTCCGACCACACTTCCCACACTTCCCTCTCTCCCTAATTCCATTAAGTTTTCAGGCTTATCCGAACAGTATTGTCCTAGATAGTTAGAGTAGAGCGAAATACTTTTAAAGCGGTGTGACTCTATAAGGGTTTTGTTTGTTGCTTGCAGTCGGGGAAATGAGCCGTACAAACTTTTGAACTGGGTTCAAAAGGTAACCTCTTCCCAAAGCACTAAACTAGCGCCCAATAGACTTTCGTGGGAACGTGCACCACAAAGCTTATAGCCCAAAAACAATTCAACGTGGGAGACAGCTGAGCGTCTTCCCTGTGTCTTATCACGCTGTTGACAAATAGCGTATTATCTTAACTCGTTACCAATGTTTCTCAGATAATTTTAGTCCAGCATTTTAGTCTCGATGCGTTCTTAGATTTAATTTGGCTAGAAACAAAAAAGCATCGTTGGTAATTTCCAGCATTTTTCAATTAATTTTCGTCTTTTTTGAATGTAAACACGGTGTGAGTATTTAGGAAATGAAAAGAAAAGCTTTTTTCTTGACCTCAGGCATGGCAGCGATTTTATTAGCTTCATTACCGATAAAAGTTGTCGCAGAAGATTATGGCAGTATTAGTGAATTAAATAATGAGCGACTAAACAACCAGGTAACAAATGTTAATCAATTGAGAGATGTACAACCAGGAGATTGGGCTTATGAAGCATTACGCAGTTTGGTAGACCGCTATGGTTGTATTGTCGGTTATCCCAACCAAACTTATCGAGGCAACCAAGCACTTAGTCGTTATGAATTTGCTGCTGGTTTAAATGCCTGTTTAAATCAAATGGAGAGATTAGTTGCTGCTTCGGAAGCAGTCATGCAAGAAGATCTCGAAACCTTAGAAAGATTGATGCAGGAATTTGAAACCGAGTTGACTGCTTTAGGAAGTAGAGTAGACAATTTAGAACAAAGAACTGCCTTTCTTGAAGATCATCAGTTTTCCACCACGACAACGCTAAAAGGAGAAGTGATTTTTTCTCTTGCTGGTGCTGCTGGTGGAGATCGAGACGACAGTGATGGCATTGAAGGGGATAATAGTCAAATTGTCTTCAATAACAGAGTGCGCCTCGATTTAACTACCAGTTTTTCTGGTCAAGATCTACTGATTACTGGGTTACAAGCTTACAATTTTGGTGGTGGCATTGATGGATCTGGTAGTATTCAAAATACTTTGTTTCCTAGCGAATCTTTGCTTACCTCTGGTTCTACTAAGCTAGGTTTTGAACCACAATTTCCTGAATTCAACCCTCAAGACCTTTCAGAAAGTAGGGGAAACAACTCCATTGAACTCTACAAACTACTATATATTTTTCCTTCAGGGTTAGATAAATTAACTTTATTTGCTGGAACATCAGCAGAAGTATCTGATGCTTTTCCAGCAATTATTCCTTTCTCTGATGAAGGGCAAGGGGCAATTTCTCGTTTTGCCACTCTTAATCCTGTAGCGCGAGTTTCTGGAGGAACTTCTCAAACTGGTTTGGCTTCGGCTGCGGGTTTTATCTGGGGGATTAATGATAGTATCGATTTTCGGGCATTATATGGTAACGTTAATGCTGCTATTCCCGCAAAAGATGCCAACAATATTCTCGGTGCAGGATTTTTTAGTGGAAGTATGGTAGCTGAAGCACAACTTACTCTCACTCCTACCGATAATTTTACTCTTGGTCTTAACTATGCCTACAGCTATCATGAAATCGATATTCTTGGTACAGGTTTAACCAGATTTTCCGCTACACCCCTTAATATTCCTGGACAGACAGTTAATGCTGATGGCACAGTTAATGTCGGTGGTATTTTAGATACTCCTGTTCATGTTAATTCTCTCGGTGCTACGTTTAACTGGGGTTTTGCGCCTCATGTCTCTTTCACTGGTTATGCTGCTTACTTTTTCGTTGATTCTGCTGATGGACCAGATGCATCTTCTGACTTTTTTAGTTGGATGACTGGTCTTTACTTTACTGATTTGTTGCAAGAAGGTAACAGCGCGGGTTTAATTTTTGGACAACCTACTCATAGAGTGTCGGCTGATGGTGCAGCCGAATTAACTGAACCTAATGTAGATAGAGCAACCCCATTTCAGGTAGAAGCTTTTTACAATTACAAGCTAGGAGATCATATCAGCCTGACACCTGGTATGTTTGTTTTGTTTAACCCTGAAAGCAATGCTAATAACGATACCAGTGTGGTTGGCGTTTTACGCACTACTTTTAGCTTCTAATTGCAGAGGTGAAAAGAAGATTTAGAATAGAAAGTCTTGTATAGCAAGGCTTTCTTTTTTGCTCAAACTTCTTTTAAAAGTAATACGCAGACAATTTTGTCTTGAACCCTATCGAAAGTTAGGGATAGTATCCTAGTGTTGGGATAAGGGAAAAACCTGCTCGAGATTAATAGTATAAGACTAGTTTGCAGTTTACCAGAAGATTTAACTAGGTTGAGATTGTTTGATGTTTCCCCAACCAAGCAATAATATACTTGCTCTACCCATAAGAGTGATGGAGCATGTTTGTGGCTCAGAGAATGCCTTTCTAACCATTGTAGAGTATTGCAACTATCAGTGTCCCTATTCCGCTCAGATGCATTTGTTAAAGTTTATCAATTATTAGCTAATAGCTTGGTTCAAACATAACGAATTATTTTAAAAACTTACATCAACATAAAAATCACGAATAATTAAGACGATCGCCTTTACTATCAAGGTTAAAGGCGAAATCTAGCTTTACAAGCGATCGATTGTCTGGGAGAAGATTGGCAACAGACTAATATTGTAGTTCTGGCGGGTAGTGGGGGAAACGGTGGTGATGGTATCTGTGCTGCGCGTCATTTGGCAAATCACGGAGCAAAAGTAAAGTTGTGTCTATCTTCGAGCGATCGTTTAAAAGAAGTTCCCCAGTGGCAAAGGCATATCTTTCAAGCTACTTCTGGTAGAGAAATAGAAATTAGTGAATTAAAAGAATTCACTGATAAATAACAACTTATTACTGTCTCATCTCAATCTCAGATACAAACTATAAATTGACAACTATTAACAATGGAACATAAACCATGAATCTCAAGTTTGGACGAGAAATATGCAGTAATCTTAAGATTGCGGAATCAAGAGAATGGTTAGTCACCAATGGTATTGGTGGGTATGCTTCGGGAACAATATCTGGTGTACTGACTAGACGCTATCATGGCTTACTGATTGCTGCTTTAAAACCACCTGTAGCGAGAACTTTACTGCTAACTAAACTGGATGAGACTGTTAATTATAACGGACACTTTTACGATCTATCTACTAACCGTTGGGCAGATGGCATAGTTGCACCACAAGGATATCTTAATATAGAGAGTTTCCATTTAGAAGGAACAACCCCAGTCTGGAATTTTGCTTGTGCTGATGGGTTACTAGAAAAAAGAATTTGGATGCAACAGGGGGAAAATACTACTTTTATTCGCTACAGTTACAAGCGTGGTAGTAATCCTTTAACTTTATCTCTCAAAGCATTAGTTAACTATCGTGATTATCACGGTAAAACTGAGGGTAGATCTTTGTTCTCAATAAATAGATTAAGGCAACAGGGAACAGAGAACAGGGAACAGAGTTTGGAAATCAAAGCATTTCCTGAGGCTGTAACCTTGTATTTGTTTGCTACTCAGGAAAATCACAAAAATAATTTTAGCTGGGAAATTCATAATACTTGGTATCAAAATTTTGCTTTAGTGGTAGAAAAATATCGAGGACTAGACAATGCAGAAGATCATTTATTAGCTGCTACTGGGAACATTATCTTGCAGCAAGGAGATTCCATAACCATTGTTGCTAGTACTGAGATAGATAGAGAAGAGAGAAGCAAAAGTCAAAGCCAACAAACCTCTCCCCTCACAACCCCCAACCCCTCCTCCCCTCTCCACCCCTCTCGTTCTCCCCTACGAGGGGAGATGTTAGAGGAAGTATTATTTGCATTGGAGGGGATTAAGGGGAGAGGTAAAATATCAAGAAATATCCCCAAGCGAGATCAAGAATTAATTAGTTTTTTCTATTCTCACAATAAACTTCAGGCTGCACCAGAATGGATCGAACAGTTAGTTTTAGCAGCAGATCGATTTATTGTAAGTCGTCCATTAACTGATAACCCCGATGGTAAAACGATTATTGCGGGCTACCCTTGGTTTACTGACTGGGGGAGAGATACAATGATTAGTCTACCAGGATTAACTATCTCTACAGGTCGTTATGACATTGCTAAAAATATACTTAGCACCTTTGCTAAGTATGTAGATAAGGGAATGTTCCCCAATGTATTTCCTGATGCAGGAGAAACCCCAGAATACAATACTGTAGATGCTACTTTATGGTATTTTGAAGCAATTCGTTCTTATTATGCTGCCACAGAAGATAAAGACTTTTTAGCGGAATTATTCCCCCTATTAACTGAAATTATTGACTGGCATATTAAAGGTACTCGCTACAACATCAAGATGGACGATGATGGTTTACTCTATGCTGGCGAGTCTGGAGTACAGCTTACTTGGATGGATGCAAAAGTGGGAGATTGGGTAGTTACACCTCGTATTGGCAAGCCTGTAGAAGTAAATGCGCTCTGGTATAACGCTTTAGTTTGTATGAATTACTTTGCTGGTATTTTAGGCAAATCTGCTCGTCAATATCAAGAAATGGTAGATAATACGCGATCGCATTTCTCTAAATTTTGGTACAAAGAAGGAGGTTATTGTTACGACGTGATTGATTCTCCTGATGGCAACGATACCAGTTTTCGCCCCAATCAAATTTTTGCTATTTCATTACCCACAGTAGGGGCAAACGGCCGTTTGCCCCTACTGGAATCACAACAGAAAATAATTGTAGATAAAGTAGGAGAAAAACTACTTACTTCCTACGGATTGCGATCGCTGTCAAGCGATGACCCTAATTATATCGGAATCTATGGGGGCGATCAATTACAAAGAGATGGTAGTTATCATCAAGGAACTACTTGGGGTTGGTTAATTGGTCATTTCATTCAAGCTCATTTGCAAGTATATAAAAATCCTGAACTAGCCTGTAGTTTTCTCTTACCAATGGCGAATCATTTACAAGATGGTTGTATCGGCAGTATTAGCGAAATCTTTGATGGCGATACACCATTTACTCCCAGGGGTTGCTTTGCCCAAGCTTGGAGTGTTGCTGAAGTATTGAGGGGATGGATTTTAACAGTAAACAGTTATCAGTATCACAGACTTTAACAATCCAGAACACAAAGTCTAGACTTTAGCAGTTAGCGATCGCTAACTACATCGTTTAATTTTTGCAGATATAAGTATTATGGTAAATCCAGGTTTAATATTGGCGATCGCCTTCCCTAAACCATTCTCAATAAAACTGCTCTGTTGCGGTGAGCAGTAACGTGTCATTCTCAATGTTCTTAAAAAAGAATTACCTGATGAAAATAAAACTTGTTTTGTTTCTTTTCTCAGTGGTAATTTACTTTTTTCTGTTTTATTGCTATCAATATAATTTGCACTAAATAGAAAGAATATTATTCGTTTATTTTCTGTCGTAAATCAATTTACTCTTGTCATTAATTAGCAAAAAATATTATATTAGAAAGCTTACAACAAATTAAAAATCCTCTAGTAAGAAGCATTGCAGGTGCCTCGGCTGTTTTTTCAATATTTACTATGGTCTTTGCTCTAGTAATTGGTATTAGCAGTCCAAAAGAAGGTAAAGCCAATTATCAATTAGGAGTTTATGGTTCTTTGATAGGCGCGATCGCTGCTCCTGCGATCGGCGTTGCAACTTGCTATAAACCCAGTCAGAAAAAAGCATCACAAAGAACTGAGACTGAATCTATTAATAAGGAGCAAACATGGAAAGATTGGCGTAATTTTATCGTCGATCGTAAGATTAAAGAAAGTCAAGAAATTACTTCTTTTTATTTAAAACCTCAAGATGGTGGAGAACTTCCTGATTTTAAGCCAGGACAATTTTTAACTATTAAATTAGATATCCCCGAACAACCTCGCCCCGTAATTAGAACTTATTCTCTTTCTGATTATAATAATACAGGTGGTTATTATCGTCTTTCGATGAGTCCGAGGATAATACTGTAAAACTAATTTACTTTCCCCCAGATAAAGGCGATCCTCGTTGGCAAAAGCCGACAGAAAAACTATTCCTTAGCATAAATCATACCCCGATCGCTATTTCTGATACAGAAACCAGTCGCCAATTCTACCAAGATTTATTGGGACTAGAAGTAGCAAGGGAAAGCGAAAACTATGGGATTTAATTATTTGGCGATCGCACTTGCATCTAGAGAAAATGTACCTTTAGAAGATAACTTGGACTTAAACCATGTTGCAGAAGCATTCTTAATACAAACTGCTTTCTTTCTCAAAATTGCAATTGAATGTTTTGCTTTATTGATTTTAACAATCGGAATTATTAGAGCTATTATCAAATTATTGGCAGTCAGGAAGAGAATCGATCGACCTAAAGTCCTGTATTCAGTTCGTTTAGATTTAGGCTTGTCTTTAGTTCTATCTTTAGAGTTTCTTTTAGCAGCAGATATCGCTGCTACTGCTATTTCTCCTAGTTGGGATGCGATCGGAAAATTAGCTGCTGTCTCAGGAATTAGAACTTTTCTGAATTATTTCCTCCAGAAAGAAGTACAAGAATTAGAAAACCATAAATAAAGAATTAACAACTAACAATTAGCAATTAGCAACTGATTTTTGGATTTATTATTTTGCCCCATCTTTAGCTATGTTATTAGCAGCAGAAATTTATTTAAAATATCAGAAAAAAACAGTAAATATTTGTTGTAAATTGTGTCCGAATGGGGAACACCCTTGGATCGCCAAGAAATATTGTAGAGAATGTGAAGATATAGTTAGACATTAACACAATTCACTATAAAACATGCAAAAATTCCTCTAAGCTGTTTTTTAGACACTATTAAATATGAGCAAATATACTGATATTTTTGTAAATTATATTCAAAAACATTTGATGAAATTAAATTATCTTTAAAAATTATTTACAATACCTTGATATTTTATCCTGACAAGAATTAGCAAAGCATATCTGAAAATTGGGTAGCAACTAACAATTAACAGAGAACCAAAGAGACAGAAGGAAAGACATTAAATATGGGACAAGATCTAAAATCTAATGCTGAACAATGGTGGCAAACAGGTGTAATTTATCAAATATATCCCCTAACTTTTGTTGATGCTAACGGCGATGGTGTAGGAGATTTACAAGGAATTATCAAAAAATTAGACTATCTTAATGATGGTAATCCTAACAGCGAAACCTCTTTAGGAATTGATGCTATTTGGCTATCTCCAATTAATCAGTCACCAATGATTGATAATGGTTATGACGTCAGTGACTATTATGATATTAGCGATACATTTGGTACGTTAGAAGATTTTGAAATTTTGCTGGAAGAATCCCACAAAAGAGGTATTAAAGTCATTCTCGATTTAGTAATCAATCACACCTCTAATCAACATAGCTGGTTTGTTGAATCTAGTTCTAGTCAAGATAATCCTAAAAGCGACTGGTATCATTGGCAAGACCCTGCACCCGATGGCGGAGTTCCTAATAATTGGTTGTCTTATTTTGGCGGAACTGGTTGGACTTTTAATGAAGCGAGAAAGCAATATTATTTCCATACTTTTAATAAAAATCAACCAGATATAAATTGGCATAATACTGAAGCTAAAACAGCAATTTTTCAAATGATTAGGTTTTGGCTGGATAAAGGAGTTGATGGTTTTAGATTAGATGCTTCTAGTGTCTATAGCAAAGATAAATATTATCGTTATAATCCAGTAAAGTTTGGGGCAACTGATAAAAATAATTATCACAATCAACATCACTTATATGACAAAAATCTTCCCGAAAATCATCAACTTATTCAAGAAATTAGAAACATAATTGATGAATATGAAGACCGAGTTCTAATTGGAGAGACTTTTATTGATAATAGGCTCTATGATTCAACTATTTTTTATGGCATTAATAATGATGAATTACACTTAGCTTTTACTTTTGAATTTCCTCTTAGCCCTTGGTATCCTGGCTATTTACAGCGAGAAATAGATAAAAAAGAGCTAATTACCCCTAAAGGAGCATGGCCAACTTACTTCTTAGACAATCATGATATTCCCAGACATTTATCTCGTTGGATTGAGTGTAGCTTATGTACTAATCCATTAGGAATTGCTCAAGCAGCAGCAGCTATATTACTAACAGTTAGAGGAACTCCAGTTCTTTACTATGGTCAAGAAATTGGCATGGTTGATAATGAAGATATTCCACCAGAAAAAATTCAGGATAAAGCAATAGTTAAAAGTGAAACTGGCGAGTTACCACCACCACGAGACGGGGCGCGTACTCCAATGCAATGGAATGATTCCATTAATGCCGGATTTAGTTTTGGTAAGGATGTTGAACCTTGGCTTCCAGTACATCAAAATTATCCAGAAGTTAATGTGGAGCGAGAATTAAAAGAGCCAGACTCAATTTTGAATTTCTATCGACAGTTAATCAAAGCTAGAAAAAACAATGAAGCTTTACGTATTGGTAACTGGAGAACTCTAATTCATTATCCTTACGAACATTTAGCTTATGTGCGAGAAACTAAAGCCGAACGAGTTTTGATCTTAATCAATTTTTCCTATGAAAAAGATTTAACTATAGACGAGCATATATCAAAAGACAATTGGCAAGTTTTAGTTTCTAATGTAAGAGAAACTGACAAAATAATTAATCTGCCCGCAAGTTTAGAAGCTTTTGAAGTATCAGTATTGAGAAAATAATTATGACTAAAGATATTGATAGAAAACTTTTTGCTCTGCCCGTAAAAAATTAAGCAGCAGTTGCGCATGTAGGATATTGATTCGAGCAGTTGGGGAAATACTAAAAATGATGTTTGAAAATGTTACTATCAAAATTATTTTTTCTTACCTTTTCCATGTCTTCGCCTTTCCCGTTGTTGTTGGGCTTTTCTTTTACGTGCCTCCCTTAGTTGTTCGGCTTGTCTTTTAAGTTCTTCCCGTTGTTGCTCAGCTTGTCTTTTGAGTGCTTCCCTTTGTTGTTTTGCCTCTCTGGCTTGGGCTTCGGAGTCCGCAGAGGTAGCCTTTGGGGGAACGGGTATTCTTTGCGGTTCGACGGAGAGGACCTTATCAACAGGTGTCGAAGTTGCTGACTGAGATTTCTGAGTTGCTTGTTCTCGTTCAGTAACTAAAGTTTCCGAGAGGCTCTTAGTGTCTGATGACTGCACAGTTCGTTTCTCTTCCGTTGAGGAAATCTTATCAACCGATTGAGATGGAATAGGTGTGGCAGATGTCTCATTAAGAGGAGATAAAACAGTTGCTTCTAGAGTCTGTGGTTGAGATTCTTCATTAACAGTTAGAGGTAATTGAACTGGCTCAAACTCCTTAATCTTTTCTCCTGTAGGAGTTAGGTCGGAGAATTGGAATATCCTTCTGGTGAGCGGAAATCCTCCTAGTGCTATCATTGCTGTAACCAGCAGTACCACAACTTTCCTCTGACGGGAGATTAAAAAACTAGAAACAATACTTCGGGGAGCCAAATCTGGCTTTTCACTAGAAGTTTTCAACATCAGTTGGGTTTGAGCTTCTTCTAATGAATCTTCTCTACGGTCATAAGATGGGTCAGACAAGATTGACGATAAAGACTTCTCAGATGAGTTTATGGCTCTCTTATCTTCTTCCTCTCCTAAAAAATCCTTGGGCTTCTCTTGAGCTTGGAAAAAATGCTGTGATTTAACAACGGTAGTATTTAGATCGACTGACTGCTGGGGGATAAATGGTTTGGTTGTCACCGAAGAAGTTGACTCAATCTTGACTGCTGACGGACTGGTACTTTCAGATAACAGAGCGAGCCACTCATCCACACTGGCAGGGCGGTGTTCTGGTTCTAAAGTCATTCCGCACTTCACTGCCTGACTTACCATAGTGCTTAAATCAGAGCGGACTTGGCGGGGGTCAATGGGCGGAAGATGATATAGTCCCATCGCCGATAAAGGAATTCTAGCAGTTAACAAGGTATAAAGAGTGGCAGCCAGAGCATAAACGTCAGTAGCCGGGGTACGCAATGCTTCTGGGAGATACTGCTCAATAGGCGCATAGCCTTCTGATACCAGGTTAGTATGAGCTTGAATAGAACCAAGTTCATACTCTCGCGCAATGCCAAAGTCAATCAGCACTACTTGTTGAGTCTCCTGACGCAAAATCAAATTTTTCGGCTTGATGTCTCGATGGAGCAAGCCCTGTTGATGGACAATTTTCAAGGCTTCTCCTACCTGCCGGATGTAGTGGATGGCAGTAGCTTCTGGTAAAGGTTTGTCTGGCAGCACAATTTGGTCTAGCGTTAATCCAGGAATGTATTCCATTACGATGTAGGGCAGTCCCTCTTCCATGAAGAAATCGCTGACTCGAACGATATTAGGGTGAGAACACTTCGCCAGTCTTCTGGCTTCATCCTGAAACTGGCAGTTCAATTTGGCTACCTTAGACTTTTGTCGTAGTTCCTCAGAGAGGGTTTTAATCACCACTACCTGACCCAAACTTGAATTGGTGGCTAAGTAGGTGATGCCAAAACCACCTTGTCCTAATTCTTGGTCGAGGGTATATTTGCCATTTTGTAGGCTTTGACCTATGAGGTTAGTCATCAGCAATTAGATAGAGGTGACGACATTAAAGTTTTCTAGATAACATTCAATGTGGATGGAAGTAGAAGGAAACAAATGATTTCCTCAAGCAGGCTTTTGCGGGAATTGTGACATACAAGGATGAAGAATTAGATAACCTTCATTACGTTTCTATTTTCAAGATAGGTATAATGTCGGTCTTTAATAATAAAAAACTGTCTCAAACCAGAAATTAGAGCCTTTCCCTAATTTACTTTTGACTTGTAGTTTTCCTCACTCTAATTTTTATCTTAGGTGGAGAATTTTGGCGATCGCGCCTTGGGGGGAGTGAATGGTTACATTCTATTTTTAATATCCTCATATCTACCAAATTTTAGTTAAATCTAAATTAAACCCAACTAATAAAGAACCACCACTTACAGTTACGGGATTATCTAAACATTCCACATCTTTATTAGGAATATAAATATAAACTTGGCGATCTTTTCGATCGATCAACCACCCAAGAGATGCCCCATTCTCTATATATTCTTGCATCTTATCTTGTAAGGTTTTTAAACTATCGCTAGGAGAGCGAATTTCGACAACAAAATCGGGGCAAATCGGGGCAAATTTCGCTTTTTGTTCATCAGATAAAGCATTCCATTTGCTAAGTTTAATCCAACTTGCATCAGGACTTCTGGTCGCACCATTAGGTAAAATAAATCCAGCCGAAGAATCAAAACCAATTCCTGTACCGTCTTTATCTGTCCAATTAGCTAACTGTTGAATTAATTTAAAATTGCGGTTTCCTGTTTCTGAACCTGCTGGTGACATAATAATTAATTCTCCTGTAGCTGTCCGTTCGATGCGAAGATGGGAGTTAAGCTGACAAAAATCAAATAAGCTATCTTCACTCAGGGAAATTACAGGAGACATCTGTAACACTATGGCATTAGTTGTTTCGTTAGTAGTAGTTACAGTCATGATGAGATCTTGATTTTATCAGTATTGTAACGATAATGTGATCGCGTTTTTCCTTAAACATAAATGATAATATTTTCTCTTAGGCTTTTTGTTGCTTTTGATTAAATTCTTCTCGATCACCTTTTAAATAGTACAATAGTATTTAGGTCGCACTGTTGACTGTTAACTGAAAAAGGGTTGCATTTGTTAATAAAATTATCTTCAGAGTGCTTTTAAACAGTCACCTTGCCTTATATGTTAAAATTTTTGAGTCTTTTATCCTAAAAAAGATTTTACCAAGCTCTTAAGCGATTATTCGGAGATTTACATGACCAGTAGCTACGGTGCAGATCAAATTCAAGTCCTTGAGGGATTAGAAGCAGTACGTAAACGTCCAGGGATGTATATAGGTTCGACAGGGCCAAGAGGACTACATCATCTAGTATACGAAGTAGTAGACAATTCGATCGATGAAGCACTTGCTGGTTATTGCACTCATATAGAAATAGATATTACCGCAGATGGTTCAATTCGAGTAACAGATGATGGAAGAGGTATTCCTACAGGCATTCATCCCAAAACAGGTAAGTCTGCATTGGAAACTGTGATGACTGTTCTCCATGCTGGGGGTAAATTTGGTGGTGGTGGTTATAAAGTTTCTGGTGGTTTACATGGTGTGGGGGTTTCGGTTGTTAATGCTTTATCCGAATGGGTAGAAGTAACTGTCTGGAGAGATAAGAAAACTCACTTACAACGCTATGAAAAAGGACAACCTCAAGGTGAATTAAAAGTTGAAGCCAATAAAGAAAATCCCCAACAAACAGGGACATCGGTAAACTTTTTCCCAGATGCCACAATTTTTACTGATACGATCGAATTTGAATATGGTGTTTTAGCAGGAAGATTGAAAGAGTTAGCCTATCTCAATGCCGGAGTTAGGATTACTTTTACTGATTATCGTTTGGAAGAACCCCGTCAAGAAGTTTATTTCTACGAAGGTGGTATTAAAGAATATGTGGCATACATGACTAGGGAAAAGCAAGCCTTACACGAAGATATTCTCTACGTTTCAGGAGAGAAAAACGGTGTTACAGTAGAAGTCGCTTTGCAATGGTGTATCGATGCTTTTAGTGATAACTTGTTAGGTTTTGCCAATAATATTCGCACTATCGACGGTGGTACGCATCTAGAAGGATTAAAAACAGTTCTTACCCGTACCATGAATAATTATGCGCGTAAGCGGAATAAATTAAAAGATGCGGATAAAAACCTTGGTGGAGAAAACATCAGAGAAGGTTTAACAGGGGTGATTTCCGTTAAGGTACCCGAACCAGAATTTGAAGGACAAACGAAAACTAAACTAGGTAATACAGAAGTTAGAGGGATTGTCGATTCTTTGGTTGGAGAAGTATTAAATGACTATTTAGAATTTAATCTCAATGTTGGTGATTCTATTATCGAAAAAGCTATTCAAGCTTTTAAAGCAGCAGAAGCAGCTAGACGCGCTAGAGAATTAGTCCGTCGTAAATCAGTACTAGAATCTACCACTCTACCTGGTAAGTTAGCAGATTGTAGTTCTCGCGATCCTGCTGAGACAGAAATATTCCTGGTGGAAGGCGACTCTGCAGGAGGATGTTTTGTTAGTACGACAAAAGTAGCGTTAACCGATGGACGTTCTCTCAGTTTTGAAGAGTTGGTAGTAGAACAAGAACAAGGTAAACAAAATTTCTGTTATACAATTCGTCAGGATGGTCAAATCGGTGTTGAAAAAATTATCAATGCCAGAATTACCAAAAAAGATACAGAAGTAATTAAGGTAACTCTAGATAATGGAGAAGAAATTCTTTGTACTCCCGACCATCGTTTCATGTTACGAGATGGTAGTTATAAAGCAGCAGCATCACTAACTCCCGATGATTCATTAAAGTCTTTTGCGAATTCCCAAGTAGGGTGGGCAATGCCCACCTTACAAGAATACCAACAGAAATCTTTAGGTAATGCTCCCACAATCGTCAAACCGAAGGTAGGGTATGCAATGCCCACCTTACAGGAATACCATATTGTTAACATCGAACCTGTAGAGAAAAAATATGATGTTTACGATATTGAAGTTCCCGAAACTCATAATTTTCTATTAGCTAGTGGTGTGTTTGTTCACAATAGTGCCAAGCAAGGACGAGACAGACAATTTCAGGCAATTTTGCCCCTTAGAGGTAAAATTCTCAACATTGAGAAAACTGACGATGCCAAGATTTATAAAAACAATGAAATCCAATCCATGATTACTGCTTTAGGATTGGGTATCAAAGGGGAAGAATTCGATCCTTCTCAGTTACGTTACCACCGCATCGTAATTATGAGTGTGGCTGGTGATGAACCCACTTTAGTTTTGGATGAATATACAGGTAAAACAGAATTTGTAAATATTGGCGATTTTATCGATGAATGTGTCGAAGGAAAACGCACCACAGAAAGATATCAAGTAATTTCTTTCGATCCTGTGACTCATGCTACTCGTTTCCGTCCTCTTAAAGCGGTCATTCGTCATAGCCATGAAGAACCGATGTATAAAATAACTACCAGATATAATCGGTCAGTCAAAGTAACTTCTTCCCATAGTGTATTTGTTTATGAAGATGGAGAAGTGAAGCTAAAAAAAGGTAATGAAATAAGGGAAGGAGATTTATTAGTTGCTAGTCGTCGTTTACCTCGTCCCCAAGAAAGTCTTACTCGTGTTGATTTACTTAAGACTTTCTATGAAGCAGGTTTAACTGACTCTCTCTACTTACAAGGAGAAGCCGTTAGAGAAGTAGCAGCTAAAAGAGTCTTAGCCAAAGTGGATAAACCCGAACAATGGGATAACCCCAGAGTAGAGTTAGAAACAGAAGAATGGCAAAAACTAATTAGTCAGCGTCAGTCAGCAGGGATTTCTCAAAAACAAGTTGCTAGTTTATGTGATGTTAAACAACCAATTACAATTAGTCACTGGGAACGAGGTATTAATCGCCCTACTCTACCTGACTTTATGAACTATCTAGAAGCTATTGGTGGATATGATAATATTGTTTATCAAACTTTCCCCTCTAAGATCGATCGCTTGTTGGAACAAAACGATCACAGTAAGAATGCACTTTGGCGAGAAGTAAGCGCGTATAAACCGGTTAGTTTCTTTACTCCTAGCGAATTAAATCAATTAGGAGAAGAAATTAAGATAGTACCTAAAGCACACCATGATAAAGCTTTTAACCGCTATATGCCTATAAATAGCGAATTAATGTATTTCTTGGGTTGGTATGTGGCAGAAGGAACATTAAGTCAACACCAGGTTAGTTTAAATCTTGGAGAAAAAGATGAAGAATTCATTCCCAAATTAATTTCGGCAATAGAAACGCTTTTTGGTGAAACTCCAAGACGCTATAACGATAAAAGATATCCAGGAATCAAACTATATTTTCATAGCGTGGCAGCAGCAAGGCTAATACGTGCTTGGGGATTACATGAATTTGCTCATGAAAAGAAATTACCTGATATTGTATTTAGTCTTTCAGAAGATTTACAGCTAAAGTTCTTAGAAGGATACTTTTTGGGTGATGGCTGTGTACGTAAAAACAATATTGTTTTTGTAACTACTTCCTCTACTTTAAAAGACGGAATTCTCTATCTATTAGGACAATTAGGGATTATTGCTTCTAATAGTAAAAGTTCTGCTGTTAACGCCCCTGATTCTCCTGTACAAACTCGTAATTTGGGATACTACATTCAATTTTCTGGAAAGCAACAGTTGGAAAAGTGCCGTTCAATATGGCAATATCATCATTTAGCATCAAAATTAGAATCTCATCTAGTTAAACCAAAACAAGGAAATTTACTCTATACAGTAATTAGTGATGACTTAATCGGTTTACCAGTAATATCTAACGAAGAAATAGATTTAGTTGGGGACTTCGTTTATGATTTCTCTGTAGACGGAGATGAAAACTTTATCTGTGGTACGGGCGGTGTAGCTTGTAAAAACACTGATGCTGACGTTGATGGGGCGCACATTCGTACTCTACTACTTACCTTCTTCTATCGCTATCAAAGAGACATAGTAGACCAAGGTTATGTCTATATCGCTTGTCCTCCTTTATATAAATTAGAAAGAGGGCGCAACCATTACTATTGTTACAGCGATCGCGATTTACAACAAAAAATAGCCGAATTCCCTGCCAATGCTAACTATCATATTCAGCGATTCAAAGGTTTAGGGGAAATGATGCCCCAACAGTTGTGGGATACTACCATGAATCCTGAAACCCGCATGATGAAACGAGTAGAAATAGAAGATGCAGCCGAAGCCGACAGAATATTCACTGTCTTGATGGGGGATAGAGTTGCACCCAGACGGGAGTTTATTGAAACTAATGCACCTAAGCTAAATCTAATGGATTTAGATATTTAGCAAGTGTCGGTTAAACCATAACTTGAAATTTTAAAGCATAAAGTGAAATTTTAAAGCATAAGCTGAAAATAATTAAACCATAAGCTGAAATTTCAGGTACTATATAGGGTATCTCAAGGAGTTTAAATGAACTCCTCCTAATTATAAGAGATGCCCTTATTTTATGGCTGTTTCAAAAAAACCAAGCATATGCGAAGCGGTATCCTTTAGGACACCTCGCCAATACAAACGGACTGCTGGTCATTTTATCAGTTGCAAAATGAAGACTAGCGTTTGGTATGAATCTGTTCTTC
>JAAUYI010035878.1_pt1 | contig 17689 bp, 16 predicted proteins | sample 7278041 | NCBI WGS metagenome assembly JAAUYI01 (sample SAMN14350216, study PRJNA611818) | marine sediment metagenome | isolation source: surface marine sediment (0.6m) | place: French Polynesia: Moorea | collected 2018-08
ATGCCTTCCTCGAAAAGCACCTCGGTCTCACCGCTCCGGGCTTCGATCTCGCCGAGCAGGGCCAGGACGTGGGCGCAGCCCAGGGTCGGATGGCCGGCGAAAGGCAGCCGCCACCTGCGTATCTTCACGCCGGCGATGGAACTGCCCTTTGCCGGGCATCCGACCCTCGGCTGCGCCCACGTCCTGGCCCTGCTGGGCGAGGTCGAGGCCCGGAAAGGCGAGACCGAGGTCACCTTCGAGGAGGGCATCGGCCCGATCACCGTCCGGATCCAGTCCGACGGCGGCACGCCCGGGTTCACTCAGCTCGACGTCGCCAAGATGCCCGAGTTCGCGATGGAAATTCCCTCGCTGCGGAGCATCGCCTCGGCCCTGTCGCTCGACATCTCCGATCTTCTGCTGGGCGACGACCGGCCCGTGGCCGTGTCCTGCGGCGTGCCCTTCCTGGTCGTGCCGCTGCGCAGCCTCGAGGCCCTGGGCCGGGCCCGCCTGGACCGCGAGACCTGGGAAAGCAGCCTGCAGGACAGCTGGGCGCCGAACCTCTACGCCTTCGTCTACGGCGCCGAGACCGGGGGCGCGGACCTGAGGGCGCGGGTCTTCGCGCCTGCCCTGGGCGTCGAGGAGGATCCGGCGACCGGGGCCGGCGCCGCCAGCCTCGCCGGCTATCTCTGCTCGCTGGACACCAAGGGCCAAGGCAGCCGTTTCTGGACCGTCGAGCAGGGCTTCGAGATGGGCCGGCCGAGCCTGATCAAGCTCGAAGCCGACATGGAGCAGGGCAAGGTGATCGCGATCCGGGTCGGCGGCGCCTCGGTCCTGGTCGGCGAAGCCTGGATCGAGGTCCCGGGACCGGGCGAGCAGGGCGGCCTGGTCCTGGACGCCAAGGCCGAGGCCAAGGCGAAGCCGAAAAAGCCGGATGGCCAGGCAGACACCAAGATCGAGCCTGCGGCGAAGGATGCCTCCGAGGCGCCCACGACGGCGAAAGCCGAAGCCGACAAGGAATCGGAGCCGAAGGCGCCAAAGCCGGCCCCGGCCGGGGAAGCCAAGCCGGAGCCCGAAGCCAAGACCGAGTCGAAACCCGATCCTGAGGCCAAGGCCGAGCCGGAGGCGAAGCCCGAGGCCGATCCGAAACCGGAACCAAAAGCCGAACCGGAGACGAAGCCGGAGCCCGAAGCGAAGCCGGAAGCAGAGACCGAGCCGGACGCGAAGCCCGAGCCTGAGGCGAAGTCCGAGCCCGAAGCAAAGCCCGAACCCGAGGCCAAGCCGGAGACGGCACCCGACGTGGCGAAGAAGTCGGAATCCAAGGCCGAGCCGCCCGACGCAGCGTCAGGCGACGCAGGTTCCAGCGGTGCGCCCGGCAAGGCGGCCGGCGACAAGGTCGTGCCCCTGCGCGCGGTTCTAGAAGCCCTGACGGCCAAGAAGGCGGCGACGGCGGCACCCGAAAAGGATTCGGCCGAACAAGAGGCGGCGACTGACAAGACCGCCGAGGCCGAGGACAAGTCGGTGGCGGCCCTCAAGGCCGAACCCGAGCGGCGCATCGGCTTCGTCGTCGACCGTCCAGGCTCCGACGACCCCAAGAGCCGGGACGAAGACGAAGAGGCCTCCGCGCCCGGAGAGGCGGAGAACGCCGGCAAGGAAGCCGACACGGCGGCTGCCGGCCAGGCCGCCAACGGCAAGGACCACGCGCCCGAGCCCTCGACGGCAGCGCTCGCCCGCAAGGGCGAGACGGGCCTCGAGGCGGAAGAGGAGGACTCCGAGAGCGCGCGGGAGGACCTCGTCGACGCCGACCCGGACGACTTGGACGACGACGATACGGACGACGAAGAGGCCGGGGATGAAGAGGCCTGGAACGACGACGAGGACTACGAAGGGCTCGAAGACGGAGAGTCCGACGACGACCTGAGGCGCTTCCGCCGCCAGGAGCATTACAAGTTCCTCTGGTCGGCGACGCTGCGCCACGGCGACCAGATCTACGCCTGCGTGATCATCGACCTCTCGCCCAAGGCCGCCCTGCTCCAGCTCGAGGAGGAACTGGCCTACGACCTCACCCTGAACTTCGATTCCCCGGTGACCTTGAAGAACGACAAGATCGGCCGGCTGAAGGGCGAGGTCGCTTGGCGCGACAAGAACCGCCTCGGGATCGAGCTTCTCGAGAATCCCGACGACGTGTCGAAGATCCTGGACGCGGCACGCAATTAGCTCGGCCCCGCTGACGCGGGCCGGCCTTTCGAGATCTGGAAAGCGAAAAGACGGGTGGCCCGGCGCGCCGGCGCCCGGCCTGCGCTCAGCCCTGGCGGGCCTTGAAGCGCGGGTTCTTCTTGTTGATGACGAAGACCCGGCCCCGGCGTCGCACGACCTGGCAGTTCTTTTCCCGCTTCTTCGCGGTCTTCAGCGAGTTGACGACTTTCATGAACCTCTTACTCCGGGACGGAGCCCTTCCAGTGCGCGCCGGAAGATAGGCAAGCCCGGGCCCGCTGTCAATCCGCTGGAAGCCCCGAATTGCGGCCGATTCCGGCCTTTGCGGATCAGCCCAGCGAGAGCTTCTGGCCCCGGTCCCGCTTGAGCGCGAAAAACCGGTAGGCGCGCAGCTGACCGCTCTGCAGGGCCGCCATCCGGCGGGTCCAGATCTCGATCTCCCGCACCATCAGAGGGGCCAGATGGTCCCCGGTCCCGCCTCGCTTCTGGCCGCTGATAAACTGTTCCCAGCCCTTGACGGCCCTCGTCTTCACGGAATCCGAGATGTCCTCGGAGATCCGATGCTCCAGCCCGAGCTCGGCGAAGAGCGCTTCGTAGTGGGCCACCGTCCAGAGGTGGATGGGCTCGGGATCGACCTTCGCCCAGGCGTCGACATCGCTCCGCGGCCCCTCCTCGGACGCCAGCACGTAGTCCGTGAACAAGAGCTGGCCCGGTTGCTTGAGGGCCTCGACCAGGCTGGTCAGCAGGCTGCGCTTGTCCGCCACCAGGTAGAGGAAGTCCTTGGACAGCACGCAGTCGACGCTGTTCGGCTCGGGCGGAAACTCGGGATCGTCGAAGGGCAGGACCTTGGCCCGGCCGGCGATGTGCGCCGCCTGGGAAAGCGCGGTGGCGGCCGCGGCCAGCTGCGGGTCGGGCTCGAAGCCCTTGCTCCGGCAATGGAAGTTCTTGGCGATCACCCGTACCGCTTCGCCCAGGCCGGCACCGACGTCGACGACGCTCATGTGCTCGGTCAGGGCGAAAGGCTTGACCAGCTCGCAGAGGTAGGCCTCGTCGCCCGGCGCGCCGCAGCCGGCGCCCCAGACGGCCTGGACCAGGGCGATGCGGGGCTCGTCCCAATGCAGATCCGAGAGCCGGCCCTGGCCCACGCTACCGGCTGCCGCCGCCTCGGCCTCCTGGTCGCGGTGGCGGACCTTGACCTCATAGCCCTCCCACCAGGCCTTCAGCTTCACGCCGAATGGGATCTTGCCGCCCCGCGTCTTCGGGCGGTTGAGGGAGCGGTCCGCAGCCGACATCGCTCGGCCTACGGACTTGGAGCGATGATCACGAAAGTCATAGGACCTTATGGGACAGTTTGGTGAAACCGAGGTTAATCCCCGGGCGATCCCCGGGACCCCCCGTCCGCACCAGGGCCTGCCGGCGCACGCCCCGAGCGCGGCCCTTCCGCGCGATCCGACCCGGGTGTAGGGTCCGGGCCACCATGAAGGCGACACCGGCACCGCGGGCGGCCGATCCCGGCCGCCCGCCGACTCTGTTCGAGCACCTCTCGCGGACGCTGCGTCTGGCCGGGCCAGTCATGGCGGCGCGCGCCGGGATGATCATCATGATCACCGTGGACACCGCCATGTGCGGCCAGGCCAGCGCCGCTCAAATGGCCTACTACGGCATTGCCCTGGCGCCCTTCGTCTTCCTGCTGGTGATCGGAATCGGCTTCCTGACCGGCACCGTGGTCCTGATCGCCCAGGCGGACGGCGCCGGGCGCCGCGCGGACTGCGGTGGTATCTGGCGGGCCGCCCTGGGCCTGGCGGCCCTGGCCGGCTGCCTCGGCGGTGCGGTGCTGCTGTTCGGCGAGGATCTGCTGCTGATTGCCGGACAGGAGCCCTCGATCGCCGCCGGCGGCGGCCAGGCCCTGGTCGTGGCCGGCTTCGGCCTGCCCGGAATCCTGCTCTACATCGCTTCCGTATTCTTTCTCGAAGGCCTCGGCCGGCCCAAGCCGGGCATGATCGTGGCCCTGAGCGCCAACCTGCTGAACGCGGCCCTGAACTGGCTGCTGATCGAGGGCCAGCTCGGCGCCCCCGCCATGGGCGCGGCCGGGGCCATGCTGGCCACCACGATCACCCGCTGGGCCATGTTCGGCGTCATCGCCGTCTACATCCTGCGGCTTCCGGACCGGGCGCAGCTCGGCATCCTAGGCCCGCTGCGGAGCCTGCCCGCGGTCTGGGCCAAGCTGCTGCGGCTCGGCCTGCCGCCCGCCCTGGCGATCGGCTGCGAGTCGGGCACCTTCACCACGGTGGTCTTCTTCGCCGGCCTGCTGGGCGAGACGGCGCTGGCCGCCTACCAGGCGGTGCACAACGTCACGACCTTCGTCTTCATGCTGGCGATCGGCCTGGGCACGGCGACCGCGGTGCGGGTCGCCAACGCGGTCGGCCGCGAGGACCGACCGGGCGTGGCGGCGGCCGGCTGGGTCGGACTGATGCTGGTGGTGGTGTTGATGCTGGCGACCGGCCTGTTGATCGGCATCCTGGAGACCCCGGTGGCCCTGGTTTTCAACCGCGATCCCGAGGTCGTCGCGATCATGGTCCTGGGCCTGTCGGTCATCGCCTTCCTGGTCGTGGTCGACGGCAGCCAGGCGGTGCTGATCTCGGCCCTGCGGGGGGCCGGCGACGTCATCGTGCCGACCGCGATCTACCTCCTCTCCTTCCCGGTGGTCGCCGTGCCGGCATCGCACACCCTTGGCCTGACGCTCGGGGGCGGCGTGCCGGGTCTGCTGTGGGGTCTGGTCCTGGGTCTGGTCTGCGCCACGCTGCTGCTCGCCTGGCGCTTCGCGATCGTCAGCCGGCGGGAGATCCGGCCGCTCTAGGGATTGTCACCAGGCCGGGCGGCGGGCCTCCTGCGAGGTGCGTATGGCCCGGGCCCGGGCCTCGAGCCTCAGGGCGTCGTTGGACCGCCCGGTCTCGCGCAGCAGGGCGGCATAGTCCTCCAGGTTCTTGATCAGCTCCGGATGGCCGTCGCCCAGCGCCCGCTCGCGGATCGCGAGTGCCTGCTGGAGCAGGGATTCCGCCTCCTGAAGGCGGCCCTCCTGGTGGCTGAGCCGAGACAGCTGATCGAGGCTGACGGCGACCCTGGGATCTTCGGCCCCGTAGGCCTGGCGGCGCAGCGCCAGCGATTCGCCGAGCAGCTTGCGCGCCCGATCGAACTGGCCCTGGGCGCGGTAGACACCGGCCAAGTTATCGAGGCTCCAGGCCACCTCGGGCAGCGGCGCGCCGGGCGGCTCCGCCCGGAAGGCCAGGGCCTCCTCGAAGTAGGCCGCCGCCTCGCCCAGCCGGTTCTGCTCGAGGTAGAGCGCAGCCAGGCTGTCGAGGCTGGGCACCACCCCGAGGCTGTAGCGGCCGCTGGCTTTCTCGCGGATCTCTAGGGCCCGCTGCAACAGCGCCTCGGCCTCGCCGTAGCGTCCGGTGTAGCGGTAGGCCTTGGCCAGCCGGTCCATCGCTTCGGCGACACTGGGATGGTCCGGATTGAGCGCCCGCTCCATCAGGTCCAGCGCCCTTTCGGCATGGCCAACGGCCGCCTGGTAGTCGCCGCCGTCCATGAAGATGTTGGCCAGCTGACCCTGGCTGGCGGCGACCGCCATGTGCTCGGTGCCGAGCGCCGCCTCGCGGATGCTGAGCGAGCGCTTGGCCGCCTCGACGGCCTCGCTGGACTGGCCCCGCATGCGGTGGAACTCGGCGAACTCGGTCAGGGTCGCGGCGACATCCAGGTGCATACGGCCGAGTCCCTGCTCGCGGACCAGCAACGCCAGCTTGAAGTAGGGCTCGGCGTCCTTCAGCTTGCCGGCGGAGCGCTTGGCGACCGCAAGGCCATGGAAGATGTCGCCCAGGCGGGGGTCGCCCGGGTTGAAGTCCTTGGCGGCCTTGAGCGCGGCCTCGAAGGACGCCGAGGCGGCGGTGAAGTCACCGTTCAGCTGGGCCGCGACAGCCGAGCCCATGTGGTTCTCGACCTCGGCGGAACCGGCCAGGGCCGCCGCCGGCAGCAGCAGCGTGCCGGCCAGGCATCCCGCCAGGAGTCTTCTACGCGCTTCGGACCTGAGCAGGCTGTTCACCAGGGTTGCTCCTTCTTCGTCACTTGGCCCCGGGCTGGCCGTTGGGGACCGCCGAGATCTTCGCCGGCTCGCGCCCCGGCGCTTCCTTGAGCCGGCCGACGTAGCCCTGGATCGAGGCGCCGTCCTCGACCTCCAGGGTTTCCTGGAAGATGTCGCCGTTGAAGCGGGCGGAGCTGGTCAGGACCACCTTGGTCGCCTTGACCTGGCCGGAGAACTCGCCGTTCACCCGGACCGTATCCGCGGTGACGTTGCAGTTCAGGATCGGATTGTCGCCGAGGGTCAGGGTCCGGCAGGAGATGCTGCCTTCGACGCTGCCCTCGACCTTGATGTCGCCGGAGCTGATGAGGTCGCCCTTGATCTTGAGATCGGGTGAGATGATCGAATGCTGGACTGGCATTTTGCCGCCTTCTTTCATGGTCGTTCCTTACGCCCTCTGGCCGGACTGCGGCCGGCCGGAGGCCTGGTTCATCCTTCGGCGGCTCTTGCCGTCAGTCCTGGAACTGCGGCTCCGCCACTCTGCTGTAGATCTCGAGGAATCGCGCCGCGCCGAGGGTCCGCACGCCCTCGTCGAACTGGCCGGCCTCCTGGCGCAGCTTGACGCGGTAGCGAACGTGCGGCACGTCGTCCACGAGGCTCACGATGCCGGCTACTCGCACGGTCTCCAGCGACCTGGAGCCCCGCGCCCGCACGAAAGCCTGGCCGGGTTCGATCTCCTGGATCGCGCGCCGGTGCTTGCGGTGCTCCTCGGCATCGCGAAGCGCCTTCAGGGCTGAGCCGACAAATCTGAACATCCAAATCCTCCACCTGCTCGTCGTCCGGTTCTTGAGCCGTTTCTCGCGGGGGCCAGACCCTTCCGGCCCTGGCGTTGCTGCCGGACTGCAGCCGTGAGGTTAGGATGCGCCGCCATGGTTAAGCGAGGGTTAAACCTAGGACACACGCCCCAAAATGGACACATCCCCGGCGGTGCGGTGCGGGCCGTGGAGGCGATCGGCCGGCAGGCTTCGAGGCTTGGCTTCGAGGAATGCGGCCTGTCAGGCGACGCAGTCGAGCAGCGGGCCGAGCTGATCCATCCGGCGCAGGTAGACGCGGGCCCGCTGGCGGACGAAGGGACCGGGATCCGACGCCGACCAGGCACGGGGGTTGGGCAGCACCGCGGCCAGCAGGGCCGCCTCCCAGCGGGACAGCCGAGCCGCGCGCTTGCCGAAGTGGCGCTGCGCCGCGGCCTCGATGCCATAGACGCCCGGTCCCCATTCGGCGACGTTGAGATAGATCTCGATGATCCGCCGCTTGCCCCAGGCCAGCTCGATCAAGGGGGTGAGGTAGGCCTCCAGACCCTTGCGGAACAGGCTGCGACCGGGCCAGAGGAAGACGTTCTTCGCCGTCTGCTTCGAGATGGTGCTGGCCCCGCGCAGGCGCTCGCCCCGGCGGTGCTCGGCCAGCGCCTCGACCAGGGCATCCCAGTCGAAGCCGCCATGGCTGCAGAAGAGGTTGTCCTCGGCCGCGATCACCGCCCTCACGGCATGGGAGGAGATCTGGGACAGCGAGGCCCAGTCGCGGTCCAGGCTCTCGCCCTCGGCCAGCCGCATCACCATCAGCGGCGTCATCGGCGGCGGCACGACCCGATAGGCGGCGACGACGCCCAGGGGCAGCACCACGGCCAGGAGCAGGAGCCAGAGCAATGCCCGGAACAGGCGGCGGCCAATACGGCGTGAGTCTCGGAAGCGGGCCATCGCGGTTCGATCCTGCGCCCAGGCGGACAAGACCGGGCGCGGCGTCTCGAACGACCACGCCCGGCGAAGGCAGGCTCAGGTTACTGCCGAGTCAGGCAGGCACTGTCAACGCGCCAGTGCCCACCCGGCGCGCTCGATCCTGGCTCGAGGTCTGCCGGGCCGTCGGGCCCGGCTGGCCGCTACTTGGTGTTTTCCTTCAGGTAGGCGATGAGGTTGTCGATGTCGGCCTGCTTCTTCAGGCCGGCAAAAGCCATCTTGTTGCCGGGAATGTACTTCTTCGGCTTTTGCATGTACTCACCGATGGTCGCCTCGTCCCAGACGACGCCGCTCTCGGCCATGGCCTTGGAATACTTGAATCCCTCGACGGTCCCCGCCTTGCGCCCGAAGACGCCGTGCAGGCTTGGCCCGACCTTCTTCTTGCCGGCTTCCAGCGCGTGGCAGGCCTTGCATTTGTTGAAGACCTTCTTGCCCTTCTTCAGGTCGGCGGCCTCGGCCGAGGCTCCCCCCAAGGCGCAGAAGGCGGCCAAGGCAATGGCGAGAATTCCTGTACGTGTCATCACCCGTGTCTCTCCTCTTACGGCATGGCTTCGGCCCCGCAGAGCCCCAGAACCCAGAAAGTAGCGACAGCAGCCGCCACGTCAATATTACGCAGCCGGCGGCCGAATCGTTCACGCCGTCGGCGAAGGCACAGATATCCCGGCCGCCCCGGGCTGGGATTGACATAAGTCATGGTCCCGGGGGTAACTTTCGAGGAGTTTGCGACGCCAAGCTTGATGGGGAGGCTGGGAGGCATGGAGGGAATCGGCAGCTGGATCGTGGGGGGATTCGTCGGCCTTATGGGCTTGGCCGCGCTGATCCTGGCCGGAAACTCGCACGACCCGGTCGTGCAGTATTCGGCACTCGGCGTCGCCCTGCTCAGCGTCTTCTTCATCATGTTGCTGATCAAGATGGCTTTCGAGCGAGAGCATCGGGACAATTAGCGTGCCAGCCCCCCGCCGCAAACGGGCCGGCGTCCGATTGGGAGACAGGTGACCCCATGGCGGCGGACAGCGAGTTGCTGGAGATCAGCGAGAGCAATCCCGGGCCGGACGACTTTCTGACCCCGCTCGACTTCATCCTCTCCGAGCACTACCGCCAAAGGCTGCTCTGCGAAGGCCTGGCCAAGCTGACCGAGAACATGGAGCTGGCGCCGGTGGCCGCGCTCGCCGCCGAGCTGAAGGGCTTCCTGGACCGCGATCTCCGGTTGCACCTGGAGGACGAGGAACAGGACCTCTTCCCGTTGCTCTGGCAGCGCGCCCAGCCCGAGGACAACGTCAAGGACATCCTGGACCTGCTGTCCGAGGAGCATGGCCTCGACGAGGACCTGGTCGATTTCCTGCTCGAGGATCTGGCCGTCCTGGCCAGCGGCGCCCAGCTCGCCAACCCCATCCGTTTCCTGGTCAACGTGCGCGAGTTCGCCGAGACCCAGCGCCGGCATCTGGCCTGGGAGAACGCCCTGCTTCTGCCGGTCGCCCGACGCCGCTTGACCCAGGTCGACCTGGCCGGGCTCGGTCGCAGCATGGCCGCGCGCCGCGGAATCGACCTGGGCGCAACCGGCTGATGTTCGTCCTTCCGGACTCGTCGGCCCCAAGCACTTGACGCAGGTCAGGGGCGGGAGCACGAAACCCCGGCAACCTGCCGCCGAACGGCTAGGGAGAGCTGAGGTGGACGCAGGAGCCGCGGCGTCGGGCTCGGGGCCCGGTTGTCACGACGACGGCGCCGCAGTGGTTTGGCATGCCCTGGCGGTCGAAGCCGTGCTTTCCCGCCTCGAGGTCTCGGACAGCGGCCTCACGACCGCCGAGGCGCGACGGCGGCGCGCGCGCTACGGTCCGAACCGCCTGCCCCGGCCGCGTCGGCCGGGCGTCCTGCGGCTTTACCTGCGGCAGTTCAAGAATCCCCTGGTCTACCTCCTGCTGCTCGCGACCCTGGTCTCGCTGGGCGTCGGGGAGATGGCCGACGCCCTCTTCATCTTCGTCGTGCTGCAATTCAACGCCGCGATCGGCGCGCTGCAGGAGTGGAAGGCCCAGCGCAGCGCCGCCGCCCTCGACGCCCTGATCCGTGAGGTCGCGGTCGCCCGGCGCGACGGGGTCTGGGTCGAACTCGACGCCCAGGACCTGGTGCCGGGAGACATCGTCAAGCTGGAGACCGGCGCCCGGATCGCCGCCGACCTGCGCCTGATCGACGGCCAGGAGCTGCGCGCCGACGAATCCCTGCTGACGGGGGAATCGGTCCCGGTCGGCAAGACGCCGGGCGAGACCCTGCCGCAGGACATCCCGGCGGCCGATCGGTGCAATCAGCTCTTCGCCGGCACGACCCTGCTTTCGGGACGTGCCCTGGGGGTCATCGTCGGCACCGGGCGGGCCACCGAGATCGGGCGCATTGCCCAGGCCCTGGCGGAGAGCGAGGGCGAAGCGCCGCCGCTGATCCGACGCCTCGAGCACTTCGGCCGGGTCATCGGGATCGCTACCCTGGCGATGATCTTCGCCCTGGCCGCGGTCCAGATTCTTCAGGGCCTGCCGCTGATCACGGTTTTCCTGGTGGCGGTCGCGCTCGCGGTGGCCGCGATTCCCGAGGGCCTGCCGGTCGCCATCACGGTGGCCCTGGCCATCGCCACCAACCGCATGCTGAGGCGCAAGGTGATCGTCCGCGCCCTGCCCGCGGTCGAGGGCTTGGGCGCCTGCACGGTCATCGCCACCGACAAGACCGGGACCCTGACCCAGAACGAGCTGACCGTTAAGCGCCTGCTGCTGATCGAGGGCCCATCGACACCGCTGCAGATCGACGTCTCCGGCAGCGGCTACCGGATCGAGGGCGCCGCCAGCCGCGATGGAAATCCGCTGGGAGACTCCGACGTGACCAGGCTGGAGGCCCTGGCGACGAGCGCCGCCCTCTGCAACGAGGCCAGCCTGCGTCTGACCGAGGATGGCCCGGTTCACCTGGGCGATACCGTCGACGTTGCCTTCCTGGTCCTGGCCGCGAAGCTGGGCCTGGAGCACGAGACGCTGCGTCGGGAGCAGCGCACTCTGGCCCGGATCCCCTACGAGCCTCAGCAGCGCTTCGCCGCCGCCTACACCGCGACCACCGCCACCTACACCGTGGACACCCCTGACGGGCGGGCCATGGCGCACCTGAAAGGGGCCGCCGAGGTGATTCTGCCGCGCTGCCGGGACCTGGACCAAGCGCGGGTCATGGCCGCGGCCGACCGCCTGGCGGCGGAGGGCTTCCGGGTGCTGGCGGTCGCCCGGGGCGTGGTGTCCGCCGAGGCCGCCCTGGCCCGCGACCCCGCGGCGCTGCAGGACCTGGAGCTGCTCGGCATCGCCGGCCTGATCGATCCGGTCCGCCCCGAGGTCCCGGCTGCGGTCGCCGCCTGCCGCGACGCCGGGATCTCGGTGCGCATGGTGACCGGCGACCATCCCCAGACCGCCCTGGCCATCGCCCGTGAACTGGGCCTCGCGGCGGACCCGTCGGAGGTCCTGACGGGGCGCGATCTCCAGGCCCTGGACGCGACGCCCGCCCCGTTCGACCGCCGCATCGCCGAGGCCCGGGTCTTCGCCCGGGTCGAGCCGATCCAGAAGCTGGCGATCGTGGACTCGCTGCACCGCGCCGGCGAGGTGGTCGCGGTCACCGGCGACGGCGTCAACGATGCGCCGGCCCTCTCCGCCGCGGCCATCGGCGTCGCCATGGGACGCGGCGGCACCGACGTGGCCCGAGGCGCCGCGGACCTGATCCTAGCCGACGACAACTTCGCCTCGATCGTCGGCGGCATCGAGGAAGGCCGTGTCGCCTATGACAACGTCCGCAAGCTGATCTACCTGCTGATCACCACCGGTCTGGGCGAGATCGTGCTGTTCCTGCTGGCGATCCTGGTTGGGCTGCCGGTGCCGCTCTTCGCCGCCCAGCTGCTGTGGCTCAACCTGGTCACGAACGGCATCCAGGATGTCGCGCTGGCCTTCGAGAAGGGTGAGCCCGGGGTCCTCAAGCGCCGTCCGCGGCCGCCGAACCAGGCGCTCTTCGACCGCCGCATGATCACCCAGGTCCTGGTGGCCGGGACCTACATGGGCGGCGTGGCCTTCGCCTTCTTCTTTTGGTGCCTTGAGCGGGGCATGACCGAGGTCGAGGCTCGCAACCTGCTTCTGCTGCTGATGGTCATGTTCGAGAACGCCCACGCGATGAACGCCCGCTCGGAACGGCGTTCGGTCTTCCGGGTCGCCCTTTCGGCCAACTGGTTCCTGGTGGCGGCCGTGGCCGGTGCCCACGGCCTGCACCTCCTGGCCGGCTTCGCGCCGGGCCTCGCGGCGGTGCTCGACATTCAGCCGATCGCCCTGGCCGACTGGGCCCTGGTCGGCGGCCTCGCCGTCTCGCTGATCCTGGTGATGGAGCTCTACAAGCGCCTCTTCCGTGGGGCCGAGATCGACGGCTGAGGGTCAGTGCGACATCAGGGCCGGCACCGTCATGTGCTCCAGCATGTGCTGGGTCACGCCGCCGAGCACCAGCTCGCGCAGCCGGGCATGGCCGTAGGCACCCATGACGATCATGTCGGCGGAACGGTCGGCCAGGTAGGACAGCAGGGTGTCGCCGATCCCGATCTCGTGGGATTCCAGGCGCTCGACCTTGACCTTGCAGCCATGGCGGGCGAGGTGCAGGGCGATATCGGCGCCCGGCTCGGGGCCGTGGCCGTCGGCCGAGGCGCGCGGGTTGATCGCGACCACGGTGACCTCCTTGGCCTGCTCCAGGATCGGCAGGCTGTCGTTGACCGCCCGCGCCGACTCGCGCCCGGCGTCCCAGGCGATCACCACCCGCTCGCCCAGGGTCCCGTTGACGCCGATGTAGGGCACCACCAGGACCGGCCGACCCGAGGACAGCACGACCTCCTCGGCGAGATGGCGGCCGCTCAAGGGGGTCTCGGAAGAATCGGGCTGGCCCAGGATCAGCAGGTCCGCGTAGCGGGCGTGGAGGCCGACGGTGCGGGGCACGTCGGGCTGCAGGCAGCTGTCGATCCGCGTGTCGGTCTCGACCCCGGCGCGGGCCGCCTTTTTCGAGAAGTCGGCGAGGATCGCCTCGGCCTCGTCCTGGACGGTCTTGCGGCGCTGCGCCAGCACCTCCGCCGGGACCTGGGCGTAGACCAAGCTGGGGATCACCGGTTCGATCGCCAGGCTAAGTCCGGTCAGTTGGGCACCCTGCCGGCGCGCGAACTCCAGCGCGGCGTCGGCGCGCGGGGCCGAGGCCGCAGTCTCGTCGAGGTGGACCAGGAGGTTCTTGTAAGGCATATCGACCCCTCACCTGTTTCGGATCTGTTGCGAACGGATCACGGCTCCGGCACCCAGGCCGCTGCCGCGGCCTCGGCTTCCGCGATCTCCCTGACGTTGAGGCGCTTGCCGAGGGCCTCGAGGTTGGCGCCGGCCGCGGGATGGCCTTGGCGCGCGGCCAGCAGACACCACTTGTAGGCTTCGACCCAGGCGCGCGCGCCGGCACTGCGGCTGCCCAGCAGGACCGCGGCCTCGAACTGGCCGCCCGCGACCCCGCCTTCGGCCGCGAGGCGGGCCCAGCGCAGCGCCGCGTCCCGGTCGGCAGGCACACCCTGGCCGTAGTGATAGATGCGGCCCAAGAGATAGGCGGCCATCGGATTGCCGGCCTCGCCGGCCAGGGTCAGCCAGCGCAGCGCCTGATCGGCATCGGGCGCCACGGCGATCTCGGCCTCGCCCGTGCCGAGCCCGGCGCCCTGGTGGTAGAGGAAGCCGAGGCTGAACTGCGCCCGGGCGTGCCCTTGCAGGGCCGCTTTCTCGTACCAGGCGGCGGCCCGCCGATAGTCGCGGGCGAGCGCGAGGCCGTCGCTGTAGGCCGTGCCGAGCGCGTACTGCGCCTCGGCGTCGCCGGCCTCGGCCAGGTTACGGAGCTCGACCATCGCCGCCTCGTAGTCACCCTTCAGGTAGGCCTGCCACGCCGCCGCCGTGTCCGCCCGGGACGCGGCCGGAAGCACGATCAGGCAGCCCAGTATCAGGATCGAAGCCCGCCACATCGCAGTTGTCCTCCGCTTCGACAAGGAATCCGATCAGACGAGCACGCTACGGCCGGGGTGACGGGACTCAAATGATCTGAGTCAATCGAATCCCACCGCTCGGTGGCGGGACCCGGTCCGGTCAAGGAAAAATGCCCTCCGCATTCGGGCGCTAACCTGATGCGGAGGGCTGAGTCACCGGGTGTAAACCGATTGGGAGGTCGTGTCGTCAGTTCGTGTCCAGGCTCTTGATGTAGGCGATGAGGGACTCGATCTCGAAGCGGCTGAGATCGAAATCCGGCATCGGAGGATGCGGCGCCCAAAGCCAGCCGCGCAGGCGCTCCTCGGTGTAGGCCGGATCCTCGGCCATCTTCGGGAAGGGCGGGGCCGCGTCGGTGGTGGTCGGCGCGACACCGGGCGCCACCATGTGGCAGGAGCTGCACCACTCCTTCGCCAGCATCCGGCCTTCTTCGAGGTCCGACGCCGCCGTGGCGACCCGCAGCGGCGCGATCACCAGCAGGGCGGAGATCGCGGCGGCGGCACTCAGGTCAACAAGACTGTTTTTCACGCAGCGTGCACTCCTTGAATTCAAAGGCATCGGCACTCCTCATCCGTATCGCGTCGAAAGCGCGCTGATCGACGCAGTGGACTTTGGCCATGACCATCAGGTCGCCGTCGACTTCGCGCTCGACGACCTGGCTCAGATAGGCGACTTCGCAACCGTGCTCGAACTCGATATCGGCGCTCAAGATGCGCTGCCATCCATTTTCTTCCGCCAGGCCCGTCGCCGTGGTCCCAATCGCCAGGGCAGAAACCAAGGCCATCACGAAGATCGTCTGCCTCACATCCGTTAACCTCTCAAGAGGACAGGTAAATCTCGGCTTGCAGTCTCGCCCGGCAGGGCGGGTTGCGCATTGATTCAAGTCAAGCAGCCGCCGTCAAGCCCCGGGCAGGCGGAAGGCCGCCACCAGGGGCGCGTGGAAGGATTCCGGACTCTGGCTGCCGGTGGCGTAGGCGACGAGCTCGTCGCCCAGGGCCTCGTTGTGGACCTCGATGGCCTGATGGAAGGCGAGCAGCCCCCGGCTGACCAGCATGTGGTCCAGCATCAAGTGCCGGCCCTGGTGCAGCACCGAGAAGCGCTGGGACTCGGGCAGCGCGCGCTCCAGCGGCACCAGGCTGCGGTTCGCCAGCGCGCCGTTGCCGGTGTCCTCCAGGTCGCCCCGGACGATGCGCAGCGGGGTCTCCTGGGCTTCGGCGTTGAAGTCGCCGCAGACCGCGATCAGCGCCTCGGGCTCGGCATCGAAGAGCTGGTCGACCAGGCGTCTGGCCTCCAGGGCCTGGCCGCAGCGCTTCAGGCTGGCCAGGAAGAAGCCCTCGGCCCAGGCCGGTACCGACCTCCAGGCGAAGGCGCCGAGCTTCTGGCCGGCGATGGGCGCGGCCAGCGGCGCGCGCAGGTGCAGGTTCACGACCTGCAGGCGACGGCCGTCCGGCAGGTCGATGCTGGCCTGCAGGATCGGCCGGTCCCAGAAGACCGGCCCGGCCTGGGAGGCGGCCGGCTCGGCCGTCACCGGGCGGTAGCTGGCCGGCGGGACCAGGTCGTGGTGCAGCTGCCGGCTGGCCGCGATGGGCCAGCGCGAGAGGATCACCAGGTTGTGCTTGTCGGCCGGTTCGCCGCTTTCCCGGCGCAGGCTGCTGGCCCGATGAAAGCCGGCATAGGCCGTGCCCTCGAGCAACCGGTCCAGCGCCCGCAGGCGCCGCGGGCTGCCCTTGCGGTCGCGCTGGGCATTGACCTCCTGCAGGCAGAGCACATCGGCATCGAGGCGCTGCAGCTGCGGCCGCAGCACGGCGATCCGGTCCGCGAAAGGCGGGGCCCCTCCGGGATCGTCGTCGAGGTTCTCGAGGTTGAAGCTAGCCAGACGCATCGCCCGTCGCCGTGCAGTGTTCTAGGAATCCGCGACCGCGCGGGCCGCGGGCGCGCGCTGCGGAAGGAGCTCGGCCTCCCGTGTCTGATCGATCAGCTGGTTCACCGCGTCGCGCGGCGCGCCGACCGCTTGCAGTACCTGGCCGGCGAGCTGGAGGCTGGACTCGACGGTCTCCGGGACGACCAGGGTCGCGCCCCGCGCCAGCAGGTCCGCCGCATGGGCACGGTCGCGGGCGCGGACGAAGGTCTGCAGCTCCGGCCAGGCGGTCCGGGCGATCGCCAGCAGCTTTCCGGCGGCCCGGAAGTCGTCGAGGGTGATCACCATCGACGCTGCCCGCTCGGCACCGACCCGCTCCAGGACGTCGTGGCGGCAGGCGTTGCCGAAGTGCACCGGCTGGCCCAGCTCGCGGCTGGCCAGGACCCGGGCCGGATCCAGGTCCAGTGCCACGTAAGGCACCTTGTGGGCGTCGAGGAAGCGCGCCACGGTCTGGCCGACCCGGCCGTAGCCGGCGATGATGACGTGCCCCTCCAGATCCTCGGTGTCCGTGGCCAGATGACCGGAAGACCTTTCGGAGTCCCGGGCGGCCAGGGCCTCCGACAGGCGGCGCGCCAGAGCGGCGACCGGAGGTGTCGCGACCATGGTCAAACCGGCCACGATGACCATGAACTGCGCCACCGCCGGCGGAATCAGGCCGGCCAGCATCGCCGCGCCCACGATCACGAAGGCGAACTCGCCGCCCTGCGAAAGCAGGAGGCCGCAGCGCAGGGCGATGGCCGGCGGCAAGCGAAAGGCGAGTGCCAGGCCGCTGGCGATCGCGGCCTTGAGCAGCATCAGCCCGAACACGGAGGCGATGACCCAGAAGGCGCGGTCGGCGACCGCCGCGAAATCGATCGCCATGCCGACCGAGATGAAGAAGAGGCCCAGCAACAGGCCCTTGAAGGGCTGGATGTCGCTTTCGACCTGGTGGCGGAACTCGGTCTCGGCGAGCAGAAGCCCGGCCAGAAAAGCGCCGCTGGCCATGGACAACCCGACCTGGCCGGTCGCCCAGGCGGTCCCGATGATCACGAGCAGCGTCATCGCCATGAAGAGCTCGGGGCTGTGCCGCCCGGCGACCAGGTGGAACAGCGGCCGCAGGAGGAGGCGCCCCAGCAGGACGATCACGAGCAGCGCCAGCCCGGCCCGGCCGAGCGCGATCAGCAGGCCCAGGGCCAAGGATTCGGCGCCGCCCTGCGTCTGAGCCTGGCCGAAGATGGCGACCATGAAGAGGATCGGCACCACGGCCAGATCCTGGAACAGCAGGACCGCGAAGGTCGGCCGTCCGACCGGCGAGGCGAGCTCGCCGCGCTCGATCAGCAGCTGGGTCACGAAGGCCGTCGAGGACAACGCGAGCGCGGCCCCAACCAGGATTGCCGCGGCCGGTGAATTGCCCCAGGCCCAGGCCACCAGCGCGATGGCCACGGCGGAAACCAGGACCTGCAGGGCACCGAAGCCGAAGACGTAGCGGCGCAGCGACCAGAGCCGCTCCACGGAAAGCTCGAGCCCGATGGTGAACAGCAGGAAGACCACCCCCAGCTCGGCCAGGCGGCGCACGCCCTCGGCGTCTTCGACAAAGCCCAGGCCGAACGGCCCGACGATGGCCCCGATGGCTAGGTAGACGAGAATCGGGCTGGTTCCCAGACGCTGGAACAGAGGCACCAGGAACACGCTAGATCGGAAG
>JAAUYI010140612.1_pt1 | contig 17687 bp, 15 predicted proteins | sample 7278041 | NCBI WGS metagenome assembly JAAUYI01 (sample SAMN14350216, study PRJNA611818) | marine sediment metagenome | isolation source: surface marine sediment (0.6m) | place: French Polynesia: Moorea | collected 2018-08
GCCTAGCTTTCCGAAGAAAACTAGGCTGGGAAAATACACAAATCCAACTAACGAGAAAAACATTTATAAGAACTATTAAACACTAAAGTCAACTATTGAGGAACAAAAATCTAATTATTTAGTAATACCAAGTTGAAAAAAGAATGGGACAGATGGATTTATAGAACACACAGACGGAAGGTGATTCTGAATCCGTATTGTCAAGTTTGTTACGGAGGGAAGCCCTCGTGACGGCTCAACTTTCTGCAACATCTAAAATCTCAACTTCAAAATGGTATAATTTGTTCTCAGTTGCTTGAGGGTTATGATTATTTTATTCAACTGTTTGTAGCAGTATCAGACTAAAAATGAAATGTAGTAATAGTTTCTTCTGTGTTAGTTATTTTCCGCAGTCTGGGACAAACAGCTATGGCTCTACACTGTTTCCTCCCATCTAGAAATTTTGTAGCTGACCCATTTGAGAAAGACTGTATGTAGCCTTTCAAAACCTACTAACTTATTTTATTGACCACAGACATACTTTGAATCAGCCATTTACCGTCTTTCTTGATTAAGTCATACCGAACTCGCAATGTTTCATTGTATGACCTTTTCTGATTCATCTGACCGTTATCGTAGTAGTTTGCCACTTCAATCACAGAAGCCTCTACTGCTACCTGATTCTGATCATCTGCACTTCGATCGATTTTGACATCTGTAATCTGATGTTCGTACTGGCGGTAGCTATTGTTCTTTTTGTTTTGTTGAGCGATCGCTTGCCATTTAGATAAGGCTGAACCAACCAAAATATTTTCCAAACTACCAATATCATGATTAGAACCCAGTGCTAAGGATTTTGTCGATAACCATGATTGAATCACTTGTCTGGCAGTAATCTCTGTAAATTCACTGATTGGTAACTGATTTTTGCTACCAGGCTTAGGAATCTGGATGGGCGGTTGATTAATTTCCACAGCCACCTGTGAACCTTGTAAGGATGGTACGGGATTAACCAAATTCCTTAACCACCCAAAGATTGTACTAACCAAGAACCACAAAACTATTAGACCAGCCACAGAGGTCAAAATAGTCCACATTAGCCGTATTCTGGTATTTCGGGAACGGCTGGTGGTTCTTCTACGCCTGCGAGTTACGTAACGGCGATCGCCTATATTAACTGAACCCTCGGCAGAACTAGATTGACGTTTCCTTGGTTGGGTAGGAGGAGGCGAACTATGGAAATATTGGCTCTCCTCTAGCTCCAAGTCTCGATTCGGGGAAAATGAATTGTCGTTAACTTGATGAGATGGTGAGACGGGATGCCCAGGTGTAATGGTCTGCTGTTGGGAGCGATCGCTACTAGCCACCGTAGGCGGCTGTATATTTTGGCGATCGCTCTGGGGATAATTAGAGGTATTTTTCCGGGTAGAGGTAAAGGAGCGATGGGGAGATTTAGGGGATTTACCCGCTGCTTTCACCTCTTCTGTAGGTAATGCTTCTAAATAGGCTTGCACTTGCTGATCGGCAAAGTATTCCTTTAAAGAAGCTGGTTGTTTCGCCAAATCCCGAAAATGAGGAAAAACTTCTGTTTCTAACCAGCGTTCCGTATACAAACACAGTCCCGGCAATAAATCGGGAGAATCTTCAGATTTTTCCCTAATAAAGACCAATGCCTCATATTCTTGACTCAGTTCTAATACTCGACTGGCTTCTTCCGTTTGTCCCAATAACAAACTACACAATGATTGTTCTAGATGGATATCCTGGCGCTTACCCAGATCCATCAACATTTGCTTGGATCGTCTAATTAGAGCCGGTTGACGTTGGGTAAATCCCCGTGCTATCAAGGAATATATGGTTAAATATGTAGCAACAGCAGAAGGACGTTTACTTTCTGTCTCGAACAATTTATGCTGTTCTGCTACAGTTAAATAATTACGCAATTGCTGAATAAACCGTAAAAAATCATCTATATTCAGACCAGAGCGATCGTCCCCCGTGCCATCAATTCCACCCCGTTCTTCTAAAATTTTTTGTAACAATTGTAACCCCTGGCGACGTTCCGAGGCTTTTTCCAGTGGTAGCTGCAATAATTCTAGAATCCGATATGGTCGCAACCGATACAAGTCTGACTTGATTTCTGCCTGCACATTGGGAAATAACTTTTTCTCGATCAACAGTTCTTCCCCTGTTTCTAAAGATATGGCAGCATTTTCATAGTTACCTTGTTGCCATTGCTCCCGCCCTAATTCCAAACAAGCTAAAGCTACAGTCAGGACAATATCAGGAAATTCTGACGGTAAATCCCATGGTTCCCTAGCTGTAGATGTATTTTTGTTGTTAACCAGGTAGGGGTGACCCATTTTCAGTACTAGTTCATATTCCCCCAATTCCTGCAAAATCAGTAAAGCACCAACTAATTGCTCCGAGTCAATTTCCACACCCAGTTTATGGGCATCCAGATTAATATTTTCCTGAGACGGACGTTCCTCTACTGCTACTGAGGAAGATTTCATTCTGTCATCCGGATCATAGGTATGCGCCAAGTAAAGCTGTTCGTAGGCTTTACGCTCTTTTGGATCTGATAAAATAGCGTAGGCTTTTTCTATAAGTTGTTTGCGCGATCCAATGGCCGCTTGGGAGTACTCCCTTCGTGGTAATTGCACCATGCGATCGTTGTAAGCCTGACGCAATTGTTCGTCACTTGCCGCCAATGGTAATCCTAAAATTCTGTAATAATCTAGCGGTATCTGCACAGCTACTTCCCCTGCAGCGCGATCGATAAAATTTACTTATAGCGTTCCAGGTCTGTCAAACCGTGCCATCATCATAATTGGTGAATTCACCTGACAAGCGTGTTTGGCAACCACTATGCTGGTTTTATTTTCAACATTATTAATGGTCTTTGTTTATATAGTACAAAATTTAGGTCGTTATTATTCTTAAACTATATAGACTGCACTTTAAGTTATTCTCTGATAGCTTATCCCTCGACCGTCAAGGGATAAAATTTGATTACACTAGGTGATGTTCACGGTTGGGTTATGGGCTGAAAGTTTGTGCCTACCTCGTTCAGAGGGAATTTACCCATTGTTTTGAACTAAGAAAGGTACCACAATACAATCCGAAGTTGCTTCTTCTGGGAAGCGAACAGGATTATACCACGATTAAAAAGTAATTACAATTGTTTGGTAAAGATGTACGGGATTCTACGGGGATTGGCTTATTTGTTAAACAATATGCTGATGGGATGATGAGGTGATGGGATGATGAGGTGATAGTTGATAGTTGACGGTTGACAGTTGACGGTTGACGGTTGACAGTTGTTGGTTGACGGTTGACAGTTGTTAGTTATCACAATTCCTTCACTCCCTCACTCCTTCCCTCCTTCACTCCTTCACTCCTTCCCTCCTTCCCTCCTTCCCTCCTTCCCTCCTTCCCTCCTTCCCTCCTTTGCTCCCTTATACCTACAAACCAAAAACACAGTTATAATAACGAATCGAGCAAAGAAGCATATGAACCGGGAACCAGGCAAAAACTGTTGGCAGTAAGTCCACCGGGATTTGATTGTTAACTTTTTTCCCGAGTATCTTTGGCAGATTTATCAAACTGCTTGAGATTGCCATCTAACATTCACATCGTACTTCTCAGTTTTACAGCAGGGATATAAGTAAAAATAATGGTTCAACAACGCACGCTTCCCAAATTTAATACTGCTAGCGCGAAAATCAGCAAATCCGAAGCACTAGAGTTATATAAAGATATGGTGCTAGGACGCACGTTTGAAGATAAGTGTGCTGAGATGTACTACCGGGGCAAAATGTTTGGGTTTGTCCATTTATACAACGGACAGGAAGCCGTTTCCAGTGGTATCATTCGGGGGGCAATGCGACCGGGAGAAGACTTTGTCTGTAGTACCTACCGCGATCACGTCCATGCTTTGAGTGCAGGTGTACCACCCAAGGAAGTAATGGCAGAACTGTTTGGTAAGGAGACAGGTTGTAGCAAAGGACGTGGGGGTTCCATGCATATGTTCTCTGCCGAACATCGTCTGTTGGGTGGGTATGCTTTTGTCGCTGAGGGCATTCCCGTTGCTGCTGGAGCTGCTTTTCAATCTAAGTATCGCCGGGAAGTAATGGGAGATGAAACCGCAGATCAAGTTACGGCTGCCTTTTTCGGAGATGGAGCTTGTAACAACGGGCAATTCTTTGAAACATTAAATATGGCTGCTTTATGGAAATTACCAATTATTTTTGTGGTAGAAAATAATAAGTGGGCGATTGGTATGGCTCACGAACGGGCAACTTCCGATCCCGAAATTTACAAGAAAGCCAGCGTGTTTAATATGGTGGGTGTGGAGGTAGATGGGATGGATGTGATGGCAGTCCGTTCCGCCGCCCAAGAAGCCGTAGCTCGCGCCCGTGCAGGGGAAGGTCCAACTTTAATCGAAGCATTAACCTATCGTTTCCGGGGACATTCTCTGGCAGATCCTGACGAACTGCGTAGTAAAGCCGAAAAAGAAGAGTGGCTGTCTCGCGATCCCATTAAAAAGTTTGCTGATTATATTACCCAGCAAAATCTAGTTACCCAGTCAGAGTTAAAAAATATCGATCGCCAGATCCAAGAATTAATTGATGAAGCAGTCAAATTCGCTGAAAGTAGTCCCGAACCAGCTCCATCAGACTTGTATCGCTTTATCTTTGCCGAAGACGAATAAATATTGTTAGTAGTTTTGATGGCTAGGGAACAGATCCCCGACTTCTTTAAGAAGTCGGGGATCGCTCGCACCCGCGACTCGTCAAAATTAATGGGACAAAGCACTAGATATACAAACCAAATGTATGATCGCCATGAACAAGCTGAATTTGCAAACAGAACAATCTCAGCTAGAAGTAGTACCAGCCAGAGGGGGTATTATAACTAGCTGGCAAGTCCAAGGGCAAGAAATCCTCTATCTAGATAAGGAACGTTTTGCTAACCCCGAATTGAGTGTGAGGGGCGGTATCCCAATTTTGTTTCCCATTTGTGGCAACTTACCCAATAACACCTACACCCACAACGAACAGCAATATACCCTCAAACAACACGGCTTTGCCCGTGATTTACCTTGGGATGTCACAGAGCAACAAGTTAGCCCACAACAAGCCTGGGTAACTTTGAGCCTCAAAAGTAATGAACAAACCAGGGCGGTATATCCCTTTGAGTTTCAATTGAATTTTACCTACCATATCCAAGGTAATACCTTGGATATTCGCCAGGAATATACTAATCTTTCCTCCACACCCATGCCATTTTCTGCCGGGTTTCATCCTTACTTCAGCGTCCCTGATAAAAGCCAGCTAGAGTTTGCCATTCCCTCAAATCAGTATCAAGACCAAAAAAGCAAAGAAATTAACTCTTTCTCTGGCAATTTTGATTTCCAACGGGAGGAAATTGACTTCGCTTTTGGCTATCTCAATGGAAAATCAACCTCCGTCACAGATAAAGCTCGCAAACTCCAATTAACACTGGAATGGGATGATATCTTTTCCACCCAGGTGTTTTGGACCCTCAAAGGCAAAGACTTTTATTGTGTAGAGCCATGGACAGCACCCCGCAATGCCCTCAACACCGGAGAGCATCTCACCACTTTGAACCCAGGAACTACCCAAGGGGCTAGCATACGCCTGAAAACAAAATTTTTCTAATCCCCTTTACAAAACTCCAGGTATTGGTGTTATAATTCGGAAGTTGTCAAAAATAGAAGGGTCGCTAACTCAACGGTAGAGTACTCGGCTTTTAACCGATTAGTTCTGGGTTCGAATCCCAGGCGACCCATATTTTCATCTAGTACCCCCAGGAGACTCCCGCCATAACGTTAGTTTGGCGGTGATGATGCCAGTCGCCTGCGGAGGGAAACCCTCCCGCAGTGCTGGCGCAGGAATGGGGACGAGCAAGGAGCTTCACCCCTGAGTCGAATTGTTGCGTAGCAACGGACACTTCGCTCAAGTCGGGGAACCCGCCCACGCGAGTGTCCTCAACAACAGACGAGGGGGTGGACGACGAGTGAGTAATTAGTATGAAGGAATATAGGGAGAACTAGTTGTTTCACAGTTTTTATAGTAAAATGTGAAGTATGGAAAAAGCCTACCGCTACAGATTTTACCCAACTGCCGAGCAAGAATCTCTCTTGCGCCGGACAATTGGTTGTGTGCGGTTGGTGTTTAACCAAGCATTGGCTAGTAGAACCGAAGCTTGGTACCAGAGGCAAGAACGGGTTGATTACGTTCAAACCTCTGCCATGTTGACCCAGTGGAAAAAGCAATCACACCTCCAGTTTTTGAATGAGGTCAGTTGTGTGCCATTGCAGCAAGGCTTGAGGCATCTGCAATCTGCTTTTGCCAACTTCTTTGCTGGTAGAGCAAAATACCCCAACTTCAAAAAGAAGCGTAGTGGTGGTAGTGCAGAGTTTACCAAGTCTGCTTTTAGGTGGAAGGATGGACAAGTCTATTTGGCGAAGTGTTCTCAACCATTGCCAATTAGATGGTCTAGGCAACTTCCCAAAAACTGTAAGCCTACAACCATTACGGTAAAACTTGACCCTTCTGGGAGATGGTTTGTTAGTTTGCGGATTGACGATCCAAAAGATGAAAAGCTGCAACCAGTTGCCAATATAGTGGGGTTGGATGTTGGGGTGAGTAGCCTGGTAACCCTGAGTACGGGGGAAAAGATTGCTAATCCCAAAGCTTTTAACAAGCACTATCGCAAATTGCGACAAGCTCAAAAGGCTTTGAGCCGCAAGCAAAAAGGCTCTCGTAATAGAGACAAAGCAAGGCTTAAAGTTGGCAGAGTTCAAGTAAAGATTTCTGACTCTAGAAAAGACCATTTGCACAAGCTGACCACTCGACTGGTGCGTGAGAACCAAACCATAGCAGTCGAGGATTTGGCTATCAAAAACATGGTCAAAAACCACAAACTTGCTCGCGCCATCAGTGATGCTGGCTGGGGTGAGCTTGTCAGACAACTGGAGTACAAAGCCAAGTGGTACGGTCGAGACTTGGTTAAAATTGACCGATGGTTTCCCAGTTCTAAACGCTGTGGGGAATGCGGTCACATTGTTGAAAAATTGCCGTTGAAAATCCGGGAGTGGGAGTGTCCTAACTGCAAGACTCACCATGACCGGGATATCAACGCGGCAAAGAACATTTTGGCGGTGGGACACACCGTTACAGTCTGTGGAGCGAATGTAAGACCTGATAGGCGTAAATCTAAAGGGCAGTTGCGTAAAACCCCTAAGGCTTCCGCCGTGAGCGTCAGCCGAACGGGAAGGAAACAGAAACCCAAGTCGTGAGTCTTGGGAATCCCCCGCTACACCCTTCGGGTGTAGCGGTGGGAGGATGTCAAGTGATAGACTAATTTTGAAAGCAGGTAACGGTAATGTGTTGACCTGAGCGATGCTCCCAAAGGGAAGCCCCGCAAAGCGCGAACCTCTCCCGTCAGCGCAAGCGATCGCCACTTGGTGTAGAAAGCTACGAAATAAATAATTGCGATCGTTTACAGATTGACCGTTGATTTTTTGAGATTTACCTTAAACTTATTAAACATAAACACACATGAGTAGTTATAATTTCTTATAAGTTGAAAATTATCTTAAGATTAGCGTAATAATTACGCTTGTCTGAAAACGACTAGCTGACACGTATCATAAAATTTAGGAGGACTATCTATGGCACTCGTACCAATGCGACTGCTATTGGATCACGCGGCTGAGAACGGTTACGGCATCCCAGCCTTCAACGTGAACAATATGGAGCAGATCCAAGCAATTATGCAGGCTGCCCATGAGACAGATAGCCCCGTTATTCTACAAGCCTCCCGTGGTGCTCGTAAGTATGCTGGGGAAAACTTCCTACGCCACTTGATTTTAGCAGCAGTAGAAACCTATCCCCATCTTCCCATTGCCATGCACCAGGACCATGGTAATGAGCCTGCTACCTGCTACTCGGCAATCAAGAATGGCTTTACCAGCGTAATGATGGATGGCTCCCTGGAAGCCGATGCTAAGACTCCCGCTAGCTACGAGTACAACGTTAATGTTACCCGGGAAGTGGTAAAAGTCGCTCACGCACTGGGTGTCAGTGTTGAAGGAGAACTAGGTTGTTTGGGTTCTCTGGAAACTGGTATGGGTGAAGCTGAAGATGGTCACGGTTTTGAAGGTAAGTTGGATAAAGAACAACTTTTAACCGATCCTGACCAAGCTGTTGACTTTGTAGAACAAACCCAAGTAGATGCTTTGGCGGTAGCTATTGGTACTAGCCACGGTGCTTACAAGTTCACCCGTAAGCCTACTGGAGAAATTTTGGCAATCAGCCGCATTGAAGAAATTCACCGTCGTTTGCCCAACACCCACTTGGTAATGCACGGTTCCTCCTCCGTACCCGAAGATTTAATTGCTTTGATTAACCAGTACGGTGGTACCATTCCTGAAACCTATGGTGTACCTGTAGAAGAAATTCAAAAGGGCATCAAGAGTGGTGTGCGTAAAGTAAATATTGATACAGACAATCGCCTAGCTATCACCGCAGCAGTACGGGAAGCTTTAGCAGGTAACACCAAGGAGTTTGACCCCCGTCACTTCCTCAAGCCTTCCATCAAATATATGCAGAAGGTTTGTGCTGACCGTTACCAACAATTTGCCACTGCTGGTAATGCTAGTAAGATTAAGCAAGTATCTATTGATGTATTTGCTGTTAAGTATGCTAAAGGCGAATTGGATGCTGTTACTAAGAAAACAGTTAAAGCCTAGTTTCAGGAAAAAATAAATAAAAGGGGTACGGCGTTGCCGCACCTCTTTAGATTAGGATGACCATATTGTTTGGTATGAAGAACCGGGAAGCGAATGAGTTCCCGGTTTTTTGTCTTACTATCGCCAACATTTGGGTAGGGACACGGCACCAGAGTGATAATTTTATACACCAAAATCCTGTGGATGCCGTGCCAAAAATGGGAGCAGTTAGTACAAGAGTCTCTATCACAGGAGAAAAAATCATGAATGAACGTCAATCAGAGGCAGGGGGCAGGGGAACACCCGTTTCATTGACCCCAAACGGTATGATCTTTTCAGAGACATGAAAAAGAAATATCGTCAGCAAATGTGACGAAGCGCGGTTTCAACCCGTATAGTGACAACCCCTTAGAATCCTGAGTGTTTCAACCACAGGAGAAGTCAAGAGCAAAACAAACCTTAGTAATACTACCGATGCCTTACCCTGACCCTAATTGGATATCCTTAGGTATAAATATGGGTTATAAGTAGACGCAATTTTAATTTCCTTATGTAACGGTTCTTTACTTTTATGTGAATCTTCTGACATCAATTGATGGCTAAGTATAAGGATTACACAATATAATTTTTAGTTAACAATATAACTGTCTACTAACCATTGGCTTGATTAAACTGATTAGAAGCGCATCTGCATTTATTTTTCAGCCCCATGATTATGAAGTTATCTTACAAACAACTTGCCGTATATTGTTCTTTAGTATTAATTGGCGGTGGTTTGGGCTTGTTTGGCAGTAGTTATCTGATGCCACGAAATAGTTCCTTCCGACAGCTAAGAAATGTAACCACAACTGCACCAACGGAGAATATACCTGCCCGTCGTTTTGGTAAAGTTGGACAAAACACGAATGCAAATAATGTAAACTTTATTGCTAATGCCGTTCAAAAAACTGGTCCGGCAGTAGTACGAATTAATGCAACTCGCAAAGTTGCCAATCCCATCGCAGATGCCTTCAAAAATCCCCTACTCCGGCGTTTTTTCGGAGAAGACGAGCAGCCATTCCCTCAAGAAAGAATTGAAAGGGGTACTGGTTCTGGTTTCATTTTAAGTCGGGATGGGCAAATACTTACCAATGCCCATGTGGTGGCAGATACGGATACCGTGCAGGTAACAATGAAGGATGGACGTACCTTTGAAGGAAAGGTGATGGGGATAGATAAAATCACAGATGTGGCAGTAGTGAAAATATCTGCTGATAAGTTACCTGTGGTGCAAATGGGTAATTCTCAAAATTTAATTCCGGGAGAATGGGCGATCGCTATTGGCAATCCCCTAGGTTTAGATAATACTGTAACCATTGGGATTATTAGTGCCACTGATCGCACTAGTGCCCAAGTTGGCGTACCTAACAGACGAGTCAGCTTTATTCAAACAGATGCAGCTATTAACCCTGGTAACTCAGGGGGTCCGTTATTAAACTCCCAAGGGCAGGTTATTGGCGTAAATACTGCCATTCGTGCCGATGCTCAAGGGCTGGGTTTTGCCATACCCATTGAAACCGCAGCCCGTATTGCTGATGAGCTATTCACCAAAGGACGCGTGGATCATCCCTTTTTAGGGATTGAAATGGTAGATTTAACCCCAGACAAGAGAAAGGAGATTAATAAAGAAACTAACCTCGCCATTCAGCAGGATACTGGGATTTTAGTTAAGAGAGTAATAAAAGATTCTCCGGCTGAAAAAGGAGGACTACTCTCCGGCGATATCATTGTCAAAATGAATCGCAAACCGGTGAAAACCGCTGCTCAAGTACAAAAACAAGTAGACTTGAGTTCTGTAGGGGACATTTTGTCCATAGAAGTCCAACGCAACGGCAAAATACAAACCTTTAAGGTACAACCAGAGCCTTATCCCAAATAAGTAAATAGTCAATGTCAATAGTCATTGATTATGAGGAGTTGGCTAGCCTGACGGCAAGCCCTACACCACAATCATTCTTTTGACTTTTGACTTTTGACCCCTCCGGGGTATCTCCTAAGCCCTCCGGGCACGGCAAAGCCGAACGGAGAGACTGCGTCAACGCCATTGGACGGCAGTTGCTACCCTGACGGTCAGCCGCTGTTGCGTTTACAAGTAGGCAAAGCCTTTCGGCAGTTACTCCACTTGGGGAGACCCCAAGACTGTACTGCCTCACCACCGCAATGGCTCAATGCGTGACTTTTGACTGACGCGCAGGGGCACTAGTGACCTACATTGGGTTTACTGAGGTTATCCAGTTGCATCCGTTGCTCCATTTGACGCAGGAAGTAGCCTGTCATCATTGCTGAAGCTAAAAGACCAGCCAGATTATCCCGATCTGTAGTCACCTGCACATTAAAGCTCTCTGTGGGTAGCACACCCACTAGCCCTTGCACGTTTTGGGAAATGATTTGTTTTATTTCCGGAGTGACGGACTGAGCTACACGGGCTAAAACTTCAGGGGATTGGTGCTGTAAATAGTTGAGTAACTGATTGGAGTTATCGTCAAAGTGCTCGTGTAATAGATGATTAGGGTGTTCCTCGGAGTTGTCGTTCAAGAAGTTAGGATTAAACACCATTGGCAGTTATTCTTAGCTGAGTTGCTAATTCTACTCTAAACCATAGTATAACTATGAGCCATCTCTATTTTGCAGATCGGGTGGTTATTTAGCCATGCTCAAGGCGGCTAAACTCCCTCTGCGACTGGCTCTAGCTGTAATTCTAATTGTTTTTGCTCTGAATTATTGGCAAATGGTTGGGGGAGTTTATCAATTTGAAAATATTGATGAAATTTCGGGGTTACTTGTAGCGAAAAAGACCGAGATTCACTAGTACGGCGTTTGCGAACAAAACCTTGCTCTACCAGTTCCTGAACGTGCTGATACGCACCAGAACCGCGAACATTAATTAACTCACTTTGACGGATGGGGTTATTGAGAGCGATCGCTGCTAAGGTTCGCAATGCTCCCACACCTAATTCTACGGGAATCAGAGTTTGTACTAATTCCTGAAAATCAGACCTCAATTGTAAACTGTAGCCCTTAGAAGTTTGTACCACTTCTAAGGCGCTATCTCGGCGGGCATATTCGTCAATGAGTTCAATGATCCCTTCTTCAACTGTAGTGCGATCGCAAGCGGCGCACTCGGCGATTTCGCCAATTGAAAGGGGTTGACCCTTTAAGTATAGAATCGCTTCTATTTTAGTGGCTGCAGTCATCGTTTATTAGTCATCGATTGTTAGTCATCAATCATCATTGACCAAAAATAATGGGATACAAGCCCCGTCCTTATAGGATGGCTTGACCAAGTTTTGGTACAATAAACAAAAGTCGCCATAGGGCATTGGGAGACTCTAAACGGACATGGAGGGAAGGTAAGACTGCCTTGGCAGCACATCCCAGTGAAGTGTCAAGGAATCCTCGTTCCTTTAGGACGAGGAGGTATGTCAAATCAGTACAGATTGACAAGTGGCACGCATTTTATCATATCCACAGAAAAAGTCAAGGAATTTTAGATTTTAGATTTTAGATTTTGGATTGGTAACTGAAGCACTGGACGAAGTTTCTTTTCTCCGGGCGGGGAAACCCCGCCCCTACCGCTTCCCACACTTTTCACACTCCGGGCGGGGAAACCCCGCCCCTACAGCTTCCCACACTTCCCAAACTTCCCACACTCCTTCACTCCTTCCCTCCTTCACTCCTCCCCTCCTCCCCTCCTCCCCCAAGGCGGGATTCGAGGATAAATTCTGCGATCGCTAAATCTTGGGGAGTGGTAACTTTCAAATTGGTTTCTTCTCCCTGGACAATTTGTACGCTCAAACCACACTTTTCAAATAAGGCAGCATCATCGGTGACTTCCCACCCCTCACTTATACCTGTTTGGTGGCACTGCTTTAATAAATTGACATCAAATCCTTGGGGGGTTTGTGCTGCCCATAACTGGCTGCGATCGGGTGTAGATTGAATTATGCCACTTTGGTCTACTACTTTAATGGTATCTTTGACGGGCACAGCAGCAATCAGACCAGCACAATTATTCAGAGTTGCGGCACAGCGATCGAATAAATTTGGCGTAGCAAGGCATCGGGCACCGTCGTGTATTAAAACTTTTCTTGCATCTGCTGGTAGTGCTCTTAAGCCATTGTAAACTGATTCTTGGCGGGTGGAACCACCTTTAATAAATTCTACTGGCTTGGTTAATTGGTATTGGGAAAGAATTTCCCGGAAATCTTCCCAGTCAGTGGGTTGAGATATAATCCCAATCCAACTGATAGAAGGTGCAGCTTCAGCAGCTAACAAAGTCCAACTCAGTAGCGATCGCGATCGCACTAACAATAGGAGTTTATTGCGGTTACTCCCCATTCTTTTCCCCATACCAGCTGCTGGAATTAGTAAATGCACAGTTTTTCCTCAATCGTCAACATCAGGGGTAATGTGATGATGGATAATGTGATGGTGGATCATTAGTGATAAGTAGTTTTTTTAACATCCTATTCCCTATTTTCCATCACCGATTCCCTAATTTTCATCTCCCAACCCCTATATTCTCCTAAAATAAGTAGCGAGTAAGCGTAAATAAAATAATATGCGAGTAGTAGCCCTTGTCCCTGGCGGAATTGGCGACCAAATTCTATTTTTTCCGACTTTAGATGATCTGAAGCGAAGTTACCCTGATGCTCAGATAGATGTGGTTGTGGAACCTCGGTCAAAGGCAGCCTACCGGGTAAGTAAGTCAGTTCACGAAGTGCTGCTATTTGATTACAAAGACCGTAACAGTTTAGCAGACTGGGCTAATTTGGTGGGTAGATTGCGCGATCGTGAATATGATGTTGCTATTACGACTACCAACAGTTGGTCTGAAGGTCTGATATTATGGCTAACTGGTATCCCCACAAGGATTGGTTTTAAAGGTAAAGGGGCGGTTTTTCTCACTCATACGGTACTAGTAAAAACCGAACAGTACCTCGCCAATATGTATCATGATTTACTCAAGGCTCTAGATATTCACTCCCCTTGTCCGGAATTGACAGTTAACGTTCCTACACCAGATATTGATTGGGCAAATCAAGAACAAATTCGACTGGGAACTAAGGATACTGGCTATGTTGTGATTTATGGGGGTTCCGGTTACTGCGATAGTCCTAAAGGGCAAGCAAGGATGTACCCAGCAAAGAGTTGGAAGCAGATTCTTGAAGATTTCCAGCAAAAGCAACCAGATTTGCCTTTAGTGGTGATTAAGGGGCCAAATGATGAGGCTTTTGTTCAAAGTCTCTTGTCCTTGACACCCAATATTAAGGTGAGTTCCCCAGATGACATGGGTAAATTAGCAGCAATGATTGCTGGAGCAAATTTGATGTTGTGTACCCACAGTCCTGCTCTGCACTTGGGTGTTGGTGTGCAAACCTATACCTTGGCTTTGTTTGGACCCACGGAACCGGAAAAGTTATTACCCCAGAGTGATAAGTTTTTGGGTATTAAATCTCCCACAGGTAAAACAGGGGATATTGCTCCCATAACCGTATTGGAGAAAGTTTGGGGAGGGTGAGAGAAAGTCAAAAGTCACGCATTGAGCCATTGCGGTGGTGAGGTAGTGTGGTCTTGGGGGTTTCCCCCATGAACAACTACCGAAAGGGTTCCCCGGCATAAAGCAAATGGCGCTCGCGAAGCGTATCCGTTCGGCTTTGCCGTGCCCGAAGGGCTTAGGATTCACCCCGCAAGGGTCAAAAGTCAAAAGACTTGTACTTTCAACTGGTGGCTGTGTTAGGAGCTTGTAATTAGGAACTTTGACATTGAAGCAATCTCAAAAATGCCAAAAAACAAATTGTCCGGTAGGGGCACGGCATCCAAAATCTCTCGGATTATAGAATAATCACAACCCACGCCGTGCCCTTTGTGGGATATCCCGTTAGGGTAGCTGACCCTCGTTTCTAGGCTCTGCCTGGAAACCCGTTAGGGGAGGCTCTGCCTCCAGACGTAACAGGAGGCAGAGCCTCCTCACAATTCATTACAAGGTAGAACCTTGTAACCAGAGCCTGGAAAGATAGATTTAACCAGGTTTTTCCTTAACGAGGGTGGCATTCGCTTTTAGAATGCTTATACCCACCTACAGCCAACCTTAATCAAGGTTTTCAGAATTGCTGTAAAAAATTGGGTTCTGGAAATGGTACACCATTATCTGTAACTGGCATAAAAGTATACACAGCACCCGTATCATGACCCCTGGCTTGGTTGTGGACGGAACCAATAATCACCATTTCTTGGTTAGCGGTGACAGAAAAACCAAATTCTTCCGTTGCGGTGATATCATTGCCAATAATTTTCCCCTGTCTGATCCAATCACCGCTTTCATAGGTATATATATATACGGCTCCGCTACGCTGTCCTGATTCATTGGCATAGGGCGCCCCTACTACGACAATTTCACCATCAATAAACACGTCAAAACCAAACCAACTGGGACTGGGAGACGGATCGCCTTTGAGGATGGCTTTGGGTATCCAGTTTTCTCCTTGGCGAGAGAATAGGTAGGCTGCATCGTCATAGAAAGCACCAACTACCACTAAATTATCACTGATACTAACAGCGTGACCGAAAAAGTTGGAAGGTTCGCCGGGATAGAGAACTATCTGTTGTCGCCAATGGTGGTTTTCCCGTTGGAAAAGATGGACTTTTCCATAACCGTAAATTCCCTGAGACAGATTGCGAATATCGTGACCAACGACTATGGTATTTCCTCGAATCTTCACCCGATATCCAAACCGATACCCCTTATCTGCTTGGGGGTCAACTAATTTCGCCTCCTCTACCCAGTGCTGGTTATCCTGATGAAAAATATACACCGCTCCTTGACGGTTGCGATCGTCTACCGCAGCAATGACGATGGTGTCGCCGTCAATGGATACAGAACCATAACTAAATAAAGCACCAGGTTGAGCATCAGATGGGGTGAGTTTGGCGACTTGCTGCCATGTTGTATCATGGCGTTGAAAAATATAAGCGGCTCCAGTCTTGCGATTTTCGTAAGGTGCTCCTACCACAATGGTGTCACCATCAATGGCTACAGCATGACCAAAAGCATCATCGGTGGTAGTGCGTGTATGAATTAGTTCTGCTTGTTCTTGCCAATTCTCGCCATTCCAGACAAAAACGTGGGCTTTTCCGTCACGAGTCTCCCGTGCTGCTCCCACAACTAAGGTATTTTGGCTAGCTGCAACAGCATATCCGAATTGGTCTTTGTTTCTTGTGCTGGTTGCTAATAGTTTGGCGTTTTGTATCCAATTCATGGTGAGGGGATTGGGGAAAATTGAATTTAGAATTTAGAATTTAGAATTATTTTTCTTTATTCTGCATTCTTCAAGGGATGTTATACCAATTTGAAAAAACAATGGCTGATATCTTGCACCTACACCCTGGAAGGGTGAGGCTATACGAACAAAGCCTGCCTACGCAGGCTAGTAAATGCTAATTGATCGTGTTGTTGATAAAAAAATATATTTATTGCAGACAATTAAAACCCGTATTAATACGAGGCGTGCAAGATGTGAGTAGTAGTAGGTTGGGTGAAGCGAAGCGCAACCCAACAAGAGTAAGATTTTTGGGGTTGAGTTCTCCTGCTGTACAGCAAGCTGCAATATACCTTATATCTCAATACGGTTCAGTTAAGAAAAAAGTAGGTTGGGTAGAACGAAGTGAAACCCAACAAAAGGCTGATAATGTTGGGTTTCGTTCCTCAACCCAACCTACACCTGGGTTTTGTCTGTGTAGCGATACTCGGAGCGCGGGTATTGCATAAAAATTGGTATGCTCCCAGTTAACGAGGAATTAGGACTCTAGAATGGTCGCCTGGAGAATCTTCAAAGATAGCTCCTCGTTGAATTAGATTATTTTTAATTGATTCAGAAATTCCTGGATTATTTCCAAACCGGGCATTTTCTACATTGGCACCACTCAATTTGGCACTACTCAAGTTGGCACGGCTCAAATCAGCATACCTCAGATCAGCATATCTCAGATCAGCATATCTCAGATTGACACCACTCAGGTCGGTATTACTAAGGTTGGTATTACTCAAGTCGGCACCACTCAGGTCAGCATCAATAGCTCCACGCGTAACAATTTTTACCACAAGATGCCAATTCCGTGGCTAAAACGCCGCGATCGCGTATTTTCCCCATTGGCTGAATGTATACCCATCATGCTGTTGCTAACTGTCCTTTTTGGGTTCTATTACGGACAAAATAAGTAACTTTTTATCTGACTGTAACTGGTATAGAAAAACACGATTAACTACTTTAATTTGGTGTTATCGGCAGCCGAAAAACCCAATTAAAAAATCAGCAAGGCTATGAACAAGTATAAATTCTATTCTTCCCAACAAATAAATCAATCTACGGAATCTTTGCATATTGTCACAATACCCAAGTCACCTGTAGAAAATCCATCTGCTTGGATACAAGATGGGACGAGTCCGACGGAAATTATACTGGCTGTGGCGGTGGTGATTGTGGCGGTGAGTAGTGTAATTGGCTCAGTTGCTTACTTGGCTCAGGTGTTGGTTACCAGCCGCAAGGGTGAATAGGCTGATGGGCGCAAGCCGCAGCGCCCCTACATATGTATCACGCTACATCTCCCACTTAAAAGACGTATGTGGGTGAGTTTCCTGCTCTGTAAAGTCTAGACAAGCCGGACATTACTTCCTACTTCACCAGGAGCATGGGAGCGGTTATCCCTCAGTAGGCTTACACGGCTGAGCCGTCCGCGTTTTCAGATATTAAATTATTTGCGGATCTCTCTATCAGTGCTTGGTTTTTGCATATTCATCAAGAGATTATTCGCTAATGAATCAGGTTGATTTTAGCAAAAATTATGCATAAAACACATGAAAAAACGTTGACAATTGTCTACAACTGTTAAGTCTTGTCTACAAAAA
>JAAUYI010060411.1_pt1 | contig 17644 bp, 19 predicted proteins | sample 7278041 | NCBI WGS metagenome assembly JAAUYI01 (sample SAMN14350216, study PRJNA611818) | marine sediment metagenome | isolation source: surface marine sediment (0.6m) | place: French Polynesia: Moorea | collected 2018-08
AACGGGTATAGTATCTGCTTCGGTGTCAGAATCAGTAATGAGGGTATCAACTACTAACCCTCCAGGAGGAGCAGGTTCACTCAATTTTAAGGTTACAGTTTGTGCTTCTCCTCCCTCAATGATAATTTCAATGGTATCTGGTGTTGCTCCAGGAAGACCACTAAGAGTAAAAATTTGGGAAGAAAAATTGTCCCCGGTAGATTCTTCCACGATACTGAAATCGGGTAAAAGAGATATCCCCTCATCAGTTCTAACAGTCATTATGGGGCTGAGTTCAGTGAAGTCTATATCTCCTTGAAGCTCCAAGAAGAGTAAATTATTATCCAGACCAGAAGTATCTAACTCGAAGCTCACACTAAAGTCTTCGCCAGTATTCAATTGTAGGTCTGGAATAGAGTCGTTATCTAACTGTGAACCGATAGGGGAAAAAGATAAAGATGCCATATTTTCTGAATATAGTGTTTTATCAGTATTTTGCCTCTAGCTCATAGTCAGGAACAGGGGAAAAATTCAGGTATTTGTTCAGGTTTTCGTTCAGATAAATCTTGCTATTCTAAGATTACATAATGCACTTCTCAGAAAAATCAAGAAGCAATTATTTGCGGTAACTTGATTTGCTTAGTTTCCCTTCTGACATCCCCTAACTCTGAAGCTTCCTTAGTAGAAGGGTCAATGGCTACTTTCTCTAAGACTTCCACTTCGATTTGAACACTAATTAGATAAGAACCTGGTTGATTACCTACTGCTTGAGCGATCGCGCCTTTCAAGTCAGGATGCTCTCCAGTAATGGGATTTCTAATAATGCATTTATCCCAATCATGTTGTGCGTGGGAATTGATACTGAGAACATAGTGTTTTCTCATAATTTATACTTTAATTCTTTTGATAGTTAGGTTACTCTTATCTCATAATAGTACAAAAGAACTAACAAGGCAATGTTGGTTAATTGCTAACTTAAACTAAGTAGGTAGGTAGAATAATTCAAATCCTGACCATCAATTACTAACAGTCTTAAACAATGAAAATTTTGAAGATTGTCAAATTCAAAAGCTGGATATTAACAATTTGTGTAATTATACTCACTATATCTTCTTATTCCTTTATCTCTCCTCTTGTTTTAAGCTTTTCCTCTCCACAAGTCAAAGTTTTTGAGCAAGTATGGAAAACAGTGAATGAAAACTTTTTCGATCCTGAATTTAATGGAGTGGATTGGCAAGCAATGCGATCGCGCTATGCTCCTCTAGCAGCCAAAACTAATTCTACTGAAGAGTTAGCAGTAGTTGTTAATCAAATGTTGGCTGAGTTAAACACTTCTCATACTCATTTTTATACTCAGGCTGAACCAGCCTACTATCAAATTGCAGGAATTTTTCGTCGGTATTTACAAAAAACTATTAAGCCATTTTTACCCAATGAAAAATTAGAATATACAGGAATTGGTATTTATACCGAGAAAATGGATGATAATACCTTTATTAAAGCTATTTTAAATGGTTCTCCTGCCGAAAAAGCAGGATTATTAGTCGGCGATCGACTTTTAACTGTAGATGGTGAATCTTTCTCGCCTATTAAATCTTTTACTGGTAAAGCGGAGCGAGAAGTACAAATCCAAATTCAACGTCAGTCAGATTCTGCTCCTACAACGATCGCGGTAGTTCCCCAAGTTTTTAATCCAGCTACTATGTTTCTCGATGTCATGAAAGCAAGTGTAGAAGTCATCGAGAAAGAAGACAAAAAAATCGGCTATATTCATATTTGGTCTTATGCCGATCCTCTCTATCAAGAACAGCTAGAAACAGAACTAGTTTTCGATCGCCTTAAAGATGCAGATGGTTTAGTTTGGGATTTGCGAGATGGTTGGGGAGGAGCAACACCAGACTATCTAAATATTTTTACAGCACCTACACCAACAATAACCAGTATTTTCCGCGACGGAATTAAAAGAGAGTATAAAAGGCAATGGACAAAACCAGTAGTCATGCTGGTTAATCGTGGATCGAGAAGTGGTAAAGAAATTCTTGCCTATGGTTTTCGTAAATATAATGTTGGCAAAATCGTCGGTAGCCAAACCGCAGGGGCAGTAGTAGCTGGTAGCCCTTTTATTATGAGCGATGGTAGTTTGCTTTATCTTGCCGTTTCCAATGTCTTTGTAGACGGAGAAAGATTAGAAGGTAACGGAATTATTCCTGATGTAGAAGTTGCTTTACCCATACCTTATGCGCAAGGAATCGATCTGCAAAAAGAAAAAGCGATCGAGGTAGTATTACAGGAGTTATCAAATTAGTAGATATTGCTATAATCCACAAAAATCTACTCGGATTTTTGCTTATTTTTGAGTTTTTGTAATATTGCTAATTGAATTTTTTCATCAAAATCAGGATCATCAGGATTAGCAATAACCTCTCTAGGATTTTGATTAAGACGTTCTAAGTATGCTTGAAGGGCAGATTTATTATTACGGTGTTTAAGAAAATACAGTTTTAATTCAGCATCAGTCATATTTTTATAGTTTATCTGACTCCCTAGATTACCTCCCCATTAGGCTTTATCTGAAATTAAAGTTCTTCATCATATCCAGCTAATATATACAAATTCTTTGTTCTTTGAGCTATACATAAATGAATAGGTTGAAGCATTATATAGGTCAGTTGATAGCTAACTCGATATAAACTCTCTAACTGTTTGACAGCAGGCATTCTAATACTTATTTTAACTGCTGCAACTCATGTTAACTGTGAGATGACTTTTCCTTGATCTACAACTTCCCCTACAGTAAGATAACGATCGCTTCAATAATTCTCAAAAGATAACTAGAAAATGAACAATCAACCTCTAGTAGGTATTATTATGGGTAGCGACTCCGATTTACCAACTATGGAAAGCGCGATCGCCGTATGTGAAGAATTTAGTGTCGCCTATGAAGTAGCGATCATCTCTGCTCATCGCACTCCTGAAAGAATGGTAGACTATGCCCAAAAAGCCCATCAAAGAGGAATTAAAGTTATCATTGCCGGTGCTGGTGGTGCTGCCCATTTACCAGGGATGGTAGCTTCTTTAACTCCTTTACCTGTGATTGGCGTACCTGTGGCTACTCGTCATTTACAAGGAGTTGATTCTCTTTATTCGATCGTGCAAATGCCTAGAGGTATTCCTGTGGCTACCGTGGCAATTGGTAATGCTCAAAATGCTGGTTTATTAGCCATTCAGATTTTGGCGACTACAGATACAGGTTTACAAGCTAAGGTTCAACAATATCGTCAGAATTTAGCACAAATGGTGTTAGATAAACAGAGTAAATTAGATCAATTAGGGTATCAAGAATATTTAAAACAGTATGATTAGATTTGGTGGTAATCAAGATAATAAAGCTGAAGATAAATGGCGATGGCAGCTAGATGATTTTGCCAGAGATCATCAACAACAACTAGCAGCCTTAGCTTGGGGACTACAGCAAGAATGGGGTGGACTAAATAATATTTTAGGTATCGATCTTAAGCCCAAACCCCATTTTGTTAAATGCGATCGAGAAGCAATCGAGCGACTAAATCATAATACCAATAAACAATTACAAGAAATACTAGGATTGATAGATGGATATAAGCCAGAAGAAGAAGTTTTAATTATTGCTATCGGAGAAGGACAAATTAAATTACTTCATTTTCAAGTAGAACCTGCTCCTTCAGTTTGTTTTCAAGAAGCACAAGGAGATCTTGACGCTTTGATTACAACTTTAGAAGCAAGTTTAGCAAACAAGTTCATCACCAAATAATTAATTTAATGTCTAGGGTGAGTGGTGAGTAGTGAGTGGTGAGTAGTGAGTGGTGAGTAGTGAGTAAGAATTTTCTTATTGCTGATTCCTGAACTCCTGAACTCCTAACTCCTGAACTCCTGACTCCTAACTCCTGACTCCTGACTCCTGACTCCTGACTCCTGAACTCCTGACTCCTGAACTCCTGAACTCCTGATTAACATCCCTTTGTTCTACTTCTTCCTTAATAGCAGCTAGGGTAGACTTAAGAGTATCTTCGTAAATATCAAAAAATATACTCTTACTTATAATTGAACCAGGTTCAACATTGACTTGATGAGTCATTAAAACTTGATTTGGTGGCGCACTAGGATAGGGAGAAACTGCTTCTAACTTCCATGCTCCATCTAAAGTCTCTAAATCTCCGTCCACAATGTTGAAAGTAATCTGTTGAGGATAGTTTTCTTGTACTGCTATACGCACACGGCTTTTTTTGTTAAATAAGAAAATTTTAACCTTATTAGTTTGTTCAAAGACTTTGCGATCGCCATCTTCCTCTAATAATTCGCTGTTGCTGACTTTGGGCAAAAACTCGTCAAAGTTATCGTAATCGGTTAGTACTTGCCATACCGCATCCATAGAAGCAGTTACCAATACTCGACCCGTATATTGACCATTTTCCCCTTGCAGGCTTACTTGACCATTGCGCAAGGCAGCCCTTTCTAGCACGGGCAACCTATCTACTGGTCCATCGAATAACTTAGCGTAAGCATTGGGCATTAGTGCCATCGTTGAAGCTAAAGCGATCACTGTTAAGAAACTATTAAACACCCAATAAAATTTTTTGTATTGTATAGGTCTAGACATTTTCATATTACTTAACAATAATTCTCGTTTATTGTATCAACTGATTTGTAATTTAGACGGTAAGACGGTTAAATAAGTTGCAAAATAGAGTTAATATTGACTATTCTGCGTAAAATACCGCATTTTTTCTAATTCTTTGATTCTTTTCTCTGTTTGTTGTAATTCTTGACAATAATATAGATATTTAGCATCAGTGCGAGGATCGAGATTTTGAATTTGCTTCGTGCAATATAACTTATATTTTTCACACACCACCAGTTCTAGAGACGCGATCGCATTTTCGATTAAGGTAGAAGTACGAGACAAATCCTCTTGGGTAGTTTCGTTAAGATGCAATAAATGATTTACTTTTTGCATCATGTCAGAAAAGTCTAAACTACGATTATGTAGCTCGGTTAGCAAAGGATTGTTATCTTCGGCTCTTTTCTGAGGAATAAGAGCTTCTGATTCAATTATTTGTTGCCATAAAAATCGATGATGAGGCAAACTAAACAATAAATCTTTTTCTTCCAAATTATCAACTATTTCTTCTCGATAGCGAGGACAATGAATATAAATGCGGAGTAATAAAGATTCTGCTTGTTCTAGTAATTCGGTTTCTGGGTTAACAGCAACTTGAATAGCGGAGTGATGATTTTCTGAAGCAAGAGAGGGCAAACTCAATTCATCAAACTCAGATAGCTGAGAAGATACACTAGTCGCAGAAGGTAATTCTGTTTTTCCTGCTTCTGTTAGAGGAGATTGATTAGACTGAGAAATTGCCAAAGATTTTTTACTAGTATCTTTAGAGGTAGAAAAAGAACGATTATTCTGTTTTTTTCCATATTTACCTGCTTTTCTCCGAGTTTTTGACGGTAGTTGAGCGCGAAGAGTGGCTAGATTTTGCGCTATCAACCTAGCATCTCCTTGACTGAGTAATTCGGCACAATAACTAAGATAATAATTTCTTTGATTAGCATCTTGGAGTTGATTTAGTAGCTTAACCATACCCGTAGCTACTTGATTCAGCCCATCTGGCGTTTTGAGATTATGATCTGCTAGTAAATTGTCAATCTGCCAATCCAGCCATAACGGCGCATTATCTAGAGATCTTTGATACAGTTCAACGGCATTATCACTACTATTTAGATATTCATCAGCATCTTTACCCCCAGGAAGATTGAGTATTCTTAGCTGTACCACTCCAGAGTAAACTAAATCTTCAACTTCTTTAATCGCTCTTACTGTTGCTTTTGTTCCTGCACTATCAGCATCAAAATTGAGAATAACTTGCTTAGAAGGAGTATAGCGGATTAATTGCTTGAGTTGATAAGCACCCAATGCAGTTCCCAATGATGCCACAACATTAGTAATACCCACTGCATGAAGAGCGATCGCATCAAAATATCCTTCTACTACTATGGCTCTATCTTCCTTACTTATAGTACTATGGGCACGATCGAGAGCATAGAGAGTTTTACTTTTATCAAATAAAGGCGTTTCTGGGGAGTTAAGATATTTAGGTTGATCTTGATCGTTTATTATCCGACTACCAAACCCAATCAACCTACCCTGACTATCTGCTATGGGAATCATAACGCGATCGCGGAACACATCATAAAACCCATTACCTGACTTGCGTTTTTTAATTAATCCCGCCTGTTCTACTAGATTAACAGGATAGCGTTTTTGTTCTACCAAATAACGATAAAGAGTTTCCCAACCACAGGGAGCATAACCCAATTGAAATTGAGATACAGTTGAGTCGGTAAGCTGTCTTGTCGATCGAAGATAAGTTAAAGCTACTTCTCCTTGGGGTTGTCGTAATGCGTGTTCATAAAAACTAGCAGCAACAGCAACAATTTCATATAGTTGCTCTTTGAGAGATATTTGACGCTGAATTGCTTGTCTTTTTTCTGGTTCAAGAGTTTTTACAGGAATTTGGTAACGCCTAGCTAAATCTAGAACAACTTCAGCAAAGGATTGTTTGCCAATCTCCATCAAGAATTTAAAAGTATTGCCCCCTGCACCACAACCAAAACAATAGTAGAGTTGTTTATGGGGACTAACGCTGAAGCTAGGAGTTTTTTCATGATGAAAAGGACACAAACCTACATAATCTTTTCCTCTTTGACGTAAAATAACATACTCAGAGATGACTTCGATAATATCAACTCTCTGTTGTACTTCTTCGATGGTGTCTGGATGAAGATGAGGAATGTCCACGCTCTAGTTAGCTAGTTAGCAAATAATGTAGTACAAAATTTAACACAAAGAGATTCCGTTGAACTTGAAAATAAAGTCAAGAAATAATTAAAATAGATCAAAGAAAATGATTCCACATCAAAATGCAGTTTTAATTAGCAGTAGTTAAAGATTTTAAGCTTAAGATCACAAATCGTTAAAAATCAATGTTCTATACTTGTGATTGGATTTTATACCAGGAAAAATCCTAAAATGCAATTGGACTTAGCCAAATGCTTTCCGCAAAGCAAAATTCTAGTTAACCATAAGGTTTAAACTATGCCCACAGAAATTGACTTAAAAACTTTCTCTCCGCAGCAGAGCAAAACTTCATCGTTGTTTTGATATGGAGGTATTAATCACTTAGTACTCAACTAAATTATCAGCATAGCAAGGGCAATGAAATTACTTCATACAATTATGGAAGGGGAATGGAAAAAATTTTAATTATTGTTAACGCTGAAGTTAGCGAACAAGGGCAACAAATTTTCGCTTCACCAGTCACAGAAAGAATGGTTGCTGCTATTAGAAGAGGAATCGCCACCTACTCATATGAGCCAGTTTCCATAGAAGTTATTTCTGCTGGTTCATTGTGGTCGAAAGGAACAAAATATGTAGCAGAAGAGACTAGAACGATTTATTGTCCCTTGACAATTCAACTACCTGATTATTTTAATTTCCCTGCCAAAGATGTGTTTTCTGCGTGTAAAGATATTAGTGGCACAAGGCACTGGGTTGAAAAGAATTTAGGGTATAAAACTAGTTTTGGCGATCATTGGCTTGGTCATTTGTGGCTGCCAGTTGTCTTAACCAAAAAGGGCTTGTTGTATGCTGAAGTTATTGGAGAAGGGGCAATACCAAACTCCTACGAACAGCCTATTGTTTTATCAAGCCGTCATCGTCAATCTCTTCATCATCTTGCTCGTAATTTGCTTGATTATTTATCTGCCATCCCAGCAGTATATTTAATTCAATTCAGCTTACACAATAACGAAATTGTCTTCGATCGACTCTGGCCATTCCCTGCTGCCCCTGCTTTGGCTAGCTTGAAATTTCAAGAGCCAGATTTATTTGCTTGCCATTGGCAATGTCTCAGTAACCAGCCCATTACTGAGCTAAATTCTTTAGAACAAACTATGTCTATTTAGACTAGAAAAATTGTTCCTTACAAGGTGGGCAAAATTAGTTTTCAAGTACGTTAGGGAGTTGAAAGTTAGTTTGCCCACCCTATTTTTTATTGGTACTATGGCTTTAGAGCATTCTGACTACTGAACTCCTGCAACTACTGAACTTCTGAATATCAGTTGCCGTTGAATTGAGAATTACCAAAATTTCCAGTTGAGGAAAAAGCATTAGGTTGGGAATTAAACCCATTATTCGTCGGCTGAGAAGTGAAGCCATTGTTGACATTAGGCTGATTATATCCTCGTGGTTGTAACTGATAGTTACTAGGATTAAGCTGATAATACCTTTGAGTTTGCTCTTGATTACTCAAATTACCAGACTGAAATCCTGTGGGCGATATATTTACCGTTTGATTCCCCACTACACTAGGGCTAACACCTGGATTCGTTGGTTGTTGGTAGATTGGCTGTCCATAACTTGGTCTTGGAGTTATGGGAGTTGCATTTAAATTATTGTTATAGGGAATAGGAACAGGGGTAACATAATTACTGGGTTCTCCTGTGTTAACTCTAATCTCTGAAGTAGGCAGGTTAGAATTATTCTGAGCAGATGAGTTTGGCTCTGTAGTTTCAGTAGTGCTAGGAACAGTATTTATATTGGATAAAGAATTAGTTGAGCCTGAAGTAATATTTGGTATAGCAATTGCGCTATTAACTCGCTCGCGATCGGATAAATACAGTCTACCAACAGGATTGGGAATTACTCCAGGAGCAGAAGAGGCTGAGTTTTGGGGAATAGAGGTAGTAGGAATAGTCGGATTATAGCTACCAAAATTAGATAATTTAAATATATCTCTTGTGGGACTTGTAGCCAGATTATTTTGCTTATTTTGATTGGGTATTAACGGCTTGGGCGATCTATTTAATTTAGATTTTTGTTCCTCTTGAAAACGATGATAGATAGTATTTTTACTATCTGTTTGTAGAGAATTATTGGATTTCTTAGGATTAACAGTTTGACCAAGAGGTAAAGTTTGATTTTGCTCTAATTCTTGTAAAAGTACATCTAGATTATCTAAGTCTGCACCAACAGCTAAATCTTCTGCGGATATTTTTTGCTCATTAGCTAAATTTGATAGTTTACTCGCAGGGCTATTGTTAGTTGTATCTATTTCTGACAAATTACCATTAAGCCAATCGGGATGATGCCAGTATTGATAAAGAGCTAAGCCAATTAAGGAAGTAAGCCCTAAAGAACCCCAAAATAGAGGTCTGCGGAATGGTTTTAAGCGCGCTCCAAGATAGCGCATAGATGGAGGAGTGCTTTTAAAATTATCCATAATTACGAGAAGGATCGAGAATTAGTGTTTACAAACTAATAGAGGAGTTTTTCTTTGTTTAACCCGAAGAGCTAATTGCTAATCGAGTTGTCGCGAGCATGAGGATGAGCATACATTAAACAATACTATCCTACTTTCATATTACCTTTTATCTATTTTGTGTTAAGAGTTTTAAAAGAAGTTAACGGGTAGAAGAAAATAATAACAATCCAGCAGCACCCAAGCCCAAAATATTAGGTAGCCAAGCAGCTAAGAAAGGCGATAATACTCCCCAAACTCCCAAAGAACCAGTAATAAACGATAGTAAATAGTAAGTAAAAATTAAGCCAACACAAATACCAAAACTAGTAGCTTTTCCCGTATTTTGGGGTTTAATACCTATAGCTGCTCCAATTAACCCAAACACAAGACAAACAAAAGGTAAAGCCATTTTTTCTTGAATACGAACTTTAAGTCGCCGAATTCTTTTAGCCTTACCACCTACTTCTAAAACTTTGAGATACTCTTGTGCCTCAAACAGACTCATTTCACTCTCTGTACGGTTTTGACTAGCAACATCTATCGGGGTTCTGGGGAAAGCGATTTGTTGATGTTCAAAACGAACAATATTACGGTACGAACCATCAGGAGTAATTAAATAGATAGTTCCATTAAAAAAATCCCAAGTATTGTCAGCAACATTCCAATTAGCTGATTGAGCCGTGATAATCTGATCGACATCTTCTTGAGAGCGATCAAGAACTGTAATATTTTTCATTTTCTCACCATCAAATTCGTCCGCATAGAACAAACGATTAAGCACTTCTATTTTTCTACCATCGGCAAGTTTAATTCTTTTTTCTTCAGGAATAAGAATATTACTATCGCGAAAAGTAGGTCTACTTCGTTTGAGGGCTTTTTCTAAGGTAATTGTGGCTTGATAGTTAGCAGCAGGAGCAACAAAATTGTTAAGGGTAAAAGTAACTCCCACCACGATTAAACTAAAAATGACACTAGGCAGAACAAGTCGATAAAGATTAACTCCAATGCTACGTAAAGCAATTAATTCGCTATCGCTAGATAAACGACTATATGCCATTAAAGCTGCCAAAAGCATCGACATGGGAAAAGCAAACACAATAAATTCTGGCATCCTCAACAATAAAACTTGGAGGGCAACGCCTAAAAACAATCCTGATTCAGTAACTTTGCGGACTAACTCAAATAAAGTACCAATGGATAAACCTAGAGAGGTAAAAATACCCATACCAAAGACAAAGGGTAAAATCAACTCCCTGGTAATGTAAAGATCCATAACAGACAAGCCCAAGTTAGGCAAGCCAAAAAGTTCATATTTGCCGATTTTCATCGCAGCTATAAGCACCAGAGGATATACATCATTCCTCATAGTAGCGAAAACAATTACCTTTTAATTTCTACTTCTTAATATTTTTACGTTAGATTGAGCCAGTTACCTGAGTAAATTTCTATAATTTGTTGATTATATCTATTCAGATAACGTTAGTTAGACTAGATTGATAATTCTGTTTAATGCTTCTAAATCATAGTCAACCAAGAAATCAACGCTCTTATTTTCCCAAGAAGAGCAATAAACTACGTTTACTTTTTTTGTCAGTGATAGCTGTAGGTCTTTGGTTTAGTTATAAACAAGTTCAGAGCTATTTCGTACAACCAGAAGCCTTATTCGTTTTAGGTGGACATGAAGAACGAGAGGGATTTGCTGCTCAATTAGCCAAAAAACATCCTGATTTACCTATTTGGGTTTCCTCTGGTAGTCCTAAAGAATATGCTCAAAGAATTTTTACTAAGGCAGGAATTAAAAGCGATCGCTTACATTTAGACTATCAAGCGAGTGATACTGTTACTAACTTTACTAGTCTTGTTGACCAACTAAAAGCTAAAGGTATAGATAGCGTATATCTAATCACCTCAGAAAATCATATGCCTCGCGCTCGTCTAATTGGGGAAATTGTTTTTGGTAGTCGGGGAATTATCCTTAAACCTATATCTGTACCTTCTAATTCCCCTCCAGAATCTATTCAAAAGTCTCTACGCGATGGAGCAAGAGCTATTTTATGGTTAACTACAGGACACACTGGTGCAACAATTACTCGCTTTGTGTTAGATAAATTTTAAGAGGTCTTCGCTCGTTAAAAACTTGATTTCTGCTGGAGACGATCGCCAAGTTATTATCTGGGATTTGGAAAGAATTATCGATCTTGACTACTTTGCCTATGCTTGCAATTGGATTAAAAACTATTTAAAAACTAATCCTACTGTTCAACAAAGCGATCGAAATATTTGTAATTAATCAATATTAATTATTCATTTTCCTCCTCTACAAATGCGGGAGCTTTTTTGTCACTTTTTAAGTCATTAATCAAAAATAATTGATCAATCAAAAATAATTGATGTAAAATAACAAAACTCCCATCATTAAAGGGAAAAATATTAGTGCTCAATATATCAATCTTTCCTTAATGACAATCAATAATTCTCGCCATAATTCTAAAGTAATCAAGGCTGGTAGTCAGCTTAGTTTTTTTGAAAAATATCTTACTGTTTGGGTAGTTCTGTGTATTGGAATAGGTATTATCTTGGGAAGAATATTCCCTGGAGTAGCTCAAACCCTTGATAGGATGAGCATTTATAACGTTTCCATTCCTATTGCTATCTGTCTGTTTTTCATGATGTATCCCATCATGGTTAAAATTGACTTTTCTCAAGCGGTAAAAGCTGCAAGAACTCCTAAACCTGTCATTCTTACTTTAGTTGTAAATTGGCTGATCAAACCTTTTACAATGGTGATATTTGCCCAGTTTTTCTTGGGATGGGTATTTCATTCCTGGTTAACAGAAACAGAAATTATTCGTAGCGCAGAAGTAAGCTTGGCTAATTCTTATATTGCTGGAGCAATTTTATTAGGTATCGCTCCTTGTACGGCCATGGTATTGATGTGGGGGTATTTATCTTATAGCAATCAAGGGCATACTTTAGTAATGGTAGCAGTCAACTCCTTGGCAATGCTATTTCTCTATGCACCTTTAGGAAAATGGTTATTATCGTCTAATAATCTCAGTGTACCTTGGCAAACTATTTTAGTATCGGTATTAATTTATGTTGGTTTACCGTTAGCAGCAGGAATTTATAGTCGTTACTGGATTTTTAAACATAAAGGTAGACAATGGTTTGAGAAGCAGTTTTTGCAATATCTTTCTCCTATTTCCATCGCTGCTTTACTTCTCACTCTAGTTCTCTTATTTGCTTTTAAAGGAGAGTTAATTGTCAATAATCCTCTGCATATCCTCCTAATTGCTGTGCCTTTATTTGTACAAACTAACTTTATCTTTTTGATTACCTACGTAGCAGGATTAAAATTAGGATTAGACTACGAAGATGCTGCCCCAGCAGCTTTGATTGGGGCAAGTAATCATTTTGAAGTTGCGATCGCCACAGCCGTTATGCTATTTGGTTTAAATTCTGGTGCAGCCTTAGCTACTGTTGTAGGAGTGTTAATTGAAGTACCAGTAATGTTAATGCTAGTAGAATTTTGTAAAAAAACTGCTTCTTGGTTTCCTAGACAACCAGAAAAAGCAACCTTACTCGATCCTCGCTGTATTAGTTCTTACAAATAATTAACCAGAAAAAACTAACTATGAAAAAAGTAATGTTTGTTTGTAAAAGAAACTCCTGTCGATCGCAAATGGCGGAAGGTTTTGCTAAAACTTTAGGAGAGGGAAAGATTGAGGTAACGTCTTCAGGATTAGAAGCTAGTCGAGTTCATCCTACCGCAGTGGAAGTTATGTCAGAAATTGGCATCGATATTAGTAAGCAAACTTCCAATCCTCTGAGTGATTTTACCGCAGCAGATTACGATGCCGTTATTTCGATGTGTGGTTGTGGGGTAAACTTACCAACAGAATGGTTAATACAAGAAGTCTTTGAAGATTGGGATTTAGACGATCCCGATGGAAAACCTCTAGAAACTTTTCACCGTGTACGGGATGAGATTAAAGAAAGAGTTACTAACTTGATCGATCGACTGTTTTCACAAGTAGCAAGTAGTAATTAGTAAGTGCGGAGGAAGAACATCGAAGCCTCCGAGCAAGTTTTACCTCTTGTTAAAACAAGAGGATCCAGCCTCTGGAAGCCAACTATGTTTTTTTTCGCTGCTCATCGGCGAGGCTTTAGATCAAACTTTGGGCTTTACTTATTACTTCAGCCCGAAGGACACGGTAATATTGTTAGCAGTAATTTACTCTTCAAACAATTTAGCTATGGATATGGCAATATCAGCAAAAGCAGCAGGTTTAACCAGTCCTGCTGATAATTCTACTTGAGCAAGATAATTCTTATTTCGCGGTTTAGTAAATACGATTAACTGTTTATCTTTAACATCTAGTATCCAATATTCTTGAATATTTCCTAGAGCATAAATTTCTTTCTTTTTACCTAAATCGTAAGCCAAAGTTGTATCAGAAATTTCGATTAACCAAAAAATATCTTGAGGAGTTGGATGGTTTTGAAAATATTTGCTTTTAGGTAATTTAACTATAGCAATATCTGGCTCTGGTTCAGAATTAGCAAGAATAATGGGATGTGCTTCTCTAATCCAAGCTTTGCCAACGAGAACTTGACGTAAGTAATCAGCTACACTGCCACCATAAGCTGCATGAATTACCCCTTCTGGACTCATTTCGACTAATTCTCCATCAATTAGTTGAATGTTACGATCGCGTAAAATTCCAGCTTCAATCATTTTGTGATAATCGACGATCGACCATTTTGCTAAATTCACCATTATTTTGTCCTAGAAAAAGGGTATTTCTATTTTATTGGCTACACATTTTAGTATACAAACTTACTTGATAACCAGGCGATCGCTGTTTAGACAATTATTGAAATTTCAAGGCAATAGGGAACGCGCACCAAGAGAGAAAATAGAGAAGAGAACAAAACTATTGCCCATTGCCTTTTGCCTGTTCCCTTAGATAGCAACAGCCTCGGTAAAAAATGATACAGGATGGGGACAAGGAATTACATACCTTTACTATCAAATTACTATCAATTAAATTCTGCTCTAAACAATTCATTAAGAATGGTTAGGATTATCGAAATTACCCTAGATCATAAGAAAGGACAAGATTGAATAAGTAAAACTACCTCATAATATTATTTACATATCCAAATATGGAACACTTTCCTTGGTTGACAACTGTTATTCTCTTTCCCATCGCTGCTTCTTTATTGATTCCCATAATTCCTGATAAAGATGGCAAAACTGTACGCTGGTATGCCTTAATAGTTGGCTTAATTGACTTTGCTATTCTTGTTTATGCTTTCTACGTAGGCTACGACCTCAATAATCCAGGATTACAACTGGTAGAAAGTTATACTTGGATACCAGAATTAGACCTGAAATGGTCTTTAGGGGCTGATGGTTTATCTATGCCTCTTATTATGCTCACTGGCTTTGTTACCACGTTAGCCATTATGGCAGCTTGGCCTGTAACCTTAAAACCAAAGTTATTTTACTTCTTGATGCTAGCTATGTACGGCGGACAAATTGCCGTATTTGCCGTACAAGATATGTTACTCTTTTTCCTCGTATGGGAATTAGAGTTAGTTCCTGTCTACCTAATTCTTTCTATTTGGGGTGGGAAAAAACGCCTCTATGCTGCGACTAAGTTCATCCTTTATACTGCAGGAGGTTCACTGTTTATCCTGATTGCTGCTTTGACTATGGCATTTCATGGAGATACAGTAACTTTCGATATGAGCGCGATCGCTGCTAAGGATTATAGTTTTAATCTGCAATTATTACTTTATGCTGGCTTTTTTATTGCTTATGGGGTAAAACTACCGATTTTCCCTCTTCATACTTGGCTTCCTGATGCTCACGGAGAAGCTACAGCCCCTGCACACATGTTACTAGCAGGTATTCTCCTGAAGATGGGTGGTTATGCTTTACTACGAATGAATGCAGGAATGCTTCCTGATGCTCATGCTTTCTTTGCCCCTGTTTTAGTTATCTTAGGGGTAGTAAATATTGTTTATGCAGCATTCACTTCTTTTGCTCAACGTAATCTCAAACGCAAAATTGCCTACTCTTCTATCTCTCACATGGGTTTTGTGCTGATTGGTATTGCTTCCTTTACCGACTTAGGTACTAGTGGAGCAATGTTACAGATGATTTCTCATGGTTTGATTGGGGCTAGTCTCTTCTTCATGGTAGGTTGTACTTACGATCGCACTCATACCCTCATGTTGGATGAGATGGGTGGTATAGGCAAACAAATGAAAAAAGTTTTTGCTATGTGGACTACTTGTTCTCTAGCATCCCTAGCTTTACCTGGTATGAGTGGTTTCATCGCCGAATTGATGGTATTTGTTGGTTTTGCTACCAGTGATGCTTACAGTTTTACCTTTAAAGTAATCATTATCTGTTTAGCAGCAGTCGGTGTAATTCTCACTCCAATTTATCTCCTCTCCATGCTACGGGAAATGTTATATGGTCCAGAAAACAAAGAGTTGGTAGAACATACTAAACTAATTGATGCAGAACCCAGAGAAGTATTTATTATTGCTTGTCTCTTAGTACCTATTATTGGTATCGGTTTGTATCCCAAGATTGTCACTCAAATCTATGATTCTACAACCAACCAATTAACTGCTTTGATGCGTAATTCTGTCCCTAGTTTGGTACAAGAAGCCTATAAACCATCTAGTCCCTATTCTTTGCTATCAGCAAAAGCACCAGAAATTGAATTAGCTGCTAGCAAATAGTTATCGTTAAGTAAAAGCTTTATCCTCACATAATGTGAAGATAAAGCTTTTTTTGTTCTCGATCTTTAATAATTCCATCTAATGAGTAGTTAACTATAAAGACAAACAATGAAGTATGAACCTATCAACATTCAAGAAAAATTGTCAAAATTTGAAGATCATTGGTCTCCCAGAATAGTAGCAGAAATGAACGACTATCAATTTAAGCTAGTAAAGGTACAAGGAGACTTCGTTTGGCACAATCATTCAGACACAGACGAAGTTTTTTTAGTTATTGATGGAGAATTAGGTATAGAGTTTCGAGATGGAAAAGTTACTTTACAAGCAGGTGAGATGTATATAGTGCCTAAAGGTGTAGAACATAAACCTTATGCTGAAAAGGAATGTATGATAATGCTGGTAGAGCCAAAAGGGGTTGTAAATACTGGAAATGCTGGGGGAGATCTAACAGCAGAGAATGATATCTGGGTTTGAATAACTCGCTACTTACTACTCCCTACTCCCTACTCCCTACTACCCACTTAACTCAACCAGGGTTTTTAAGCCTTATCCACAAAAAGTCTATTCCCTATAACTTTGCTCTGACTGTAAACATATAATCGCTACCTGGTTCAAGCTGATAGTCAGAACGCTCCAAAAAACGCCCTAGAGGTTCTTTAATTAAAGCTCGACCTAAAGAGGGTTGGACTGATAACTGTTTTTGCCGAAAACGCCACTGAAAACGCCACTGATAATGAGCAGCAGTTACTTCACCTTCGATTTTGCCTAATTGCCAGCATTGTTGGGTAATACGAACATAGGCAGTAGTTTCTGGCAAATTTCGAGAACTCATAGGATTTTAGACAAATTACCTTTAGATACTATTCTGCTGATGGTCTCCTTTCTTAAAATAATCGATCGCTCACAAGAGTTACCAACTAAAAAGCAAATAAAATATTAAATCAATAATTATCTAATCGATCGGGCGATCGCCAATTAACTTTTACATACAATTGCTACTTTCGTCGGTATTGGCTATGTATTCTCTAGCTTTGCCACTAATATTTCAATACTAATTTTCACCTACGGGGTGCTTGTGGGAACAGGGGGTGGTATGGTTTATGGAGTACCTATGGTCATTGCTGCTCGGTGGTTTCCCGATCGACAAGGACTTGCAGCGGGTTTGACTATTATTGGATTTGGACTATCCCCCATCATGACAGCCCCATTAGTAGAAGCATTGATTGATGGCTATGGATTTAAACAAACGCTATTGGTTCTAGGAATTGCTTTTACAGTAGAGTTGTTGTGAAATAAAAACCATAAATGGCTGTATTCCATGCTTCGCAGGACTTATAACCCTCGAAGTTTTACATAAGCTAAAACCTTTGCCACAAAAGAGATTCAGCTATTTCAAACCTTATTTCACAACAGGTCTAGTTATCATTCTCTCGATTGCATTGATGGTGAAGCCTCTCAGCCCTGCTTACGCGAGGACTGAGCATCTGGTAAGACACTCTTCTCTATTGAGACAGCTACTCGTATCCCAGATAGCCCTGCTTCTAGGCGAACAGTCG
>JAAUYI010163229.1_pt1 | contig 17639 bp, 10 predicted proteins | sample 7278041 | NCBI WGS metagenome assembly JAAUYI01 (sample SAMN14350216, study PRJNA611818) | marine sediment metagenome | isolation source: surface marine sediment (0.6m) | place: French Polynesia: Moorea | collected 2018-08
AGAACTAAAAGCTAGAAAGCTGGTCGTAAGTTAAGCGACGTTAAACAATGGACTGTGAGAAGTTATAGCGCGGTTAGAGTAGGCATATTATTTAAGCCTCCAAAAAAGTTGATCAGCGCTTTGTCATACAGCAAAGCTTTGTCGGCAACAACCATTAGATTTTCATCTGATGCTATACAGGTGTTGCCTGCGAATACGCAGGTTTGCACAGGTTAAATGTTGCACAAAGTCGAATTCAAGGGTTATTATCATTTAGTTCCTGATGTTTCTCAGGAATGATAGAAGTGGAAGAGGATGAATCTAAGCCATCTTCTAACTCTCCAATCCAGGGAGTTGTAGAAGTATCCGAATCTGTTTCCCAGGATAAAGAGTCCATTGACAATTTATCTGTTGTTAAGCACTGTCCATTTTCTGAATCAACCAACTCATCAAGTGCTGCTAAAACCTCTGAAGCAGATTGATATCGTTGTTTCACATCTTCTACTACCATTTTATTGAGAATAGCAGCTAGGGCTGGACTAACTTGTGTTTTGTGCATCCATACCAAACATCCATCAGTATCTCGAAGTAAGCCGTGGGGTGCTATACCTGTTAATGCTTTAATACCAATCATCCCCACTGCATATATGTCACTACTATATTGAGGACGACCAAAAGATTGTTCACTAGGTGCATAACCCTTAGTGCCAATACCAATGGTAAAAGCACTTTGCTCATTACTATCCAATAATTGGGTGGATACTTCCTTGACTGCACCAAAATCGATCAACACCAACTTTCCATCCAATTGTCTGCGGATAATATTGTTAGGTTTGATATCCCGGTGAATTACACGATTGTCATGGACAAAGGTTAGTGTTTGCAATAGATCCTGCAAAATCTCAATGACTGCTGTTTCTGGGAGGCATTTACCTGCTGGCAATTCTTTATTCATGGCATGACCAGCTATATACTCTTGGATTAAGTAAAATTCCTCATCTTCTTCAAAATAGGCAAAAAGTTGCGGTATTTGATCGTGTGTTCCTAGCTTTTGCAGTGTTTGTGCTTCTGATTTAAATAATCTTCTAGCAACTTGCAACTGTTCGGGTTTGGTGTTGACTGGTTTTAATTGTTTAACAACACACAAAGGATGTCCGGGAAGTTGAGTGTCTTCTGCTATGTAGGTTTCACTAAAACCCCCCGCACCCAAAACTTTAGTAATTTGGTAACGTCCTGCGAGGATTTTGCCACAGACTTCCATCTCCCTCTGATGTAATAAATCTTTGAGGTCATCCTGTTGGCTAATAATTTCCTGTGCTAGACGGTTGGAAGCATTTTTCTTCAGAATATCTATTAATTGACGTTTCCTGAAGATTTCTCTGGTTATTTCTGCGCTCAAATATGTAATACCAACACCACATATGGCAATTATTGGCACGCCAACAGGTAAAACTAATTGACCATAGATAAATAATCCGTAGTTAATAATTCCCCAAGTTATCCCTAACCCAATACTGATAAAAAATCGACTGATACCCTGTTGATTTTTGCTAATCAAAAATATACATCCACCCACTAATACCAATACAAATAAACCTCGTAGAGGCGGATTCTTAATCCCTTCGATCGCAGTTTTCCCTGACATTAAAGTAGCAATGGCATTGGCGTGAATTTCCACGCTTGACATTTTTTCTGGCTGGAACAAATTGCCAGCAATGGCGACGGAATGATAATCCTTCAGTGACTTGGCTGTGGGTCCAATCAAAACAATTTTGTCTTGAAAATATTTGCCTTGTTGGAGATAATTATTCCAATTTTCTGGTTCTAATACCGAGGCAAAAGATATGGTTTCAAATGTACCGTTACTTCCGTAAAAATAAATGCGATCGCCTTTGGGAGGAGAATAATTAACTCTAGATGCTTCTAATACAGCTCGCTCAAAAGCAGGTATATTATTTATGGGATTATCTGATTGATTTTCTGCTAATGACTGGGAAAATGCTCCCGCCAATTTGTGAACTTTACCTGCTTCCAAATGGAAATTCGCTAAACCAATAGATACCCCACCTTGGCGAAACTTTTCGTGAGGTAGAGTCAATTGCCTTAAACTACCTTGATGGATTTGAGAATCTTCGTAGAGAGCAGCTAGGGTAACTTTATCCCCATAACGCTGTAATACTGCTTGTAATTTGCGATCATCCTCAGTACCATAACTACTTTCAGTATCAACAAGTATATTCAAAGCCACAGAACGAGCACCTGCTTTGATTAATTTCTCAATTACCCGAGCGTAGGCCTCCCGTTTATAGGGCCAGGTTGTTATCGGTTCTAAGTAGGCATACTTTTGGGGATCGATTTGATAGTACTGCCGAGGGCTGGATGTTGAGTATTCGTCAATTGCTAAAATTACAATGTCTTTGGGCGCTGGGATGGAGCCACGTACCGAATAAAATAAGCTTTGTGTCTGACCCTCTATTAATTTAGCTAAACCTGAATTAGATGCGACTACCAGTGCTGCTACCCCTACTCCTATCACAGAAATTAAATGGGAGAGAAGCCCCATTCGCTTTGATTGTTCAGACAGAACTGTGGCCGCAACTTTAGTTGGTTTGGTTGATGATTGATTGGCAGTAGATGTCTGTTTTTTGGCGAAAGGGTTGGTTGGTTCTTCTGCCATATCTTAACTTACTAGTGGGTTGACGGTACGAATAACACTTGAATTGATCTGCACTTTTATTTTAGTGCCACAATTGCGAAAGCAGATTAAAATAGAAATACTATTTAGTTGTAAACTAACTATTATTAATTATCTAAGTTGACTCAGTATTCATAATTTACCACCAACATGGTGCTTCTGTGCCCTTGTTTAGATGGCTGCGATCGCTTAGTCTTAATATCCTAATTATACTTGTTGTAACTACAGGTAGGTGCTTTTGCATCCAACGTGATAATTATACTTTATACCCACAGGTGGTAGGACAGGAACCCCTTTTGCCTAGAAAAATTCTCAGGTACCATTTGGGGTGCAGAGGGAATTGTTTGCCCCTTCGCGCCTGATTTCCATGACATCATGACTAATTTACTCTACTTGAGTACATAACATAAATATATGTTCCCCAAATTACAACCTTATCCGACTATGTTGTATACCTCTTTAGGAGTAAACTGAATTTGTCGGCAACTCAAAAATCTCAGATCCAGGTAATTTTATCGAGGGATTTTATTCACTGGCTAAAACTTACCAAGCAAAACCATGAGCTGTTTTTATTGCAGCGATATACGTTCAGTGCTTAAGTATATTCTATGATTTCAGATAAGTTGGATAAAGAACGTCCATTAATATTTCATCTGTAGATATAAGCAAATATGACAATTTATAATTGCTATAATCTATCGTTCGTTTAAAATTCTTTATCTATTTATAGGTGTAAATTTATATGACTATTACCACAAATCGTCTGTCTATTTTTGTAGACGGAAACAATATGTTCTACGCTCAACAAAAAAATGGCTGGTTTTTTGACCCCAGGAGAATATTGGCATATTTCGCCTACGAGCAGCCAGAAACAACATTAATCAACGCTTTTTGGTACACTGGCTTAAAAGACCCACAAGACCAACGAGGGTTTAGAGATGCCCTTATTAGTCTGGGATACACCGTCAGAACTAAAATACTCAAAGAATATTATGATGATTCATCCGGTCGTTACTCCCAAAAAGCAAATTTAGATATTGAAATTGTCGTAGATATGTTTAATACAGTAGACCAATATGACCGGGTGGTTTTATTTAGTGGAGATGGCGATTTTGAAAGGGCAATTGAATTATTACGATCTAAAAATACTCATATAACTGTAGTATCAACAGAAGGAATGATAGCTAGAGAATTACGTAATGCTACGGATAGATATATAGATTTAAATGATATTAGACCGAAAATAGAAAAAACGGAAGCATCTCAATGTTAATCATAATTTATATCAATATTTATTCAAAAAAATACATTAAAAGGTATTGTCAGCAACCAGTCAAAAGAAGGAAAAAGGTCGCATATGCATAATGATTCCGAACGTATTATCATTTTTGATACTACTCTCCGAGATGGGGAGCAATGTCCAGGGGCAACCCTGAATATTGATGAAAAACTAGCGATCGCTAAACAATTGGCACGTTTAGGGGTAGATATCATTGAAGCAGGTTTTGCCTTTGCCAGCCCTGGGGATTTTGAAGCAGTCAACAGAATTGCCCGGACTGTGGGTACGGAAAGTGGTCCGGTAATTTGTAGCTTGGCAAGGGCAAGGAAAGATGATATAAAAGCAGCGGCAGAAGCCATCGCTCCCGCAGCCAAAGGGAGGATTCACACCTTTATTGCCACTTCCGACATTCATCTCCAGTACAAACTCCGCAAAACGAGGAAGGAAGTGATAGCAACGGCAGAGGAAATGGTGGCATATGCCAAAAACTTCACCGATGATGTCGAATTTTCCCCAGAAGATGCGGGACGTTCCGATCCAGAATTTTTGTATCAAGTATTAGAGAAAGCGATCGCAGCAGGAGCAACTACGGTAAATATTCCCGATACCGTTGGTTATACCACTCCCAGTGAATTTGGTGCAATCATTAAGGGGATCAAGGAAAATGTGCCTAATATTGACCAGGCAATTATTTCGGTTCACGGGCACAATGATTTAGGCTTGGCTGTGGCAAACTTCCTGGAAGCGGTGAAAAATGGAGCCAGACAGTTAGAATGTACCATTAACGGTATTGGCGAACGGGCAGGCAATGCGGCTTTAGAAGAATTGGTCATGGCTTTGTACGTCCGCAAACAATACTTTAATCCTTTCTTGGGAAGGGCCGCAGATTCAGAGGAACCCCTCACCAACATAGATACCAAGCAAATTTACAAAACTTCACGATTGGTTTCTAATCTCACGGGGATGTTAGTACAGCCCAATAAAGCCATTGTTGGTACTAACGCCTTTGCCCACGAATCAGGGATTCACCAAGATGGGGTGCTGAAAAATAAGCTTACCTATGAAATCATGGATGCCCAATCCATTGGTTTGACAGATAATCTGATTGTCTTGGGCAAACATTCCGGTAGAAATGCTTTTGGTACCCGTTTGCGGGAATTGGGTTACGAACTGACAGAGAACGAATTAAATAAAGCCTTCATCCGCTTCAAAGATGTCGCCGACAAAAAGAAAGAAATTTCCGATTGGGACTTAGAAGCGATTGTCAATGATGAAATTCAACAAGCACCGGATTTATTCCGTTTGGAATTGGTACAAGTTTCCTGTGGCTCTAGTTCCAAGCCTACTGCTACCGTTACCCTCTATGCCCCTGATGGGGAGGAATTGACAGATGCTGCCATTGGTACAGGTCCGGTGGATGCTGTATACAAAGCTATTAACCGGGTAGTGAATGTACCTAATCAGTTAATTGAGTTTTCTGTACAATCTGTTACGGCTGGTATTGATGCGATCGGGGAAGTGACAATTCGTCTCAAACATGAAGATAGGATATTCTCTGGGCGTTCTGCCAATACTGATATCATTGTCGCCTCAGCCCAAGCATACGTAAATGCACTGAATAGGTTGTATGCATTTTTGTTAAATCAACAGAAACAAGAGCAAGTAACCGTGCGATCGTAATTGGGTCAATAATAAATTATTCCGTAGGGGCACGGCATCCACAATTTTTCCCTAATGTGATTGACTGAATATCGCCGTGCCCACAACCCATTATGTACCTAGGTTCAGTCATGGATATACAATTTAAATGCGTAATATCTTAACTTAATTTATTACGTTTACGTGGTGAGCCTGGGAAGCCACAAGTGCAGCGTAGCGGAACTTGTGGTACTTCACGTGCTAACCATCTAAGATAGGAAACATCTGCATACTTTAAGATGAGTATTTGGTTTCCATGCCTCTGTCGCGCTTAGTCACCCTCATCATTGGTTTAATCATTATTCTGGGGTTAAGCCTGTGGCTGATTGATTCTCTATCTCGCCTCTACTGGCAACTATCTTATTCACCCTTACTGGGCAATTTGCTGTTATTTTTGCTGATTGTCCTGATTGCCGGTTTAATAGCTGCCTTCGTATATTATGTCCTAGAACTACGTGCTGGGGAAAAGCGTTCCCGCCGTTCCCGCAAACACCGCCCCCAAATCAAAGTCCCGGAAGCAAAATCAGAAGCGGCTTCTTCCACACTCCAAGCTGTACGCCAACAAGTATCCCAAATTCAAGATGAAGTAACTCGCCAAGCTCTACTCAGTAAATCTAAGGAAATTGAAGCTAACCTGGCAAGGGGAGAAATTCAAGTGGTGGTATTTGGCACTGGTAGTGCTGGCAAAACTTCCTTGGTAAATGCAGTTATGGGCAGAATGGTGGGGAAGGTAAATGCACCAATGGGAACTACTATGGTGGGAGAAACCTATTGCCTGCGGCTAAAGGGTTTGGAACGGAAGATTTTGATTACGGATACGCCGGGAATTTTGGAAGCAGGGGTAGCGGGAACCGAGAGGGAACAGTTAGCGCGGGAGTTGGCAACAGAGGCAGATTTATTGTTGTTTGTGGTAGATAATGATTTACGACGTTCGGAATACGAACCCTTACAAGCATTAGCTGGCATTGGTAAGCGTTCTGTGGTGGTTCTGAATAAAACTGACTTGTATACAGATGAGGATAAGGAAGCAATTTTAGCCCGATTGCGCCAACGGGTGCGGGGTTTTATTTCAACAAATGATGTGGTAGCGATCGCAGCCAATCCCCAGGTGGTAGAGTTAGAAGGTGGGGAAATTTTTCAACCAGAGCCTGATATTTTGCCATTAATGCGGCGCATGGCAGCCATTTTACGGGCAGAGGGGGAAGATTTGGTGGCAGATAATATTTTGCTGCAATCCCTGAGATTGGGAGAAGAAGCCCGCAAACTAATTGATGTGCAACGTCGTCGTCAGGCTGACAAAATAGTGGAACGCTTTCAGTGGATTGGGGCGGGGGTAGTGTCAGTAACTCCCTTACCCGTGGTGGATTTGTTGGCGACAGCAGCAGTAAATGCCCAAATGGTGGTGGAAATTGGCAGAATTTATGGTTGTGAATTAAATATGGAACGGGGGAGGGAACTGGCTCTATCTTTGGCAAAAACCATTGCTAGTTTGGGAATTGTTAAAGGAGCATTACAGTTACTTTCCACAGCCTTACAACTGAATGTAGGTACTTTTATTATTGGTAGGGCAATTCAAGGGGTAACTGCTGCCTATTTAACCAGAATTGCTGGCAAAAGCTTTATTGAGTATTTCCGCCACGATCAAGATTGGGGAGATGGAGGGATGACTGAAGTAGTACAACGTCAGTTTCAACTCAATCGTCGGGATGAATTTATTAAAGCATTTATTCAAGAAGCGATCGCACGGGTAGTCAAACCATTAACAGATAAATCGGAGGTGGCATCAGAAAACATTCCAGCATCTGAACCAGAAAAATAATCTTCAACTGAGTTTCATTATCTACGTAAATACAACAGTAAAAATATATTTATTACCTCTGGCAAAAAATAGTGCTTAATACTGATGACATTTCTGAAAACAAGTAGTAATAAGACAAAACATATAGTTTTAACAATAAGCTAGGGAATTACGTATACAGACATTTACCTATCAGGTATTCCGGAAACAGTAGGTAAAATTAGAAAAAAATAAATATATAGTTACAAAGTAACCTATTAATGACTAACTACATGATCGGTAAAGTCCTGCAAAAACGTTACCAGGTTGTTCAAACTTTAGGCGCAGGAGTATTTGGGCAAACATTTATTGCTATAGACATAGAACAACCAAATAATCCCAAATGTGTCATTAAACAGCTAAAAGTATTCAGTTATCAGTCTAATTACTTAGAAAACCTCCGGCTACGTTTTCTCAGCGAAACTCAAACCCTGAGCAATTTAGGGCAGCACCAGCAAATTCCCCAACTCCTCTCTTGTTTTGAAGAGAATGAGCGTTTCTATTTAGTTCAAGAATTAATTGAGGGGAACCCACTGACTGGGGAGCTTCCTATCAATAGCAACATGGGTTCCATTTATTTATGGACTGAAAATGAGGTAGTTCGATTTTTACAAGATATTTTAAGTGTTTTAGATTTTATTCATTCCCAAGGTGTGATTCATTGCGATATAAAACCCGATAACTTGATTAGGCGTGCTTATGATGGTAGGTTATTTTTAATTGACTTTGGTTCTATCCAACCAGTAGATTTTGGCACAGATGTGGTATTGCCCATTTATCAGATGCCTGTCACTTCCTTGGGATACATACCTCCAGAACAATTTATCGGTCAAACCAAACCTAACAGCGATATCTATGCTTTGGGTATTATAGCTATCCAAGCTTTAACGGGATTAACACCGCTGAATTTTCAAGTAGATCCCTATAGCAATGAGATTATTTGGCGTTCTCATTACACACCAGTCGGCGATTATCTTGCTGCTATCCTCAGTCAAATGATCCGTTATGATTACACCCATCGCTTCCAATCAGCAGCTCAAGTGCTCAATGCAGTTCAGGACATGCCATTAGAGCAATGGGAACCAAAAAATACTATACATACAGACTATATAGTTTTACCGGAAAGCACGGAGGACATCCGTTTTCCACCAGAAGATTACAATGATTCTAGTAGTAGTAATAAGCCGGTAAAATCATCTTCCCTACTTACAGGTATGAAAGTAGGATTAGTTGCCAATTCTATATTCCTGGGATTTGGTGCATATTCTTTAATCAATAATTATCCTGCCTACTCAGGAACGGAAACTTTATATAATGCGGCGGAAAAATATCAATCAGGAGATTTAGAGCAAGCAATCTCCTTAGCTAAATCGATTCCATCTAATAGCGATATATATCCAGATGCTCAAGCTAGGGTTGAAGAATGGCAAGCACAATGGCAAATTGCTGCTGAAAAATTTTCATTAGTTACACAAGCTTTTAATAACGCTCAATGGTCAGATGTATTACGTGTAGCACCTGAAGTACCTAATATTTTATATTGGCGATCGAAAACAGACAAGCTTGTGGAACGAGCAAAAAATAATATTGAAACACAAACGCAAGATTTACTCAATCAAGCCTATACAAAAGCCAGAGATAGGGACTTTACAATGGCTTTGCACTACCTCAAACAAATCCCTGGTGAATCTCTTGTTGGTGCTTTAGTTAAAGAAAAAATAACTGAATACGAACAAAAGCAGCGTACTAGAGCCGTTTATTTATTACAACAAGCCTACAATCAAGCTGCTACGTCTGATTTTGACAATGCCATTAAATCTCTCAAACAAATTCCTAAAAATACCCCAAGTTATAAAACTGCTCAATTAAAATTACGGGAATATATTCACAAACAACGCATACAAGCATCTGCGAAAAATACAAGATTGTCTAGTTCCAAAAGTCAGGTTTTACTAGATAATAGTAGTGTAAATGGGCAACAAGTGAAATTTAATTCATCACTCAAGAATGTCTCCCATACTAGCCTGGAAAATTTACCACCAGAAAAGAACCACCAAGAAATGAATATTCAATGATTTAAGTCATTTTATTTTGTCATTTTTTCTTGATATTTTGTCATGTTAACCATCATCTGCTGAATCCCATCAGGTTCAGCAAATTGGGTTTTTCCTTCTATTTTTATAGGTAGGGCTTACTGAAAAAGCCTTTTGGTGGGGGTAGGGAATAGTCCTCCTTTATCACTCTCACTGCATAAAAATCTAAAACCCTTATTTGAAGAGGGTTTTATGAATTTAGGTGTAGGTTGGGGAGCCACTCTTGTGCGCGGGTGAATCCTGCGGATACGCTACGCGAGCCCCGCGTTGAGAGAAGTGGCGTTTGAGGAACTAAACCCAACACCCGAAGAAATTGGTATTGTTGGGTTTCACTCTGTTCCACCCAACCTACATTAATTTTTCTTTTTCCAGAGTGACATCAGAGGGATAGGGAATAGGCAATAGTTCCAGTATTTGTAGGGTGTGTTACCGCGAAGCGTAACGCACCTTAGGTGTTTTACTCCCTTCGGTGCTATTAAATTACCGAAAAATTGTAGGCTGGGGAGCCACTCCGTTGCGGTGAAACACTTGCGGTGGTGAGGCAGTGTTTTAAGTGTTTTAAGTGCAAGGGCAGGCTACGCCAACAAAAATCAAATAGTAATCCTATAGAAAATATATTTATGTACCGTGCCCTTTCCCGCGTTCAGATATTCGTAAACAAAAAACTATGGCTTTCAAAATAGACGTGGTTTACATACACCGAAAAACATGAGAGTTTTCGTTTAATATTTACCCTATTTTATATTTAGGTTAAATATGGCTTGGGAAATTAAATATTATTCTTTATCATTATTTCTATCTGCTAATAATTCCTGAGTTTGCTGGAGAGCTTGTTCGGCTTGCTGATAATCTGGCTTATATTTTAGTGCTTGTTTATAAGCAGCGATCGCTTGTTGATATTGTTGTACATTGAACAGAGAATTCCCCTTGCTATACCAACTTTGATAATGATTTTTGTTGTAATAAACTGCTCGATTGTAAGATTTAATTGCGTCTTGATATCGTGTTAATTGATATAAAGAATTACCTTTAGCGTACCAATATTGATAACTATTTCGTTTCAGACTAATAGCTCTATTAAAACTATTAATTGCCTCTTCATAGCGTTGAGTTTGGTGCAACGACCAACCGAGATAATACCAAGCCTGAGAGTTGCGAGGACTATATTTAACAGCTTGTTGAAAAGAAATAATCGCTTCTGGATATTTTCGTAAAATTATGAGTATATTACCTTTAGATAACCAAGCTTGATAAAAACTTGCCTGGAATTCCACAGCTTTATCATAGGAATTAATTGCATCTCCATAGCGACGCAAATTAACTAATGCATTGCCTCGATGATACCAGGAGGATGCATGGTTCGATTTAATTTCTAGACTGCGATCAAAAGATGCGATCGCATCTTCATAGAGTTGAGATTTGTGTAGGACTATACCTTTTTCATACCAATAATTATAATTATCGGATTTTAATGTAATGGCTTGTTCGTAAGCCATAATTGCCTGATCATACTGCTGTAACCTGACTAAAACTTTGCCTTTTGTAGCCCAGATATCTGGTTGTTCGGGTTGTATTTGTAAAGACTTGTCAAATGTAGCAATAGCTTCTTGATATCTTTTTAGTTTATCTAAAATTAAACCACGACCATTCCATGCCAACCAATAATCTGGTTGAATTTGAATTGCTTTATCGTATGCTACTAACGCTTGTTTATATTTTTTCAGTGCATATAAACTTTTTCCTTTACCATACCAAGCTTCACTATAATTTGATTTTAAATTAATAGCTCTATCGTATACTGATAGAGCATCTTCATATCTTTGTAAATCGGCAAGAATATTTGCTTGTCTATACAACGAGTTAGCATTATTAGCATTGATAGCATTAAATAAAAATATGGAGCCGACTCCGGCACATCCTATGACTACTAGCAGCAAAAAAAATTTAATTATAATGCCCTTTGATGGGGAAAATAACTTGATTTTTGGCTGATTTGGTGTAGATATGGGACTGATGGCTATGGTATTGGAAGTCTGATGATTTGATTGTAAATCTTGGATGATTTGTAATACCTGACTTGCTGAACTGTAGCGTTCTCGAAAATCATAGCAGACCATTTTATCTAATAAATTTGCTAATTCTGGAGTAACTTGTGCTTGCTCTCTCCAGACAATTTCATTAGTTATGGTATCTTTACTAAGTTGACTAGGTTCTAATCCTGTTAATGCTTGAATAGCAATAATTCCTACTGCATAAATATCGCTACTAAACTTCGGAATTCCTTGAGCCTGTTCACTAGGAATATATCCGGGAGTACCTATAGCAATAGTCTGTTTTGTCTCCCCAGAGTTGATAATAGCCTGGGTAGTAATTTCCTTTACAGCACCAAAATCAATTAAAATTAACTGTCCATCTGAATCACGTCTGAGTATATTTCGGGGGTTAATATCGCGGTGAATAACATTTTGTTTATGTATAAACTCCAATATTTCTAATAGCGATCGCAAAAATTTAATTACCTCTTCCTGGCTCCATTTTTTACCCGGTGTTAATTCTTGACTTAAATCATGTCCGGTAATAAATTCTTGTACGAGATAAAACTCTTGGTTCTCTTCAAAGTAAGCTAAAAGTTGAGGAATATGCTTATAATTCCCCAGCCTATAGAGAACTTGTGCTTCCGTATCAAACAAGCGTCTGGCTGTTTGTAAAGTTATGGGATCGCTGGATTGTGGTTTGAGTTTTTTGACAACACATTCAGGTTTACCTGGTAATTGTGTATCAAAAGCAACAAAAGTTTCGCCAAAACCCCCTCCTCCCAAGTGACTGATAATTTGATATCGTCCAACAAGTATGTTTCCCAACATCTGTTTGCCTAGCGAGTGTGCGTACTATCTAATTTCAATCTTGCCACAGTGACATCGGGAAAAGTTGGGGACAGCAAGCATAAATCAGAGTCAATCGCCAATAAATTATGATTCCCATTAGCGATAACATTTTCTTTTTTAGTCACAAGAGACCGATTATTGTTTACGGATTAATTGGTTTGAATCTAGTTATATTTTTATGGGAGATAAAATTAGAATTAAGCAATGAGTTAACTAATGTAATTTATAATTGGGGAATAATACCAAAACAAATAAGTGCAGCATTCATAGAATTATTAACAGGTAATTTTGCCGCAATTATTATTATTTTCATCAGTTTAGCTTCCCTAATAGTAGCTACATTTCTCCATAGTAGCTTTAGTCAAATTCTAGGAAATATCTTATTTCTGTGGGTATTTGGTCAGACAATTGAAAAAATTATTGGTTATAGAGGTTTTATTTTATTTTATTTAGTTAGCAGTATTATTACATCAATCATACAGATTTTAGTAGATCCGAATTTAGCAGTACCCTTGATTGGAAGTAATGGTGCGATCGCTGCTATTTTAGGGGCATATATAACCAAGTTTCCTCAAACTAAAATTTATTCTGTTTTGCCACTGATAGTTATCTTTATTCCTGTAGAAATTCCAGCATTTTTCTATTTATTTTGGTGGTTTGCTCAACAGTTATTTTACGGAATTGGTAGTTTAAATATTACTGGTGGTGTTAATCCTCCCAGTCTAGCCTACTGGATGCATGGAGTAGGACTAATTATTGGCGCAGCTTTTATGCGAATTAGGAAATAGGAGGGAAGGAGTAGGGGCGGGGTTTCCCCGCCCGGAGGGAAGGAGGGAAAGAGGGAAGGAGTGAAAGAGGGAAAGAGGGAAGGAGTGAAGGAGGGAAAGAGTGAAGGAATGATGAATTAAAGACTGTCAACCGTCAACCGTCAACCACCAACTAACAACTAACAACTAACAACTAACAACTACCAACTATCAACCATCACTCCCTCACTCCGCCACTCCCTTATATAATGCTTTTATTATGAGTACCCTCCCAGTCGTGAAAAAAGCTGATACACAAAACCGTCAACGTAACAATGATTGGCGGTTATTTTTGCGTCTACTACCTTACGCCCGTCACCATAGGAGAATGTTGGCACTGTCTATGCTGCTACTAATACCCATAGCAGTTGCTAATGCCATTCAACCCCTATTAATTGGACAGGTAATCTCCTTAATTCGTCAAGAACCAACTACCTATAGGTTTCTCAAAAATCTTCCCCAATTACAGGGATTAGGGATTTTACAGGCTTTATTACTATTAACAGTCATTATTCGGCTCTTACTTACAGGCTTCCAGGGGTACTTGGTTCAGAAAATTGGACAAAACATTACTGCGGAAATTCGCCAAGACTTATTTCACCATGTCACATCCCTAGCTGTACGTTTTTTCGATCGCACGCCCATTGGTAAACTAATCACTAGGCTAACCAGTGACGTGGAAGTATTGGGAGATGTATTTGCCACGGGAGCAATTGGTATTGTCTCCGATTTATTTTCGATGGTGGTGATTCTCGGCTTTATGTTTTCTACCCAGTGGCAAATGGCTTTGCTGCTACTGCTAATACTTGTACCCATATCTGGGATAATTGTTTATTTTCAGAAGCAATATCGTCAGGCAAATTATAAAGCGCGGGAAGAACTTTCCATCCTTAACTCCCAACTCCAGGAAAATATTGTTGGCATTAATATTGTGCAATTGTTCCGCCGGGAAAAGTTTAACTCGGAGTTGTTTCGCACTAAAAATAAACAATATGTCCGTCAAGTAGATACCACTATCTTCTATGATTCTGCTGTTTCTGCCACATTAGAATGGGTGGGACTAGTGGCAATTGCTGGAGTTTTGTGGATTGGTGGGGATTTATTACTGAAACAAAACTTGACTTTTGGTGTGTTATCTGCATTTATATTCTATGCCCAGCGATTATTCCAACCTCTACAGCAGTTCGCGGAAAAATTCACCGTCATTCAATCTGGTTTTACAGCCATAGAACGGGTTAGTAATATTTTAGATGAACCCATAGAAATTCGCGATCGCGCAAATCCCCGATTTTCTATTTTTGATTCTCAATTTGGCTATATCGATGAAATTGTAGACAATTCTGAAAATGGCAATGTCAGTCACAAATTGGGAGAAATCCGGTTTGAGAATGTTTGGTTTGCTTACAAAGAAAATGATTATGTGATCAAAGACCTTGATTTTATCATTCATCCTGGAGAAAAAATCGCATTAGTTGGTCCTACTGGTGCTGGGAAAAGTACTATTATCAGGCTATTATGCCGCCTATACGAACCCACAAAAGGGAGAATTTTAGTTGATGGGGTGGATATTCGTGAAGTACCCCAAGCCGAATTACGGCGATATATGGCGGTAATTCTCCAAGATGGTTTTTTGTTTGCCGGGGATGTGAAAAGTAATATCACCTTAGGGGATGGTTATACCATTGAGGAAGTTCAAGAAGCGGCAGAAAAAACCAATGTTGCTTCATTTATCGAACAACTACCCCAAAGCTACAATACCCAACTCAGAGAAAGGGGGACAAACATTTCCAGTGGACAAAAACAACTCTTGGCTTTTGCTCGCGCAGCCATTCGCAATCCCCAAATCTTGGTATTAGATGAAGCGACAGCTAGTTTAGATGTGGGTACAGAAGCTTTAGTTCAACAAGCTTTAGAGCAACTTTTACAACGAAGAACTGCAATTATTATTGCTCACCGCTTATCCACCATTCGTAATGTGGATCGCATTTTTGTTCTCAAATATGGGGAATTAATCGAACAAGGTAGTCACGAACAATTATTGCAGCAAGAAGGACTTTATTCTACCTTGCATAATTTACAAATGTTAGGAACGTGACAAGTCAAAAATCACCCATAAAAATGGAGAGACTCAGATCCCCGACTTTTTCAAAAAGTCGGGGATCTTATTGTTCGCAAAATTCATCTATCAGTAGTTAGCTAAAATCAATCATCGTTTGTCGATAACAATCTGGCAAACCAATATCAAAACTTTTTCCTTGAATAATATATCCTGTCATCCCTTCTATTTGACGTAATTTTTCCAGACAGGAAGTCAACTGAAATTCACCCCTTTCTCGCAAATTGTTATGAATATTGTCACCCAACAAGTCAAATATTTTTGGTGTCAATACATATAAACCAAATACGCATAGAAAATTATCTTCTTCCATCCCCTCTACCCGCAAATTTTGCCGTGCATATTCAAGGGTAGGTTTCTCATAAATTTCAGTTAGGGTAAGTATGGAATTTAATTCTTGCCATTTACCTGTAACACAACCAGCCTTAGAAATAGTTTCTGCTGGCATCAATGTCAATCCCAAAACACTATGATTAACTGTTTCATATACATCTAAAAGTTGCCGCGTACATGATATATTAATTGCAGATGAATAAATATGGTCACCCAACATTAATAAAAATGGTTCATCTTTAACCCATGATTTTGCACAAAATACCGCGTGTCCGTAACCTTCCTGCTTATCCTGAGTTAAGATTGTAATCCTATTTCCTAGCTGCTGAAGATATCGACTATATTCTTGATTTTCTGGTGAGAGTTTCGCAAAAAGCTCTTTGGAAGGGACTGTTTGAAAATAGTCTGCAAAAACTTTTGTATCCTCTGGTTGAGTGACAATGCCAATTTCTTCAATTCCAGCGCTAACTGCTTCTTCCACAATTACTTGAATGACAGGTTTAGCCTTACCATCCCTATCAATAATTGGAAATAACTCCTTCTTCACAACTTTAGTCGCTGGAAACAGTCTAGTGCCAAAACCAGCAGCCGGAATTACCGCTTTTTTAACTTGATTGATTCGCATAAATTGTCAGTTGCAAACATTGCATTTGGGGAAAATCCTGCTCAATAATCTCTATTACTTTTTGTTGACTTTCCTTGTCTTTTGCAATCAATTGTGCAGTTCCATCCCCTTGAGAGCCAACACCCTTTCCGCCCCAAATATAAGGTTGAATGGGTGGATAAGCAAGTAATTTGTGTAAGATAGGCGCAGTTAACTGTTGCCAACAGGCAGGAATGAGATAATGATCGAATTGAGCCTGTGCTTGTTTCATTAGCATACCAAGTTGTTCAGCATTCCCTACTTGTAAAGCATCAGCTGCTGCTTGGGTAATTTGATAACTAACCTCACCAAGATATTTCTGGACATTCCTTTGCAATTCATTTTTGGCAAAGGGATAACACTGATGGAGTTGACTGAGAATTTCCTGGGTATTTTTTTCTGCACCTAAATCCACTATGACAAAAAATAGATCCTGGGGTACCTGTAGGGGAATCACATCCACACCCTCCCCATCAAATACCATAGTAATAGGGCGATCGCCATAAGCACAAGCCTGGTCCATCCGTCCACAACGGGAGGGGGTAGTAGTTTCTCCCAAATAGGCAAACTCCATTTGTTGAGGTATGGTCATTTTTAGGTCATAAACTTGATTGAATGCCTTCGCCACCAGAACACAAATAGCTGCACTGGATGACAACCCTTTTTTAATTGGTAAATCTGTTAAGTAATTGTCGATTTCCAATCCGCCAACATCAGAATGTATCAGCAATTGATATGCTACCCCAGCAGCATAACTGAAAAATCCCCCCGTTTGAGCTTCAGCCAGTAATGGTTGCTCTGCCATTGGTAAAGTTAAGACTTTTTCGGTGCCATCTGCAAGCCAAGTACGGAAAATAAACTGGTTTGAATGGGGCTTTACCCGAGCATATAGTCCCTGATTGGTACCAGTAATTAATGTGTAACCCTTATGTAGTAGCGGATTTAAGAAACGATAACCTCCCGCCCAATCACTGTGTTCTCCAAACAGACACAGTCTTCCCGGTACAAACAAGTTCTCAATTTTCATGCTTCCATTTAGAGTTCGGAATTCGGAGTTCGGAGTTCGTAGTTTGGAGTTCGGAGTTCGTAGTTCGTAGTTAGGAGTTAGGAAGTGTGGGGGGACAAAGGGACAAGGAGGCAAATTTTCTTTATTATTTATTACTTAGGAACTTGGATTTATTAACTGACAATTCTTTGTAGGTTGGGTGAAGCGACAGCGTAACCCAACATTAGATTACATAAATTTAAGAGTTGTACTTTATTTTATCCACATTC
>JAAUYI010111502.1_pt1 | contig 17604 bp, 22 predicted proteins | sample 7278041 | NCBI WGS metagenome assembly JAAUYI01 (sample SAMN14350216, study PRJNA611818) | marine sediment metagenome | isolation source: surface marine sediment (0.6m) | place: French Polynesia: Moorea | collected 2018-08
CTCCTCTGGGACGGGGGAGGCTAACGCCAGTGGAGAGGATGTAAGACCAACTCGCGGACGCAAATCCAAGATGCGGCAATCTTCCGTGAAGCTGGAAGCCAACACTCACCCGTTAGGGGAGTGTGGGTAGTTCACTATTTGATTTTTCAACTAACTCCGCGAGATTCCCCACCCCTCTATCATCCCTCTAGCGTGACATCCTGTAGCCTTGCGCCGCAGTTTGCTTTAGGGGCAAAACCCTAACTTCAGCCGTCAGGCAAGTTGGGGTAGTTTATTGCATATCATCGTATTCGTGGGTTTGTTGCACCCTTCTCACTTCTTTGCGAGGAGGTAAAAACTCAGCTCGACGCACGGGAGCCAAAGGTTGATTGGGATTAGGATAAGGATGTAGTACTTGTACTGTGCGTGTACTACGTTCCTTGGGAGAGAATAAGGCTAAAACACCTGCGACTACGATTCCACCGCCAATTGCTAAACTCATACCCCCCACTGCCCAAATTATTGGTGAAGATAATAGGGCATTTTCCGTACCATTTAATTCTGCTGGTGTGGGAACCCGTTGATTATTGTTCTGATTGCTTAATTGCAACTGTTGCATTTGGAACTGCATCTGTTGGTTTTGAGCTTTCAGTTGGTTGTTTTCTTGTTGCAACCTTTCGTTAAGAACTTTAAATCTTTCTAACTCTGCTAGTTTTTGACTCGTGTTGGGGTCTACGGGTAACGGGACATTTGGATTTGGTTGTGTATAAGGATATGTTCCCACCTGTGGCACCATGGGAGTAACCACAGGTGCTTGCATTGGCGGAGACACGGTAAAATTTGGTTGCACGGGAGTATTGCCGCCTGCTCCCTTGAGCAACAAGAGTGCCGCCAGTCCTGCTACGGCTACTCCACCGACAAATGCCATACTTTCACTCATCGTCCCTTGCCTCTAGACTGTAACATCACTACAGCTGATAATTTATACTCTCTCACACTCATAAAGTTATACCTTAGCGCCGTTTACATAATACTCAAAATATAAATCTTGGTATTGACTAGTTGTTAAACCACTGGTATGTGCTTTATATATTCAAAACGATCTCCGTTAAATTGTCTACTGAGTCAGGTGAAAAAAAAACTAGCTGTTACACTTTTTTAATTTACCTGCCCCAGTTTGATTGGAATTAGTAACTAATTTTACTTAAGATTATGATAATGATTCCTTAAGATTTTGGCAAAAATTAGCGATCGCACTTAATCCCTGTTCTGGTGTGCCCTCTGCTAATCGTTGTACTATAGCACTGCCAATAATGATTGCATCTGCTCCCCAAGCCCGTACTTGTTGTGCTTGTTCTGGTTGGGAAATACCAAAGCCTACGCCAATGGGTTTATCAGTGACATCACGAATCAGAGTAATTAAATCTGATACCCGTGATTCAATTTGCGATCGCATACCTGTCACCCCAGTCACGCTAACTAAGTAAATAAAGCCTTGGGAAGCGCGAGCAATGGCTTCAATGCGTTCGGTGGAACTGGTAGGGGCAATTAATAAAATAACTTCAATCCCAATTTTGCTAGCTGGTTCGAGTAAATTATCAGCTTCCTCTAAAGGTAAATCGGGTACTACCAACCCAGCCACACCAATATCCGCTATCTCCTGGAGGAATTGCTCAATCCCCCGGTTTAAAATGGGGTTGTAGTAGGTAAAGAGGATAATTGGTGCCTTGAGACTGGGAATGACTGGCTTGAGCATATCCAGCACCTTATCCAGGGTTGTACCCCTTTGTAAAGCACGGGTAGCAGCAGCTTGAATTACTGGTCCATCTGCGAGAGGATCGGAATAGGGTACACCTAATTCAATCATATCCGCACCGCTGCGATCGAGAATTTGTAATGCAGATGCAGTAGTTTCTAAATCAGGATCGCCTGCGGTAATAAAAGGAATCAGAGCACATTGTTGATTTTGTGTCAGCTTGGCAAAACAATCGGAAATCACAGCCATTTCAGTTATCAGTCAAACAATTTTGGATTTTAGATTTTAGATTTTAGATTACCCTGGGGGTAAACAACAGTTCTAAATTCAGAGGCTTGTCAAACAATTTTAGATTTTAGGATTTAAATATTAGGAATCCACTTTGTGTTCTACTCAACCGAAAAACGCTATATAAGTAATTAAGCGAGCATGATATCAGATGAAATAAAATACAAAACCTTACCCTGTCAAGAGTGGGCATCCCTCTCCTTATTCAGGAGAGGGAAAGATTTTTACGCAGTAAAAAGCGAGGGTGAGGTTAAATTATAGAAATTGTTAAATTTTGTATTTTGAGTCTTCAATCCAAAATCCACAATTTAAAATCTCAAGTTTGTCAGTTCCGTTCTTGTTCTATTTCTGCTTGAACGCGCTCTAATTCTTCAGGAGAAAGCTCATCTAAGCGTTTTTGGAAGTAAGCTTGTTCGTACTCCTCCCGTTGTTGATGGTAGGACATTTTATTACCCACGGCACGAAATACATAGGTAAATAACCAACCTATTAATCCGCACACAAGCAATGCTTGGCTCCAGATTCCAGCATTCTGGCTATCTAAGCCAACTAGCTGCAATACAAGATATACCAAGCCGCCCGCAACAAAAACGCCGAAAACGATTCCAATAGCGTCAATACGTCGCATGAGAATAATGACCTACCAATTTTAATTTTTTCAAAGCGATTTGAAGAATCCCCATCCGTCTATACGGTGGGGAGAATGTCACTTACGCTTCAATTTGTCGTCGTTGGGGTCGCAAATTGACAAACGGCGACAGGAGCAATAAACCGGGGAAGAAGAAAAATACTAAAAAGTACATAAATCCCCGTTCAATGGAGCTGACTACATACCACCGCAGTTTGAGGTAAAACAACACAGCTACGGGTAGTACCAGTAGATAAGCTCCAGCCAACATTAAATAGAGTAATGCTACAACCATACTTTTGTCTCTCAATCCACAAGACCAACGGGCATATCTTGTTCCCATCATAGGCTGATGCTCTCAGTTAGGGAAGAGGGGAAGAGGAGGGAAGGAGGGAAGGAGTGATGGAATAATTATTTCATCTTCCTCTACTCCCCACGCTCCCCACACTCCCCACACTTCCTATGTCGTTAATCTTCACAAGTTCCCCATTTTCTTTGTTCAAAATTAGAAGTAGGGTTGGAGGTGGAGGATATACGAAGTTATGGATACTAGGAAAAAAGTAGTTGGGATTGTTGGTAGTTATCGTAAAAATGGATTTATTGATAGTGCGATCGCACAAATTTTAGCATCAGCTGAGAGTCAAGGAGCAGAAACACAAAAAATTTATCTCCAAGACAAACATATTGAATTTTGTACCAATTGTCGTTCCTGTTTGCAAGAACCAGGTAAAGAAAGGGGTAAATGTATTCTGGAAGATGACATGGAGAGCGTTTTACAAGATATTGAAAGTGCTGATTCCCTGGTGATTGGCGCGCCTGTGAATTTTGGAAACGTCAATGCGCTCACCCGTAAATTTTTAGAACGGTGTGTCTGTTATGCCTATTGGCCCTGGGATACACCTGAACCTAAGATGAGAGATACTACCGTGAGAAAAAAAGCAGTTCTCGTCTTATCTAGTGCTGCACCGGCTTGGATGACTAGGTGGTTAACAGGGGCGTTGGGTGCATTAAAAGACTTAGCGAAGATGCTAGGAGCAAAACCCATTGGTGTACTGTGGATTGGCTTGGTTAACCCCAAAGAGGTAGAACTTTCTGACAATACTAAACAGCAAGCAAAGCGATTAGGACAAAAATTAGCAGCTGCGTAACTAATTGCTAAATTTTACCAAACTTCTCTCTGCGCCTCTGCGTCTCTGCGTGAGACATCTTCAATCTCCATACTTCTGTTCCAATTGTTGATATTGGGGAATACCAATAAATTCCTTAAACTCCTCAAAATTCACCATACTGTCAAAATTAGCCGTGGTTCCTTGCTCCTGCAAACTTTGGAAACAAGCTGTCATTACCTGGGTAACTGCCAGTAAGGCGGAAACGGGGAAAAATACAATCTTAAAACCCATCTGTTGCAACTGGGATGCAGAAAGTTGGGGAGTTTTCCCACCCTCAATCACATTAGCTACTAATGGTACATCAGGAAAAGCCTTTGCGATCGCTTCTAATTCTGTCACAGATTGGGGTGCTTCCACAAATAATACATCTGCACCAGCTTCAATATAAGCCCTTCCCCGACGTATCGCCTCATCTAAACCTAGGTTGGCTCTAGCATCGGTGCGAGCAATAATTACCAATCCACTATCACCACGAGCCTCCACTGCTGCCCGTATTTTTCCCATATGTTCTGTCATGGGTATAACCTGCTTGCCCTCAAAATGACCGCATTTTTTCGGCCATTCCTGATCCTCTAAAATTACCCCTGCAATCCCCAACTGTACAGCCTCTTTCACAGTGCGAATCACGTTTAAAGCATTACCATAGCCTGTATCGCAATCAGCAATGAGAGGAATACTCACAGATTGAGCAATTCGCCCTACACTGTAAAGCATTTCCGTAGCCGTGAGAAAACCATAATCTGGTAAGCCCAAGGTAGAAGCAGCAATTCCAAAACCACTGCTAGCTACCACTTTAAAACCGGCATTTTCGGCTAATTTTGCCCCCAGACAATCGTAAATGCCGGGAATTATCATAATTTCAGGGCGATCGAGTAATTGTCGGAGTTTTTGTCCAGAATGCATTTATATCAATTCGTAATTCGTAATTCGTAATGCCTCTTTAAGATATTCACAGAGGGGAGGGCACGGCATTATTAAAATTATTCCATATACCGAAATATTGTGGATGCCGTGCCCCTAGGTGATAATTTATTTGTCTACTCCTTCACTCCTTCCCTCCATCACTCCTTCACTCCTTCCTCCCCTCAGCCGGGATTCAACACCTTAGCTACCGTCTGCACATCCTTATCCCCCCGTCCAGAACAGTTAATTACAATCCGGGGACTACCTTCTAACTGAGGACAGAGGGTTTCCAAATAGGCAATAGCATGGGATGTTTCTAAAGCAGGTATAATTCCCTCTAACTGGGATAATCTCTGGAAGGCGGCTAATGCTTCGGCATCGGTAACGCTGTAATATTCAGCCCGCCCCAACTCTTTCAAATAGCTGTGTTCGGGACCCACCCCAGGATAATCTAAACCAGCACTAATGGAATGGGGTTCAATTACCTGCCCTTCTTCATCCTGCAACAAGTAACTCATGGCTCCATGCAATACACCAATCCGCCCTTTTGTCAAGGTAGCGGCGTGTTTTTCTGTATTTACCCCTTCTCCACCGGCTTCTACACCTATTAACCGTACAGATGGTTCGCCGACAAATTCGTGAAATAGTCCCATGGCGTTGGAACCACCACCCACACAAGCCATGAGGATGTCAGGTAAGCCACCCCATTTTTCCATAGCTTGGGCGCGGGTTTCCTGTCCAATTACCGCGTGGAAATCCCTGACAATCATGGGGTAGGGATGGGGACCAGCCACAGAACCCAGGATGTAGTGGGTTGATTCCACATTCGTTACCCAATCTCTAATGGCTTGGGAAGTGGCATCTTTGAGGGTTCCCGTACCAGCAGACACTGGGCGTACTTCCGCCCCCATGAGGCGCATTCTAAACACGTTTAATGCTTGGCGTTCCATGTCATGAACACCCATGTAGATGACGCATTCTAGACCAAATCTGGCGCAAACAGTAGCCGTTGCTACCCCATGCTGTCCGGCTCCGGTTTCGGCAATGATGCGTTGTTTGCCCATGCGTTTTGCTAGTAATACCTGACCAATGGCATTATTAATTTTATGAGCACCAGTATGATTTAAGTCTTCACGCTTTAAGTAAATTTGCGGTCCAGTACCATCAGGACGGGCATAATGAGCAGTGAGACGTTCGGCAAAATATAAAGGTGTAGCCCGTCCTACATAGTCCTTTAATAAATTTTGCAGTTCGGCTTGAAATTGAGGATCTTGGCGGTATTGCTGGTAAGCTGTTTCTAACTCAGCCAAAGCAGGCATGAGAGTTTCAGGTACATACTTACCACCAAAACGTCCAAAACGTCCTTGGGAATCAGGGTTTTGGGTATTTGTAGAAGCAGGTGAAAGAGGAGTTGTAGTCACGGATTAGTTAAAATAACGGCATAAGAATAATTTTAGAACTGACAGGAAGGTTATAGGGTAAAGACAAAAAATACCATTATTGCCCTTAGCGATCGCTAATACTACTATAGAGAATTAAAAATTACCATTAAAAGGGCGCGAAAGCCTAATGACAATTCTTTTAACTTAACAATTATGGCTTCTGACAAACGCAAATCATCTGAAAATCGGGTTGTATACAGCGAATTTGGCAATCATGACTCCCCAGCAACGGAAAGGGCAACCCCTAATTTACCTCCAGAGAAACAAGACTTGCGAGTGCAAGCCACCCGCGCTGGGCGTAAGGGGAAAACTGTAACTGTAATTACCGGGTTCCAAACCACACCAGAAACTTTACAGAGTTTATTAAAGCATTTGAAAACTCAATGTGGTACGGGGGGAACTTTGAAAGACAATACCATTGAGATTCAGGGAGAACACAAGCAGAAAATTCTGGATATTCTCAAGCAAAAAGGTTACAAAGCTAAAATTAGTGGCGGCTGAGGGAATTTTAGATTTTGGATTTTAGATTTTGGATTGTGTAGTCATAGTGTTTTAAATGGCGAAGAAACCAACTATGAATAATTCGCTTTGAAGAAAGGAGCCACACGAAGAAATAATTAAATTCCGAGGGCAAAATAAATGGTTCAGAAGATTGCCTTATTCAATCACAAAGGTGGCGTTAGCAAAACCACAACTACTTTTAATTTAGGTTGGATGCTTGCGTCAAAGGGTAAGAAAGTAATCCTGGTAGATACAGATCCGCAATGTAATCTTACAGGGATAGCTTTAAAAGAAGAAACTGAAGAAGACGAAGCAAGAATAGAAAATATTTACAACACACATTCCAATATAAAAACAGGTTTGGCTCCTGCTTTTGAATCCCAACCAAGGCTGATTGAAGCTGTAGATTGTATTCCAATAGAAGGGCAAGAAGGTTTATTTTTATTACCTGGTCATGTTGGATTTGCTGAATATGAAGTGACATTGGGTATTGCACAAGAACTGAGTGGTTCAATTCAGGCTCTCAAAAATTTACCAGGTGCTATTTCTGCTCTTTTGGAAAAAACAGCAAATAGATTTAATGCTGATTATATTCTAATTGATATGAGTCCAAGTTTAGGAGCAATTAATCAGAATTTGCTCATGACTAGTGACTTTTTTCTTGTGCCAACAACAGCTGATTTTTTCTCTGTGATGGCAATTGATTCTCTAGCAAGGGTGTTACCAAGGTGGTGTAGTTGGGCAAAAATGGCAAGTTCACATCCTGTCTTGCAACAAGCGACTTATCCCTTTCCGCAATTTAATTTAAAATTTCTAGGAATTATTGTTCAAAATTATAGAATTATCCGAGGCAAAGAAACAGTAGCATTTCAAAAGTGGATAGAAGAAATAGAGAAATATGTAGAGTCTAAATTAGTGCCAATTTTACGTCAAAACAATCTTCTAATGTCCGATCAAGATTATGCCATTCAAGGTATAAATAGTAGCTTTACTCTGACAAAAATCTCTAACTTTAATAGTTTAATAGCTCTATCACAACAACACAGTACACCAATTTATGCATTAACACCTGAGCAACTAGGACAAGTTGGTAAAGTGTTAGAGAATAATCAGAAAAAGCAAGAAGAATTTAACAAAACTTTCTCTGACTTAGCAGATAAAATTATTGCTCTATCATCCAGTTATGCAGTCAGCGCTTGAACAATTTCGTATTAGTATTCAGCGTGTTCGAGATTTGATTGCTCTTCATAATTCAATTAAGGCTCAAGCTACTGCTGTTCTTGATCTTTCAGACATTTTACGAGCTGCCCTAGTTCTAAGTGTCAGTGCATTGGACTATTATATCCATGAGGTTGTGACGTTGGGTATGCTAGAAATTCATCGAGGACAACGTGCTGAACCAGCAACTTCAGCTAACACTACGAAATCAGCCTTCTCCCGTTTTCAAGTTTCCTTGGGAAATGCCCGCGAAGATAGAAAAATAGCTGCTGATATTGCTTCTTGGATAGAAAGTGACATACAGCAGATTTATGGTTATGACTTTTTACAGCAGTCCCATCCAATTCCTAATTTAATTCCAGCCATATCAAATGTTATTTTGAATAGACTAAATAATACTTCATGGTTACGAAGATGAGATTCGAGAACGTCTCAGTTATCAAAGCTTTCAGCAGCCAGATAAAATAGCTGACGCAATTAGGCTTATTTGTGATAAAAAATTATGGGATGAGGTTGCTACTAAAATGAGTAGACCAGCTAAAGATATTAAGCAACAACTGAATTTGATTGTAGATCGTAGAAACAAAATCGCCCATGAAGCTGATATAGATCCTACCCTAAACCTTGGCGAGCACTGGAATATTGATGAATCTATGGTTAACGATGCTGTTGACTTTATCGAGCAGGTGGTTGAGAATATCCATCAAATTTTGTAGCTTGACTATACACCATGCGATCGCCCTTTGGGCGGCTCCCTTTGGGAGCATCGCTCAATTTTGTTACATATCTTAAAGAATGCTGCCTAGAGAAATAAATGTTATCTTTGATAAGTAAGGAAAAATGATACTTTTGTCAGATTTATCGAGAAAACAATGGATTTAGTTCGGATTATCTGCGCTATTATTTTGCCCCCCTTGGGAGTCTTTCTACAAGTAGGTTTTGGCACAGACTTTTGGATTAATGTACTTTTGACTATTTTTGGCTTTTATATTCTGGGAATTGTCCACGCAGTATGGGTAATTGCGAAAAAATAACCATTCCTTGTATTAGTAAAAATACATATGTTTCCATCGATATCCATAATAAATTGATACCAAGTACTATGATTTGGTATTACTGAAATGAAACCAGGGTGGAATCCAATCCGAAGGAATAGAAATATCGGTACTTCTAAACAGGGGTACGGAAAAAATAATTGGTTGGTAATTCCAGAAAGATGGTCAGATGATCGTATTTTCTGGGAAAGACTGAATCATCCAGTGGCGGTAAAAAAAGAAATTGGGGATATTCCTATTACTTTCTTAGTGGAGCCAACCCATCCTGGTTTTACTCACTGCTGTACTTTAGATGACATTATCCATATATTACAGAAGGTTCCACAACACCACCTGCAAGGGATTGAATTGATTATTCTCAGACAGCCAACTAGAAAGCAGAATTTGCTCAGTCCTTGCTGGGGAAGACTTGTGTACTGGGCTGATATTGGCAAATATTCAGGAATTGCTATTTATTTAGAAGCAATTTGTATTTCTCAAGTATTGCGCTGGTCAAAAAGGCTGAGTCCTGATATGGTTAGAGAATTAGAACGTCTACGTCAAGATGGCCATGCGATCGCTACAGATAAACGCTACCATCTAATCTCCTTAACATTAGACTCTATTCGTAACACCCAGCTTTATCGTACTCTTCCCCATGAAATTGGTCATTATGTTGATTATCTGGTGAACGTCATTGAACCAAGTAAGAAAACAGATGATGAGCAGGAAAAAGACTGGCTGTCTCATCTTTACCACAGTAAAACCACTGATGATAAAGAAGCATTTGCACACCGATACGCAGATGAATTTCGCGCTCAACTATTAGCAGAAAAATACATACCCTTTCCCAGATTGGTTGATGAAGCCAAGATGATTGCAGAACATCTTAATCCAGAATGGTTTCAATAAATGGCGTTGCTGAATCCAGGTATGAATTAAGTTCGCGCAGAGGCGCAAAGACGCAGAGAGTAAGAGTTGTAAGTAGTCAGTCAGTAGGGTGTGTTACCGCGTTTGCTTTTAGCATCCCCACAGAGTAGCGTAACGCACCATCTGGTAATCTTTTCGGTGCGGAGCGCTTTTAGCATAACTACAAGTACTATCTCCGCGAATATCCCTTTTGCTAGAGTTATAGTTGTCAGGATAAGTTTCCTGTTATCCGGTGATTAGCTATGTGTTGCTTTCTAGCAGCAAAATTATGTTTAAGAGTATCAAAATAGAAAATTTTCGTTGTTTTCAGTCTTTCGAGCTGCAACAGCTTGGTAGAGTTAATCTGCTAGTTGGTAAAAATAATAGTGGCAAAACATCAATATTAGAGGCTATTCAAATTTTATCCTCGCAGAATAATCTTCAGCCACTAGCAGAGATAATGATTAACCGAGGTGAATATCTTTGGGATGATGATGGCAGAGGGCAGCGTGAACTTGATATTCGTCACCTTTTTTATGGCCATGAGATTAAAGCAGCTAGTGAATTTTCTATATCAGGAATTAATGATGGCATTGAAGAAAAGATGCTTATTTCAATAGAGAAAAATTCTTTTTTTGACCGTCAGAGTCATTCTGATGAAGAATTACAGCAAAAATTCCATATTTCTGGTCATGAAATTGATAAAAATCAATTTTTTTTACGTTTCAATTGGACTTGTAAAAAAAAGCAATAAACTTTAATGTCACCATTATCAATTATTAATAATGGTTTAGCTTTGGACTATGCTCTAACTCGGATGGATACCGGTAGCACACACCCAAGAATACAATTCGTCACATCATCTTCTTTAACAACAGAGAAAATGATTGAATTGTTCGAGCAGGTAGTACTAACACCAGAAGAAACACTTGTAGAAGAAGCACTTCAGACAATTGAACCAAGAATTGAGCGAATTGCTCCAGTTGGTTATAAAAGATTTTGGTCTTCAGAATCAAGGACAGGCTTTTTAGTACGTCTTTCTGATAGCAATCAACGTGTGCCTATTGGTAGTATGGGGGATGTAATATGGCGTATTTTAGGTCTAGCACTAGCAATTGTATGTGCAAGAGATGGATTTCTATTTGTTGATGAAATTGACACCGGACTCCACTTTACGGGAATGTCTGATATGTGGAAGCTTGTTTGGAAAACAGCAAAGAAATTGAATGTACAGGTTTTTGCAACTACCCATAATAGTGACTGCTGGACTAGTTTAGCTACCATTGTTAGTGAGTCAGAAGTTGCTGAAAATGAAATTACAATTCAACGTATAGAAAAGGGAAAACAAAAAGCTGTTGCTTTTACAGAACGGGAAATTGTCATTGCTGCTGAACGAGATATTGAGGTACGTTAGCAATGGCAAAGGGTTACAAACCAAAAAGGCTGATAGTAGAAGGAGAACAAGATAAAAGAGTTATTCCATATTTTATAGAAGCTAATGGTATTCCTTGGGGTGATACAAAAGAGAACTGGATTGTTGAAATTAAATCTTCTGATGGCGACCAATTTATTAATGCAGATGAAATCTCCACTCAATTAAAAGCCTCTGAATTAACTCATTTAGGGCTACTAGTAGATGCAGATGAAAATCCCTCTGGACGTTGGGAAAGTGTGAGAAATGCGTGTTTAAAAAGCATTCCTGATTTCCCCAAAGAATTACCAGAAACAGGACTGATTCACACTACAAATGGGATTAAGTTTGGTGTTTGGATTATGCCAGATAATCGAATGCGAGGGATGTTAGAAACTTTTCTGGCATACATGATTCCTGATACAAGTGATATCATGTCCGAATAAATACTTGTCATTACGTTAGCGTAGCTCCTCTGAAAGAGGCACGCAGCGATAGCGAAGTGAAGTAATCGCAAAGTCGTCAAATTCATGGAATTGCTTCGTTCCACTGGCAATGACATATTGTAAGTAATCAAACTGACATGAGATGAAACCCTTTGGCAATATGCTCAAGAAGTGGTTACAGAAGCAAAAAGCAAAGGAGCAACTTTTAAAGAGTTTCATATTGATAAAGCTAATATTTATACCTGCTTAGCATGGCAAGATTCACCCGGAAGACAATTACATCAAGCCGTCAAAGAATGTATTTTAAATCCCCAACATCCCCAAGCACAGATATTTTTCAACTGGTTTAAAAATTTGTATGATTTATAGCGTTCTCGTACTTGCTCCATAGGAGTTTCTACGCAATTATTAATTAATAATTAAATTACCAACTTGTAACAGAGATTGATGAGTATTTAAGCGAACATGATATGATAGCGATTCCCTTTACTCGTTGGTCGAGTTAATTGGATTTAGATAGATTTATAACTTTCGTGATTTTGTCAATACTTAAGTATTTGTCTCTACTGACAAAAACCTTACGTCAGTTTTAGTACTTCTGAGACATCCTCTTACCGAAGATACAGGGAAATAAATAAAAACTATGGATAATCATCATTTTACTTCTGCTTCTACTGGATTACAAAATATTAACACTGTGCCTTTAGGAAATGATCCACAGTTGGTTGTCATGGAAAATACACAAAGAGCTAGGATGATAGCTACACCATTAGGAACTGTACTCATAGCTGTAGCGATCGCAAGTGTACCGTGGCAAGCTGCTGTTGCTCAAATTAGACGAGGGCAATCGGGTGCAGAAGTCAATTATATCCAAAGCTGCTTGAGAAAATTAGGTTATTTTAAAGGTAACATCACAGGAAATTTTGGTCCGAAAACTGAAAATGCCGTGAGAAGTTTTCAGCAAGCCAAGGGAATCAATGCCATTGGTGTGGTGGGACCCCAAACGCAACGGGCACTAAACCGCAGATGTCGCAGGACATCATCCAGAGCTAGAACTCAACCAAGAAGTCGCTCCAGCAATCAGCTCACAGTAGGTAGTAGTGGAGATGCTGTGATCCAATTACAACAAAATTTACAACGGTTAGGTTTTTATCGCGGTGTTATTACTGGCAACTTCCAAGACATGACTGTGGCAGCGGTAAAAGAATTCCAACAAGCCCGAGGACTGGTTCCTGATGGTGTTGTGGGTAATCGCACTCAAAGGGAGATACGCATTAGCCTGAATAATATTAATAGTCAAACAAATCCCTCCAGCAATCAGCTCACAGTAGGTAGTAGTGGAGATGCTGTGATTCAATTACAACAAAATTTACAACGGTTAGGTTTTTATCGCGGTGTTATTACTGGTAACTTCCAAGACACGACTGTGGCAGCAGTAAAAGAATTCCAACAATCCAGAGGACTGGTTCCTGATGGTATTGTGGGTAGTCGCACTCAAAGGGAGATAACCATTAGCCTCAACGACATTAACATTCAACCTCAACCTCAACTTCCTTCACCGCAAAATCCTGGAAGAGTAGATCCCTTTCCCAATGCTCTCAACCAAGGTGATGTTGGCAGTCGGGTGGTAGAGTTACAAAGGGCTTTACGGGAATTGCGTTATTTGACTGTCAATCCCACCGGCGTGTTTGGAAATCTTACCAGGGATGCAATAGCACGTTTCCAACAAGATAACGGACTGATAGCTAATGGCATTGCTGATAGTCAAACCATAGCAGCTATGTCTCAAGCATTGGATCGCCTTTTCTCTACTTGTACCCCAGCTAGGGGTGATATGTGTGTAGGGGAGAATAGTCAGCGAGTCACAGCAGTACAAAAACGCTTGCAGGAGAGAGGATTATTTCCAGGCAATCCCACTGGCTATTATGATCAAGTTACTAGTGCAGCAGTTGCTCAATTTCAGCGTTCCTCTGGACTCAACCCCACGGGATTTGTTGACACGCGAACTTTCCAAGCTTTGGGTTTGGGTAATAATTCCCAAAATCGCTATGTGGTAGTAGTACCCTTACGAGATGATGATACTTTAGATAAAGTACGTCAACTAGTACCCCAAGCCTTTAAAGCAGAATCTCCATTGGGTGCTTATGTGAATGCTGGTAATTTTCGCGATCGCTCGGATGCTGAAAAGAGGACGCGAATGCTCCGTTCCCAAGGCATTGATGCACGGGTAACATATTTTTAATTATTAATTCAAAAATTTTAGACCGCGACTACATGAAAGAATTCTTCCGCGAGGATGGGTTGGTGATATACGACCAACTAAGTCTCAGAGGAGGATTCTTTTGGCTTGCAACTGGACATCAAGTCAACTACGGACAAGGTTCTCAATATGTCACCTTTGAAACTTTTAGCGGTGATTCAACGCAAGCGATAAAAGATGCTAACCCCCATATTTGGGAATAAACGCATAGGATTTACTGAGGCAGGCAGGGATGCCTACCCCACAATATGGAATAATTTATTTCTTGCTATTCCTTTTATCCTGAATTTAAGATGTGGCGACCTCCGTACTACCAACACTACGAGTGTTAGTAAGAGTATTAAACATAACTTGACCGATCGCCTTAATTAAACTTCCCTCTAGTTCCTGCACTATCTGCATATTCAACTGAAAAGCATAGTTGGCTTCGGCAACAATCTTGTCAGCAGTAGCATCATCCACAGGTACGAAGTTTAATGCCTGTCGGTATTTGTCTTTAAATGCCTTTTTGTCGGGAATTTGCTCAAAATTATAAAAGGATGTACCTTGAAACCCTGTTAATTTTAAGCCAGATTGAGCGATCGCTTGCAACATTTGCCCCCCAGAAAGATCCCCCATATAACGAGTATAGGCATGACCAATTAATAGTTCTGGTGCGTGGGTTACTAGTTGCTGCAAACGGTTAAGATACGTTTGGGTAGCAGGGGATGGCTTGATTCGTGCTCGCCATTGTTTGCCATAATAAAACTCCATATCCTCCTCTAAAGCTGCTTGACGATTCAATTCGGGAAAGTACATCACACCAACTACAGGATGATTTCGGTTATTTTCTATACCCGCTTCCAAAGCACCGTAAACAAAATACAAATTACTTAACAATTTAGCAAAACAGTCTTTATCTACCACTCCTTTAACAAAACATTTCATAAATCCCACGTTTTCTGCTGCTGTATGGGATTTTTGCGTGCCAGTACGAAGCTTTGCAGCGAGGTTACTACTCATGGTTAATTCCTTAATACTCCAATGCCAGGTTTCAATAATGGACTCTGGATATTCACCAGTTGACAGTCAGAGCCTAGAGATTCCCCATTCGACATCACACCAACATAATTGTTCTCTCTGGCAATGCCGAACCAAAATTTGTGATTGGTATTTCAATAATTTAACAGTCTATGTTTTTATAACTATGAAACTATTTATATTTATTAATATATGAAGATTGTTAGATATAAGTTATATTCAATTGTTCGCCAGGTTTAATGTAGTTTATAAAACAATAATATTAAGTATTTATATTTAGTTTTAATATTCCTAAAAACTGGCGAAATTCCTGACTATATTTAGACTGCTGTCATATTCTTTTGTTCAAGACTAACCAATATTGATAGGATTAAAGATAAAAGTGTTTTCCCTGACTGCAACGTTATTTGATTTGCGACCATGACTATTGCTGTTGAATCCACATTCATTGAGATTGCCAAACAAACCAAACTGGCGGCACTAAAACTAGCAACTCTATCCACTGAGGAGAGAAATCAGGCGATTGAAGCGATCGCTACTGCTTTAGAATCGGCTCAGGATGAGATTGTGCAAGCTAATATTGCCGATTGTCAAGCAGCAGAAGCAGATGGGATTGCCAAACCACTTTACAAGCGGTTGCAGTTAGACGAACATAAATTACGGGATGCGATCGCTGGGGTTAGGGATGTGGGTAAACTTGCCGATCCTGTGGGTGCGGTGCAGATTCACCGGGAAATTGATACAGGCTTAACCCTGAAGCGGGTGACTTGTCCTTTAGGGGTGTTGGGGGTAATTTTTGAAGCACGTCCAGAAGCCGCAATTCAAATTGCTGCTTTGGCAATTAAGTCTGGGAATGGGGTGATTCTCAAGGGTGGGAAGGAAGCGATTCGTTCCTGTGAAGCCATAGTCAAGGCAATTAAACAAGGTTTGTCCGCAACTGCGGTAAGTGCCGACGCGGTGCAGTTGGTGACAACTAGGGAAGAAACTTTAGAACTTTTAAAACTAGATAAATATATAGATTTAATTATTCCTCGCGGTTCCAACTCCTTTGTCCGGTTTGTCCAGGAAAATACCCGCATTCCCGTACTAGGACACGCGGATGGTATTTGTCACCTGTATATAGATAAAAATGCGGACATGGAAAAAGCCGTGGCAATTACCGTAGATGCTAAAACCCACTATCCAGCCGCTTGTAATGCCATTGAAACTTTATTAATACATTCCAGCATTGCAGATGTATTTTTACCACCCATTGCCGCAGCCTTGCAATCTTTGAATGTGGAGTTAAAAGGGGATAAAGACACTCGGGAAATTTTACCTAATATCTCAACAGCAACAGATATTGATTGGTCAACAGAATACAGCGATCTGATTTTATCTATCAAGGTTGTGGATGATTTAGAGCAAGCGATCGCCCATATAAATCAGTATGGTTCCAAACACACCGATGCGATCATTACAGAAGATGAAGAAGCCGCAGAAACTTTCCTGGCAATGGTAGATGCAGCAGGGGTATATCATAATTGTTCTACTAGGTTTGCCGATGGCTTCCGCTACGGTTTTGGTGCAGAGGTGGGAATTAGCACCCAACAAATGCCACCTCGTGGTCCTGTAGGATTAGAAGGGTTAGTGACCTATAAATATCAAATGGTTGGTGATGGGCACATTGCAGCCACTTACACTGGTGCTGATGCTAAACCATTTACCCATCGAGATTTCTAGATAAAAATACGGGTTAGGACTTACGCAACTGGCATATTTTTTCTGTAGGGGAGACAAAATGCGGTGTAGATTTTCTGACTGCACTATTGCCGTTGCGTGATGCTGCGATCATATTTGAACCTAGCAATGAGACTTGTAACGTCACGCACCAATCACCGATTGTGACACGCAGCTTTAGTCCTGCGGGTTTAACCTGACTTGAAAGTGAGGAGTTAGGAGTGAGGAGTGATATGATGTCCGGCAAATTACCTCTAATGTAATATCTTCCTCATTTTCACATGACGAATACCAGCTTCCTCAAACAATTCTCCTTCTGGTTGAAAACCTAACTTTTCATACAAATCTTTGATATATTCTTGGGCATGAACCACCACCTGTGAAACATTTTGGTTAGCAATTACATCCAAAGCTACCATTGTGATTTGCTTACCAATTCCTTTTCTTCGAGCCATAGGTAGCACAGCCAATCTTTCTATTTTTGCTGTTGTATCATCCAAATATCTAATTCTCGCAGTTCCCACTGCTTGATCATTGAGAAAAGCAATTAAATGTTGAGATATTTCATCCAACCCATCAAATTCTAATTCAGGATTTATTCCTTGTTCTTCCTGAAAAACTATCTTTCTAATTTCTTGCAGAGTTGGAAAATCTTGAGGTAAATCAGCTATTTGAATGATTATATTACCCATACACAATTTCATAAAAATATAAATCAAAACTTGGTAGATCGCTTGTTCTCCGGTTTTCCAAAATTGATTGACTCACTGGATTAGAACGCCTCGAACGAAGGCTTCTGCCAACGGATACGGCAGGATTAAAAAGTAAAAAGATAAAAGTAAAAAGTAAAAAGATAATCCCCATAAATAAATAAATTGAGGGGATAAGATTACGGACGTATTGTTTCTTGCACTACCTGTA